>Ga0255341_1004171_pt1 | contig 15426 bp, 11 predicted proteins | sample wastewater_treat_8_FD_192418 | JGI IMG/M metagenome (GOLD analysis project Ga0255341, IMG submission 192418) | Wastewater microbial communities from Lulu Island WWTP, Vancouver, Canada - plant12 | ecosystem: Engineered > WWTP > Wastewater > Unclassified | place: Canada: Vancouver, British...
ATACGACCTTGAATACTTCTTTGACAATGCTGTTTCAGGCGAAAAACGTAAAAGATTAAAAGATGAGAACGACCTGACAAAGATTGATGATTACGACTTAATCAAAGGAGCAAAGGAAATAGGATTAATTTCTGAATTAGGGTTTAAGCATTTGGAGTATATAAACTATATGCGTAATTGGGCAAGTGCTGCACATCCAAATCAAAATGAAATCACAGGACTTCAACTTATTTCTTGGTTAGAAACTTGCGTTAAAGAAGTAATTTCCTTACCAATTTCAAACTTGACCATTCGTATCAAGGAATTATTAGCAGGAATAAAATCAACAACAATAAGCGAAAAAGATGCGCAAGAAATTGCTGTTTTTTTCACAAACCTAACTCAAGAACAAGTCAACAATCTTGTTTCGGGCTTTTTCGGTATTTATACAAAACCCGACACTGACAGCCAGACAATACAAAACATCAACAAACTTCTTCCTCTAATATGGAACAGAGTTGACGAAGACACAAAAAATACTTTTGGTCTAAAATATGGAAATTTTGTAGCTAACAATTATCAACACGAAAAGAAACTTTCAAGAGAGTTTTTACAACTCGTCAACTCTGAAAGCTATATTCCTGATGACCTTCGCATAGTTGAGATTGAAACAGCAATAAATAATTTGTTGTCTGCTCACAGGGGCTTTAATAATTTTTACAACGAACCATCATTTGCACGACAACTAAGCCGTATTGTTGGAGAACCACCAAAAGTTCCAAAAGCATTGAGCAAAAAGTATGTCCTTTCTTTAGTTGAAGTTTTTTTAACAAACGGAAATGGTGTCGCTGTTTCAGCTGAACCAGTCTATGAAGATTTACTATCAAAATTAGACTCTTATCAAGCTAATGTTGCCGTTCTTTCCTTTACAGACACAGGAATATCAAGCAAGTTGCAATTCAATCTTTGCCAACGAAAATTTAAAGAAATGTTGGACATTGTAAGACCAAGCATTACAACGCCAGCAGTTAAGGACTTGCTTTCATACATTGACAACTATAAAGGCAGACCAGAAAATTTAAAGCACGACAAGACGATAAAGACAACGGTTGACAGCTTAAAAGTGCTACTAAAATGACGACTAAAAAAGAACAACTTTATTATGGGAGTTGGCTGATAAGTTGGACGGATATTCAAAAAATGTTTAAAACCCGAATGCAGTACGACAATAAAACCAATTGGCTGAAACTCTACTTCGACCGTTATAATTTTGGTGAAAATCAGGAACGGCATTTGCTTGTAACACAATTTATTAATGCATTAATTATCCAAAAAGTAGAGCAAGAGCAAGGTTTTTCGGCGGTAATGAAACTATTGGCAAGCGGAAATATGTATAAAGATAAAAACAAATTCTTTGATGTTTTAAATGAAGTGACAAATATCAACGAGAATAATTTTAATCAAAAAGTAGGGCAACTTATTGACCAAGCAATGAAGAAAATAGAGTAAAAATAACGAACCGCCAACACGGGTTTTGCGTCAGGCGGGGTGAGTTGCAAATTTGAAGTTTTGTAGCCCGCACCTGCGTTCGCCTCGTGTTGACAGGACTTCGTCCCGCCAACCCGCCCGAACGCAAACCCCCAAAACGTTAGCAGCAAGCAAGACAACGCTTGTGGAGACGCTCAAACAAAAGGAAGTTAAATATTAAAGCGAATTATAATGAACACAAAAAACAAATTTTGCCAAAGTTGCGGAATGCCAATGAAAAATGACCCGCAAGGCAGCGGAACTAATGCCGACAGCAGCAAGAATGAGAAGTATTGTAGCTATTGCTATCAAAACGGTAAGTTTACATTTAACGGAACGGTAACCGAATTTCAGGAGTTTTGCCGTCAGAAAATGATTGAAGGCGGGCACAACAGATTTATGGCGTGGATGTTCACGCGCGGGATGAAACGATTGGAAAGATGGAAAACAAATTAAAGGAATGAACTATGGCAAGAGCGACAACAAAACCAGATTTGATAATTGCAGCAAATGAGCAATTTGAGAAGTTGTGGAAACTCGTTGAAACGATGAGCGAAAAACAACAAAACGCTACATTCAGCAGTGAAATAGCTACGGCAGGAAAAGAAGCACATTGGAGTAGAGATAAAAACTTGCGCGATGTATTGGTGCATTTGTACGAATGGCACAACTTATTGTTAAATTGGATTAACGCCAACTGCAAAGGTGAGCAAAAACCTTTTTTGCCAGAGCCATATAATTGGAAAACCTACCCTGCAATGAATGTTGAGTTTTGGGAAAAACACCAAAATACACCGCTTCTTGATTCAAAAAGAATGCTTAAAGAAAGCCATAAAAAAGTAATATCGTTGATTGAAACTTTTTCCAACGATGAACTATTTGCCAAACAATCATTTGCTTGGACAGGCACCTCAACATTAGGAGCTTACTGTGTTTCGGCGACTTCGAGTCACTACGATTGGGCTATCAAAAAGATTAAACTGCATATTAAAACGAGCAACAAATAGTATGACAAAATAAATGCCAGCTGCTAACACGGGTTTTGCGTCAGGCGGGGTGACGTGCAAACTTGGAGTTTTGTTGCCCGCACCTGCGTTCGCCTCGTGTTGACAGGACTTCGTCCCGCCAACCCGCCCGAACGCAAATCCCCAAAACGTTATGCTTCAGGCTAAAAAAGACGACAAAATAAACTAATAACTAAAAATATGGCTTCTAAATATCAAGAGACAGAAAGAACAAAGGCTGAAAACTTAATAAAAAATGAAAGTCCTGTTTTTTATGGTGGCAAAGCAGGCAAATATTTTAGAACGAAAAATAGGGATTTTGTGCTTTTAGAAAGTAAAAACAATATTTTTGCCCCGATTTATAATGATGTTATTCGATACTTTAAAAATAATTCAATTTCATGGTGGGGTGGTAAAAATCCAACAGGACATGTTTTATCCTCACAAATTGCGTGTATAAATCATTTATTCCAATTAAGAGATGATAAGTCTGCTGTTTTAACAATTCTAAAAAACATTTCGCCTGACTTCATAGATGTATTGCAAATAGATACTGACAAATTTTTGCCTGCTTATATTCAATTCGAGGCGGTTAGCGATAATGATTATTTAAACGAAGGACAATCAACTCGTGGCAGCAATTGTACTTCGATTGATGCTTTAATATTTGCAAAACATAAAAATGGAGAAAAATGGCTCATTCCAATTGAGTGGAAGTACACAGAATTTTATAACAGCACAGACAAGTCAATCGAAGACAGCAACAAAAAAACTGTTGGACATTCAAAGGGAGATGAAGCAAAAGGAAAAGAAAGACTGAATAGATATTGCTATAATACCAAAGGCAGACTGATTGATGAGTCCAACTATCTTAAAACTTTGAAACAGTACAAGAATTCTGTTTATTTTTTTGAACCGTTTTATCAATTAATGCGTCAGACATTATGGGTTGAGCAAATGATTAAAAATAAAAATCAAGAAACATTAAAGGCTGACAACTTTATACATTTACACGTAATACCAAAGAATAATGGCGACCTGCTGAACAAAGTTTATAAGTGCAGTGGACTTGATATGGAAAAAACTTGGAGAAATCAACTTATTGACCAATCTAAATATCAAATAATTGCACCAGAGTTATTATTAAATGGCATTGACTCGAAAAAATATAATGAATTATTAGTTTATTTAAAGACAAGATACCAATAATAATAATAAAAGCCCGAAAGCATAACATGCGGTATAGTTAATTGCCGATGAAGCGGGTATTCGAGAGGCACAACTCGTATCAAAAGTTTTGTACCTTGATAGGAAAGTGCTTCGAAATCGGCAACTAACCATACCGCCAACCGTTATGGGCTATAATAAAAGACAGAAACAACATATTGACAATGAATTTACCTCAAAGACATAGACAGGAAACTGAAAGACTAATTAAAGAACTCACTTCAACTACAGATGGAAAAAAGAAAGTTGCAGATTGGATTCTTGAAGAAGGCTATTATCCAGAACCTTATGTATTACCACCGTGCTTTAAAATAAGTGATTTTGAATTGCAGCAAGAAAAATTTGAGAAGAAAGGCTATACAGACAAAAATTGGCAATCTGAAAAATTGGCAACAATATCATTCCCGAAAACAGGACTAATTCAAAGAGTATTTGGGATAATTCACCCACACAGATACCACGATATTGTTTGGGAATTAATAAATGATTGGGATAAACTTTTATCAATTCTTTTTAATCTCAATAACGAAATTTATTCATACAGTTTTCCGATAGCCTTGACTATAAACAAGCAGGGAAAACTCCGTTCAGGTCGAATGATTTATGAATTCCTTGAAATGGCAGAAAAAGATTTAGTTGCCGAAGCTTACAAATACAAACTGCTGACAAAGATTGATATAACTAATTTCTACAATTCAGTATACACGCATACAATTGCATGGTCTTGGTGTGGTGACAGATATAAAGCATTAGCAGATTCAAATTTCAGCTACACAGGTTCAAGAATAGACAAATTAATTCAGTATTCAAATGATAAGCGAACTAATGGAATACCTGTTGGTCCTGTTCTAAGTGACTTAATTGTTGAAATAATACTGTCTGAAAGAGACATATTCATAACACAAAAGATAAAAGAAATAGGTATTGATTTTTTAGCAACACGCTTTAAAGACGATTACCGTATATTATGTAATTCACAAGAAGAAAGCGATATAATTATCAGAATAATTATTGATGCTTTGAATGAATATAATTTACAGGTTAATGAAACAAAAACAAAAACAGTTTCGTTACCAGAAGGTCTTTATCGACCACATTCAATTAAATACGACATTTTCTCGTTAAGAAGAATTCCTACAGAAAAAATTCCTTTCAAAAAGTTTGAATATACACTTCTTAAAGCATTGGAAATTCACAGAGAACACTCAGGGACAAGTCTTTTAGAGAAATTTCTTGGTGAATTAATTGATAACAACAAAGAAAAGGCAATTAAAGAACGACTTTTAGTTGAGTTCGCTAACCCAAACATACCTGATGATGCTCACAATTATTCAAAAGTCAAGAAGAAAAATATAATGAAGACAATAAGCCTTTTGATGCTTCTTAAAAACGAATCATCGAAGAGCTTGGGTAAAGTATTGGCTATTATTGAATGTCTTATTCTCGATGAAGATAATAAGTGGCTTTTAGATGAAGGTTATTTGTTAGATGTTTTTCTTATTGAGATTGAAAAATCAATTCTTAAGAACTCTCCATTTGAACTTACTTGGTACTTATATTTTTGCTGTCGTCACAATATTGAAATTAATTTGTTACGCCTAATCAAATCTTTAAATAAACAAGGCAAACTCAATAGTACCCAAAGCCAACTTGAAATACTAAAAAATCCGTTTGTAGCTACTTTAAGAAACAAATTACCCGGAAAAGCAGAAGGCTATCAAAATCCGTTCGGAGATAAAGAAATAAATATAGAAATGTTTAAAAAACCTCAAGAGTTAAAAGATGTATTTCTTATTAACTATTTAGATGTTTTCAATCGTGCAGAGCCTGAAAATTAGAAATAAAAAAAGTATGAAATAACTGGAAAGATTTTAAAGTTGGTTGCTTCAATTTTGGAAAAATTGGAGATAAAAATACAACGAACCGCTAACATTGCATATAGCTTATGGCTGGCTAAGCAATAAAATCAAAATTTTCGATGCATATCTACTTTTGTGCTATACTGAAAGATAAACGCTTTTAAAACCGTCACAAGCCATATGCTTAACCGTTGGCGGTAATTGTAACGGATACTAACAATTAGGACAAATGATTGAAAGAATTGTAAGAGACCCGTCTACTCATACATGCGAAAGTCTTGAAGACGTAACAGAAAAATTAAATTACTTTAGGCAATTAAGTGCGAATGGACTACATAACTTGACTGAAGGCGAGATTGATTTATTAGTTAAAGAGTTTAATACTTTCTTCAATTTAAATTTATCTTTTTTTGCAGACACATACCCAACGAAACTCTTCCGTGTCACTAATAACAAGCTGATTACTGGGACTAACCAATATAAACTTCAAAATATTTCAAACCTAATTGGACCACCAGAAGGGGTTTCTGGAATTAATAGATGCAATTTAAAAGGAGAAAGTGTTTTTTATGCTGCATTGGACTTGAAAACAGCTTTATGGGAAACACAACCACAAAAGGACGATTACATAACGGTAAGCGAATGGACAATTAAACCGGGACAAAGACTTAACAACCATTTCATTTTTCATCCTACGGACACAAATCTCAGTAAAGAAAGTAAGCAGGCTTATGAGGCACATTTAGAGGCAAAGAAAAGTTTACATCCGACATTAGCACCAATTTTTACTGAAACAATGAAGTTCTTTGCAGAGGAGTTTATGAAAAAGGTTGACGAGGATAAAAAAATCAATTATTTATTCTCAAGTATTATTTCATCAAGACTACTACAAACAAAACCCGACTCGAATGGATTTAGAATTGAGTCAATTAGTTATCCTAGCATAAAACTTGACCATAAAGTAACCAACATCGCAATACTCAATTCATTAGTGCTTGAAAAGCTTGACTTAAAATCTGTGACTATTTATACGGTTATGGAAACCAACTATGATGATGCATTGAAGGACAGCTTAGACTTTGTAAAAGTTTCAGCATTACAAACATTTCATAAGAGTTTTGACTTTGAAAATAACTGTATATATTACGACTTAGAAAGAGAACTAAAAGACGCAATTGAGCTACATGAAAAAAGCGAGAGACAATGAGAACGACTACTGCTAATACGGGTTTTTCGTCAGGTGGGGTGACGTGCGTATGTTGACTATTTTGTGTATAACTGAAATTCGGTTCTTCGTATCGAGTTTAGGCTAAAAAGCCTGCCCGAATGCAAAGCCCGCCAACCATTACAGCTCATTTCAAAAGAAAATACAGCTCAATATTGCGACTATTTGAGCCAGAATAGTTACATTTGTGAGCCGTAAATTGAAATTCTATGATTGATAAAAGAGAATTGGAAATAATTGAGATCATAAAGAAGAACGGCAAGGATCGTAAGTAATGCTATTCTAATGAATCATAAGTATTGCCCTATTTCATTTAGAACCGTTGACTCTGTTGAGTATAAGAAAGCAATCAGCAACTTGTTTTAAAACAAGCTAATGATGTGTTTGATCAAGGTGACTTGCTCTCGAAACACTATTCACATAGTTCGCATTCTTCGCACAGTTTTCACTATTCTCATGGGTCGCATAGTTCTCACTATTCGAGCAGATAAGAGTGCGTTCAGAGGAACAGCAAAATCACTTTGCTGAATTTTGCTGTTCCTTTATTTATTTCAAAAAATAATTATACCTTTGCATTCGTAATTTTGTCCCCGAAATGCAATAAATCAGGGACAATAAGAATAAGAAAATAAGATGCAAACAGTAATAAGTCAAATAGAAAACAAGATTAACCGCCACAAGCGTGGAAAAATATTTTTCCTTGCCGATTTTGCAGGTTTGGGGACACCCGATGCCATTAAAAAATCATTACAACGCTTGACAAATTCTGGTTTACTCGTGCGGCTTGCTAATGGTATCTATTGGTTTCCCAAAAAGGGAAAAGAGTTATATGGCGTGCAAGTTTCGGGTAAGCCTACGCTTGACGAAATTGCCAAAGCCATTGCCAAACGCGACAAAGCTCGTATTGTTCCCACAGGTTTACACGCACTTAATTTGCTAAATTTATCAACGCAAGTACCTGCAAATGTCGTTTATTTAACTGACGGAACGGCTCGAAAAATAAATATTGGCGAAGGGAAAGGTATTTTGTTTAAGCATACTTCCGAAGTTAAACGATTAGCGTATAAATCTGAATATCTAATGCTTATTGTTTCCGCATTGCGCGAAATCGGCGAAAATAACATAACTGACGAACAACTTGCCATTATCAAAAATCATTTTTCAAATATAACAAAACAGGAATTTGACAAGGATATACAATTGATTCCCGTTTGGATTCGCAAAATACTTTTAGCAATATGACATTTTTACAACTTCCCGAAAACGAAAAGATTGAGTTAATCAATCAAATGCACGAAGAAACAAAATTACCACAAGTCATTATTGAAAAAGATTTATGGGTTACAGCTGTTCTGCGTGCGTTGTTCGCTTTGCCATATGCAGAAAATTTGTCATTCAAGGGTGGTACTTCTTTGAGCAAGTGTTGGAATTTGATTGAACGGTTTTCGGAAGACATTGATATTGCTATAAATCGTGAGTTTTTTGGATTTCTTGGGGATACTTTTACCATTAAGCAAATCAGCAAAGATTTACGAAAATCGACTTGCAAATTCGTTCGTAACAACTTGCAGTTTGATTTGCTTGAACAAATGAAAATCGGCGGCATACCTGCCGATCTCTTTTCTGTGAAAATGAATATCACGCCTGTTACAACCATTGACCCCGAAAAAGTTTTTGTGGAATATAAATCAGTTTTCAACGCAAGCACATATATTAAAAACACTGTTGTTTTGGAAATTGGCGGTCGCTCAATGAAAGAACCGATACAAAGAACAAAAATACAATCGTTTATTGACAAACATTTTTCTCAGGCTGCTTTTGTCGACAAACCTTTTGAAATCAATGTCGTTGCGCCGGAACGCACATTTTGGGAAAAAGTGTGCTTGCTACACGAAGAATTTTCCAAATCAAGCGAACAAATACGAGTCGAAAGAATGAGCCGACACATATATGATTTGACAAGAATGACAGACACACCCATTGTCGAAAACGCGCTGAAAAACAAAGATTTATTTCAATCAATCGTTGCACACCGTCGCATGTTTATCGCAATGAAAGATTTTGATTATAATACACTTTCACCGAAAACGATAAACATTATTCCACCAGAAAGCGTAATTGCAAAATGGGAAGAAGATTACAATAAAATGCAAACAATGATTTACGGAAAATCAATGTTATTCAGTGATATAATAAACAAAATAACGAATTTAAATGAAGATATAAAAAGCTTAGGATGGTAAAACACCAGCAGGTAACATGCGGTATAAAAAACAGCCTAACACACAATTAAAACCTACAAAAAACAAGTTTTCTAACACATTGATTAGATAAAAATATGAAACAACATGACAAATTAATGACCGACTTGCAAAGACTTCTTGCAAACCAGGACTTTAAATCGGAAGACGATATTCGAAAATTTATGGACAGTATGGTTGGACAAAAAATTCCTTCGTTTCCGAAAGAGGCGTTGAATTTCAAGGAACAAGCACAGGACTTAGTTTTTGCTGCTTACGAACTGACACCAGCAAAGGCGAAAGTAAATATTGAGAAAGCATTACAACTCGACCCTGACTGCATTGAAGCATATGAATTTTTAGGTTCTATGGAAAGGACAGCAGAACTTGCAAGTGTATTTTATGAAAAAGGCATTTCTATCGGCAGACGAATTTTTGGTGGAAAATATTTAGAGGAACGTAAAGGAATGTTTTGGGGTTTCCACGAAACAAGACCATTTATGCGTTGCTTACAACATTACTCTGACTGCCTTTACACGATGGGGAAAGTTAAAGAGTGTGTAGCTGTTTTAGAGGAGATGATTGAACTAAATCCTAATGATAATCAAGGTGTGAGAAACCAACTGTTACTTTATCTGATTCAACTTGACGATAGAAAAAAATTTTTAAAGTATTCCAAAATGTTTGAGGAAGACAGCATGGCGTTTTCACTTTTTAATCGTGCTTTGTTTGCGTTCAAGACAGAGGGAGAAACAGAAAATTCGAACAAGCAACTTTTAAAAGCATTGAAGCAAAATAAGTTCGTAGCCAAACGACTTTTATCAAACAAACAAATTACAGAGTTTGCGGGCCATTACGGCTTCGGAGACGAAAATGAAGCTGACTATTACGCAAGTTTTGCACAACATATTTGGGGAGAGACAAAAGGAGCAAAAGAATGGTTAAAGAAACACTCTACAAAACCCACTTAATAATGTTATTTTTTAGATTAGAATGTTGTTTTAATTCTTTTTTTATGTAATTTTGCGGAAAATTAGAAGTAAAAAATGAACTTTTGGCAATTAAGAAATCAATTTTACGACTTGATATGTTTCAATATAAATCAAGTTTATGCGTGGCAACCAGGTTTTGATAAAAACAATCTCACTCGTTGGGTAAAACAAAATTTGCTTGTAAAATTGCGTAATTCGTGGTATAGTTTTCCGGATTATATAAAGATGTCTAATATTCAATATTTTGTATCAAACAAAATTTACAGTCCTTCGTATGTCAGTCTGCATTCCGCATTGGCATTTTACGGTATTATTCCCGAAGCAATCGTGCAGACAACCGCTGTGAGTTCGCTAAAAAAAGCAAATTTTGAAAATAGTTTCGGCTCATTTTCGTATCAGCAAATTTTACCCGAATTGATGTTCGGCAATGAACAAAAAACGTTTCTAAATAAGCATAGTCTGTTGTTTGCTACTCCCGAAAAAGCGATTTTAGATTTGTTGTACCTTTATCCACAATACAATAGCGAACAAGAAATCATAGAATTGCGTTTCGATGAAGAGTTTATGCAAGAAGATTTGAACGTAGAGCGTTTAAACGAATTCACAGAAAAATTTCAGTCAAAAGTATTAAGAAGCAGGGTTAATTTACTTTTAAAAATTCACGATTTATGCTAAATTTGGAACAAATACAAAATTATTTTCCGCCACAAATCAGAGAAAATCCTGCCCACAAAAAAAGAGGCAAACAACCATTCGCCCCTTTTCTATATTACTAAATTACTTTATTATTCAATTTACCAAACTACCACTTTTTCAGCAGAATTGCCAATTCTAACAATGTAGATACCAGTATGGATAGAGATAGAAAGCAAGTCGCCTTCGCTTGTAAGGGCAGCAGTGCGAACTAATCTGCCAGATAAGTCATAAATACTTACCAAACGCTCTGTAGAACTTACGCCACTATTTGTCTCTATATTAATATAGCCTTTTCCGCCCCGAACCTCTATTCCCTTAGTGGTAGCATTAACAATACCTGAAGTTGAAGGCTCAATCTTTACGTAAGGTTTTGACCGGCTTGTAGTTCCATCATCTTGCATTGTCAAAGAAGGAGTTGGTGTAGCAGAGGCTGCATCGTCACCTTGTTTAATTATTCTTTCATCGCTATTGTCTATAACAAGCTGACCTATGGGTACTTCAAGTGCTCTACCATTGTTTGTTACATCTGTAGTAATCTCTAGTGAGACATTTTTAGATATTGATATTGCTTTATTTGATTTAATCCCATAATCTGGGCTCACTATATTTAACACAATGGAACCATCAAGGAGTATAGAGTCGCCTACTATACCATAGTTTTCATAAACTCCATAGTCAGAATTCACATTTGGCTCAATATTTAATATACCATTGCCCATCAAATTAACATCCTTATAACCAGAATAATAAGCACCAATACCACATCCATAAAGTTGGTCGTCGTATACATCTTTCTCCAACTTTAAGCTGTTTGTACCTATAACATTGATATTTATATTATCATTTGAAAATATGTTATACAGATTTTGATTATTAGTTGGACCTATAGTGCGATAACCCGTTATAGTGGCACCGTCCAACGTAAGAGTTTTACTATCTGGGTCATAGTTTACGTTGCCTTCAATGCCCAAGCCTGTGATAGCAGAGGCGTTATCTTCGTTTACCTGTACGCCACCGACCCATACCGGATAAATCTCAATATCTTGCTCTACGATATTGGTAAAGTCTTGCCACTGCGGTGCCGCTTGATAACTCGCTTTACTGCCTGTAGGCACATAAAGGGTGCAACTATTTTTAGGAACATTAATAAAAACATCAATTCCTATACTTATTGTAGCAGCGTTATTTGCCTTACAACGGATAGATTGCAAGTTTGTACGTTCAGCAAAAGCATAGTCCCCTATATTTAATACCGACGCGGGAATAACAATCTGTATTAGGCTTCCAACTTTATCATAATTGCCATTAAAAGCCATGTTAGCAATGCGAGTAACCGTATTTGGAATAGAGTATCGCGTACTGGTTTTTGCAAAGGGGTAGTAGAGCAGACTTGTTTTATCGAAAGTAAATAGCACCCCGTCTATGGCAGTAAAAGCTGTATTGCCTTGTTCTACGGTAAAAGCAATTAAGCCATCGCAACCCAAAAAAGCTTCTTCTCCTATTCTAGTAAGCGAAGCAGGCAGATTTATATAGTCTAACTTATAACAACTTTCAAAAGCTCTCTCTCCTATTGTCTCTAATATTTGTGGTAAAGTGATAGATGTTAGTTCTGCGCAAAACATAAAAGCTGTTTTATCTATTTTTTTTACAGTGGCAGGTATGGTGTATGCTCCACTTTTCCCTGTACCACAAAATATAAGGGTAGTTTTATATTTATCGAATAAAATGCCATCTTGGCTACTAAAATGCTGATTGTCCTCGTGCACAATAAAACCTCCTTTAGCCATAGCAAAAGCCGTCTCACCAATCGTATTTACTGAAGCTGGAATATTGATAGAATTTAGATTCATACATCCACTAAATGCTCCCGTACCAATATACTCAATCCCTTCGGAGATATTAACAGAGTTTAATCCTAGACTCAAAATAAATGCACCCATAGCTATTTGCTTTACAGAGTACGTATTGTTATTATTAGGATTTACTACAGTAGCAGGAATAGTAATGGCTCCGATAGGATAATTGCCATCGTTGTATGCTACCCCACTAGTTGGATCTAATTCTGATACCACTATAGCTGTTTTAGCTATTTCATCCATAATACGATAATAGAGTTGCCCTGATTTGAAGTCGTAATAATTCTGCGCCGTTGCCATATTAGCAAATATCATTAACCCCAATAGTGCTAAAACTGATTTTATGAAAATTTTTCTCATATAAACTCCTATTTTAAAAAGTTAATAATTCTTGATTTGTTAATTTTAAACAAAATTATGTTTTCAAATACAAATGTAGTGTTTTTTTAAATTAAACAACAACATATCTAATAAGTTTCTAAAAACAGCCTTCAAAAAAACGAATAGGTTTGCACAATGTTTTGCGTAGGTCGGGCAGTGTGGGGCGACGAATCGCAACACAGGCTATATGCAATAGTGAATGAAAGTGTCTTGTATAAAATGTTTCGTAATTTTGAGTCAAAACTATGTGCAAATGAAGTGTAAATAATCCCCCAACACCCTCATATACCACCAATAAAAAAAGAATTTTTAACAAAACCTTTCGTATATTAAAAATATTCTATAGGTTTGTATGCGAATGGAAACAAATAACAAAGACCATGAGAAAAATAATCTTTTCATTATCAATCATTCTATTCATTAGTTTTAATAATGAAGGAGCCATTGCCCAAACCACCAAAACGGTTGGCAACGGGGGCGATTACACAACATTAAATGCAGCAATTGCTGACATTCAAAATGGCAACTTAAATGGGGACATAATTTTTAATATTGTCTCCGATATTACCGAAACAAACGCAGGTTTTATTGGAAAATCGGGTGTGGGTAGTTGGAATTATAATTCCATTACAATAAGACCTTCAGGTGACGTGCGAGAGATAAATGCAGGTCTTACCGAACCAATTCTATATGTTGCGGGTAGTAACATTGTAATAGATGGAAGAGTAAATGGTACTGGCAGCAATAATCAGCTTACATTCAGCAATAGCTCCGGCCCGGCCATTAACATTATAAACTACTATGGAGTTGAAGATATTGCCCTAGAATACCTCAATCTTGAAGGGGTAGTCGAAAGCACCACAGCAGGTATTGTTAATGTACTTTCCAATGTAGCCTCAGCAACAACAGGGATAATTATTGAGAATTGTAAAATTGGAAATCCAAACGGAAATGCCGCCAACGGGATCTATGCTAAGGCTTCTGGCAGTGGAAATATTGAGGCAACTATTCAAAATTGCGAAATTGCCGACGTCTGGCATCCGGGACTATCCTCAAAGGGTGTTAGTGTAAATGAAGGTTGCGAAGCCTGGACCATTACCTCCAACAGCTTCTACCAAACCTCTACCCGAACAGCTACTGCCGGCAATACGCATTATGGTATTTATATGAATGGAGGAGAAGACCATACGATCTCAAATAATTATATAGGCGGTTCCGAACCCTTTTGTGCAGGAACGGCATGGACCATTGCAGGTGAATATGCCAATAAATTTGTGGGTATTTACCTGAATGTCGGTACAACTAACCCGGCAAACCTTGAGAATAATATTATCTACAATTTCAATCACACCTACCACAGCACAACCCATGCGACTTCGTTACCCGGTATCTGGTGCGGGATATACCTGGCCGGGGGTGATGCCGATTTTAGCGATAACATTATTGGCTCAAACACGGAAGCCAATTCAATTATCGTTAACTCAACCGGGACCTCGAATGTTGCAAGCTATGGAATTGGAATAAACTCGGCCGTTTCAACTGCCGATGTTGACAGCAACTACATCGGTTCATTTACCTTGATCTCGTCATCAACTGCCAATGGGCATAGCTTTACGGGTATTCATGTTGCCGCGGCAGACGATATTACCATTGGAAACAATACTATTGGACATCAAACCATTCCAAATTTCATTACCAGCACTAACCCTAATGAATCTACCACAAATGAACAAAATGTCAGGGGAATTGTGAACAGTGCCAATGCAAACACAAACATCAGCAACAACAACATTGTCAGCTTAAGCAATAACACGATTGGCAAAGGCGATGTGGTCGGCATTTTTTGCAACAAGGGTGTAAACAAAATAGTTGGCAATTCCATAAGCAAGCTGGCGAATGCCTCAAGCTCAAGCTACATTCAGTTTAATATATACAGCATTACGACCGGTATATCACTGGAATCCAACCTTGATGGACAGTTGGTAAACAGCAATACCATTCATCATTTATCAAACACCTACAATGGTTATCCCCAAACAATAGTTAGTGGTATATTGATGAAAAGTGGTTCCGGAACAATATCGCATAATACGATTTACGATATTTCATTACCCTCCGGGAACCTTGTTATCGGAAATGGTATTTGGCTGCTTGGTGGTAAGTCAATGGTTATGAACAACGCCATACGTTTGGGAGTGGGTGAACCCTTCAATGTCTCGTTCGTTGGAATAAACTCCTACGGCAATAACACCATTCTGGGTAACACGGTTTATATTGGCGGAACGGTAACAGAAGCCTATAATGTAACCTATGCATACCGTAAAGACTATCCGGTAACCGACAAGGTGTATAATAACATCTTTTACAATGCCAGGACATCTGAATCAGGGTGGTTTGAACATTACGCCATAGGAAAATCTGCCGGATCATCACTTGAAAG
>Ga0255341_1004180_pt1 | contig 15387 bp, 13 predicted proteins | sample wastewater_treat_8_FD_192418 | JGI IMG/M metagenome (GOLD analysis project Ga0255341, IMG submission 192418) | Wastewater microbial communities from Lulu Island WWTP, Vancouver, Canada - plant12 | ecosystem: Engineered > WWTP > Wastewater > Unclassified | place: Canada: Vancouver, British...
TATTGGATTCATTAATAAGTTCTCTAGTGATGGGACTATTCATAACATCACTCAAATCTTTTCTAACTAATGCATCACAATAATATCTAATTAATGGCTGCCATGCTTCAAATTGTTCTGGATTATCATTAACAGCAGATTCATTAATTAAGATTCCATTTTCATCAATGAAATCACCATCTGAATTTCTTCTCAGTGCTAAAATTTCAATAATAAATTCATATCTTTGTATTTCGGGCGGAACTTCTAAATAATTATCAATCTGGAAATCAAACCATTGATACCCCTCTCCTTCCTCTAAATTTGGATTTTCTGGGTGCCATGAAACTGGTTCATATACTTTCTGAGTTCCCCATTTAGTTACTAATTTGCATCTGAAATCTTTAATATAATAATCCGAATCTTCATCTTGTGGAATATGATTGACATTGACTCTAATATTTAAAGGATATGAATGAGTACTATCATATATTAATGTTGGTTCTTGATTATCATAATTTATATCTATATCAAAATCTATCCCGTTTACTGGGATATATGCATATTGTTGATAAAAAGACGGAACATCTTCATTATATAAAATTGATGGAGATCCTTTAACATTCTGTAAGACATAATCATATTTAGCGTGTCTGTTATTTTTATTCATGGTGACATTGAATAATGTTTCATATTTTTCATCATCAATAATGACTGAGCTGGTTCTCATTATTGTATATTCACCTTTTGAATTAAATGGCGGATTATCAAAATAAAGCTTAGAATTTCTAGTTGGAACTATTTGAGGTAAATATTCTTCATCATAATATTGCAATAGAATAAACGCCATGATTTCATTAGTTTTGATATCACTTCTTTTCAAAATAGGATATGCTTGTACTGTAGGGAATGATGGCCCCATAATAATATTAATGTCATCATAATCACTATCGGATACTAATTTACCTTTAGATCTTAGATTGACTATAGCATTTCTTTTGATTTCTGGCAATGTAGGAGTATTAACTCCACCCTGAGAATGAATAGGATTAGTAATTTGAAAATTAAGAGAATGCTGTCTAGAAGTGACTGTAGACGGAGTCATTCCATCTTCATCCTGTCTGGCCAAAATAGAATATTTTAATTCGTCGCTTTTAGTGATACTATTTGGAATAATATGTCCTTCTTCGCCTTTAGTAATGAACAGTTCTACTGTCACCGCAGAATTTCTAATTGGCTGTCTTCCAACAATTCCATTGCCGAATAAAATTTCACATTGATTAATCCCGCCGACAAATATGAATTGTTGACTATTTGATGAAAGGGTATAAATTCCATTACTGGACTCTTTCCATTCTGTCCATCTATACATGTTTCCATCTCGGCCAGAAATGTATGATTGTTTCATTTCATATTGATCAAAATCATCCGGATTGGTTATATCTAATGGGATCTTCTCTCCAATTCCCGGCTCAATAACCCACACTCTGACACCTGAAACCATTCCTTCAAATTTGATTTTCTTAGAGAAAAATTGATATGGCTGGATTGTTTCTGGAATATGGAATTGTTCTATTATTCTTTCATGCTGAGTAAATGGTAATGTAAATGACGCGAATATTAATCCATTTTCATTTTCATTTACAAATATGGGACGATAGAAACCATCACTATCTCTAATAGATAGGGCTGAATTATTAATGATAATTCCTCTGGCTGTAACATCTTCTAGAAATTTTGTTTTATTATAGTTAAATCTAGCAGAAGGAACATTAATGCTTCTAGAATCTACTCTAAATGGGATATCTTCTGCATAAGCCATGAAATTATTCGGAACAGTGAAAAATACATCGGGGGATGAAAATGTTAACGGGATAGTAAACATTATATCAACAGTAGAAGCAACAGCTTTGGGGATTTCATAGCCAATCCATTTAGCTAAATTATATACCGAATCTTTCAACTGGGCGTCTACAAAGAAAAATTCTCGATATATCATAGAATCATAAAATAAATGATTCGCAGTCAAAATAGAAATAGTATCAATTAGATAAGATAAAACACTGGTCTTATAAAAATCAACAGTCTCAAGTTCTAGATAGCTCTGGGCAAAATCAACTAATTGCCTTCGAATTCGTTCTCGTGAACTATATATACTGATACCTGAGCCAACTAATCTATTAAGATTATCTATTTCCATTATAATAAAATCCTTTTAATTTATTCAGTTTCTGCATATAACCCAATCCGATCGTTATAAAAATTATTTACTGGAAGAATGGAATTTTTAGATCTCTGTTTAGTTAAATGTATAGCATCGGATGTTTTATATATTCTTTTTTCATAATCAACAAAAGTATAATTTCCACTAAGCTGAGATTCTATTTCTTCTTTGGTTCTTGATGAGCCTTGTAAAGTCAATCTCCAAAAAGTAATATTCGTAGTAGATGCTTTTTCTAAATTAATCACTTCATATAATGGCTGCCATAGTTGAAAAGCATCTTGTCTCCATGAGAGCTGATCATAAATCAAGAAGTCATGTATCATTGGTCTAAATTCATAACTAGTCGGAATAAATAAAGTTGTTCTAGTATCTCTAAATCCAACTCCTGTCTCATCTCCTAACATAGTATAATTTATTTGCTCCATGTTATATACTGGTAACATCAAAATTTTTCGCCATAAATAACCAGATAAATCCCCCATGAGTTCATATGTTCCGCCCATTAAAACTTCATCGTCTTTGACACTATTGGGCAAATCCAAACTATAATATGTTACAGGTAACCGAATTCCTGCAGAAGAATAATATTGATATAATAGTTCGTAATAATCTAACGGATATTGATTGAGCTGAACCCATTTTTGACTATACATTATTTTAGACATACTATATCAACCCCGCAGTAATATCATCTTCTAATCCGAACATTCTATCATTTGAATTGAATGTTAGTGATACTTTCCCACCAACACCATCTCGATCAATAATGACATCGACTATAGCTGTTTTTTTATCTGCTGAATATTTACAATCAACTTTCGTTATTTTAACTCTGTCCTCAAACATTGCAACTCTATCTTTAACTTCATATTCAATTTCTTCCAGACTAATATCATCAGCCATTTCGAATAGTTTTTTATATAACAGAGATCCAAATGTTGGATCAAAAGGATAATGCCCAAGGGGGGTTAATAGAAGAGTTCGAATTGACAGAATGGCAACATCGATTCCACTGATGCGTTTAAAATCACCAGTGGAATCGAGAACAGGAACATAATCGTGTATTTGTTTTCCTTGACCATCAATATAATTTTGGAAAAATTGATATTCTTTAGGCATTAGCTTCTCTCCTATAACTTAATTCTTTCAAGACTATCAGCCTTTGCCTTTTCTCTCTCCTGATCAAATTTAATTTTCCAATTTAGATATTCTTCCATTCTTTTAACTGGCATTGCCATTACATCATCGTATGACATTTTGCTCAATTCCATAGTCAAGAAAATATTTTCTTTAAAACTTTTTTCAAAAGATCTTTGGAAATCCTCACTCATACATTGCGCGAAAAAATTGACGCACTAAATCAATAGTGATCAATTCCTCATTTCCGCAACGCTGACATTTAATAATTGATTTGATTTCTACTCCATATTTACCAAAATTCTCTTCATATGCAGTATCTATAGCTTTCTTATCAGTAGATGGAAGTTCTTTAAAACCCTTGGCGATATTATCTCTATCTAATAATTGATATGGAGTTTTTGATTCTTCTCTATCAACTTCAAAACGATCAATGATTAATAATTGCATATTTAAATCACGAATCTCATCTGCCACAAATGTACTATTTTTCAATAGATTACATTCATCAAATAAAAGAGGCTGTTTAATATATGCAGTGATATTATCAGCAATTTTAAATTTAACAGGAACTCTCTTTTCTAAAATACTATCAGTCGCATCAGGCCACATAGTAGCTTGGAATGATTTCAGGAAATCAATTTTTACACTATTGTTATGATCACATTTTGGACACATAACATCATAATCATGAATATCTTTATATGTTACATGATACAAACCATACATTAAAGCATCTCTATCCTTAATAGTAAGAAGCTTTAAAAAATCATCATATGTTTTAACATCAGCGGGTTTTTTAACTAAACATTGCCATATTACTTCATTGAGATGTTCTGCTAATTTATTAGGTGTTAACAGACTGGACTTCATCTTTTCTTCTTCTGCAACAGTTAACGACCGAATTGTAAATTCTTTCAATGTGTGAGGGGTAATAACTGAATATTCTGGATATTTAATGTTAAATCCAGTAAAAACTTCAATGCCAGCAGCATTCGTAATCATAAAAACTCCTTTAATAATTTAAGAAAAATTTAAATCCAATTTATATTTATTCAAAACTCCCTCTTAACAATCTAAATTATTAAGAGGGAGTCTGTTAATTTTATAATTAGGAATATACCGAATAGTCGATCATGCCACCACGGCCCATGCTGCCTCTCTGACCCCCAATTCCAGGATCATTATATTGAGCATGTTCATAGGCGAATTCTTGTGCTTTCTGGTGAACCCAGAATTCGTGCCATATCCAGTCAACATTAAATTCCATATCAATTTCTAATTTGTCAACAGAAGAAAGATCTGAGACGAATAAGTCTTGCGGATCTTTTGATGGGAACATACCTGTATAAGCAGCTGAATATTCAACTGTTACACCATCTGGTTTAGTTGTCCAATAAATTAATGATCCAGTGTATGCAGATTTGGTATAATCACTATCATGTTTATTTAAATGTGAAACACCAGTCTTATAATCTCGAATCATTCTAACCCATCCATGGAAAATATTTAATATCGGAACATGGGTAAATTCAACAAATTTAATCGTTACTGAGTTAGTATAATCGATATTAGTGGGAACTGACCATTTAATTCCACCGAGACCGGTGAATTCAGTCTTGTTTAAAGTTCCACCAGGTGGTGTTACGGATTGACATGAAGATTCTAGAAAATTAGCAATTTGGTCTAATGTTCTAATTCCGCTCATATTTTCACCATCACCATCTCTGATGAAATTTGGCAATTGATCGGGCAACTTCAACCATCTAATAAAGTGATAACCACTAATATACGGGTCAGCAACAATATATGGAGAAGTACCACCAAAATGTCTATCGCGGCCCAAATTATTTATTACGCCAACGAATGCTGATTTAGCCATAATTATCCTCTTTCCTTTTTAAAATATTAAAGGGGATATTTCTATCCCCCGTTTATTACTTAACATAAAGATTTAGTTCAATCTTCTCAATGACCTTCATTGGCTGCAATGTTACATTGACATGACAGATTTTATTTTTAAATTCATAGTCATCTGCTCCAACGTCGACGCTAAAGTTAACCAATCCTCGTCTGGCTCTAATTCTATCCAAGAATGCAGAAATTCCAGATCTAATCTGTTCATGAGTTTTAGAATCATTGAATTCGAAGATATAATACTTACAGAATTGCTCAAGAGCTCTCTTAATGTAGAGAACCAATCTCATGCAATTAATATCCTGTAATGCTGTAGGTCTCTTTTGAGTGGTTAAGTTGCCCCAAACTGTATATCCCTGAGGGAAATGAACAATTGGGTTAACTTGTAAGAGATAGAGTTTATCCCTCTCGCCCAGTTTAGGACTCCATCTAAGTTCTTTAATAGAGCTTAATGTTCCTCTATTGAAACCAGCAGAAGCATACCAAATCTCATATAATCTATCATTTAGAGGAATGAGTTGAGCCATATGATATACAGGAGTGACCCAAAGATCTCTGCCCGTGAATGTATCATAGACTTTACTATATGGATCAAATCTGGCGGCATAGCGGCTATTCCACATTCTGCCCTCTGGGCTAAACGCATTTCCACCTACGTAATTTTCAACATCTTCAAAATCGATATTGTCACCGCAGTCAGAAATCAACATGCAGTCTCTTCTATATTTATCGCACAATTCCAGAGCAGCATCTTTCACGTCAGGATCATAACCAGCATCATAGACCAATGAGAAATAGATCCAGTCCAAATCAAACACTTCATCTACAAATGCTTTTTTCCATACACCAGTTCCATCTTCTTCATTTTCATATTTAGGAAGATTATCTGGTTTCTCCAGCAAACCTCTGTATGCTTCACATAGAATTTGAGTGGCGGTTTCTTTATTCAATGTAGTTTTTCCTGTCTCTACATTAGTTTCAGTCAAAGAACCATCACTACCTTCGGCTAAATTCCATGGTTCAGAAGTAGATGTTTCTGGATTCGGATCTCCCATATCTAAGATATCTAATCTATATGCAGCTTCCAAATCTCTTTTAGATTCTGTAACATCAGATCTGGCGGCACTAACTGCTGAAATAGCAGCAGCGATGGCTTGGTTTCGAGCTGCAATATCACTCGAATTTTCCATGGGCATATTTCTGGCATCGGTTAGATCGGCCAATGCATCTTTCAGAATACTAGTAGTATATTTATAATCTTCCTCTGCAAAAAAGATTTTTAATGCTTTATAGCCATAACCATCCTGCATACCATTTTCATCAACCGCCATATATTGATCCGCAACACTAGATGGCAGAGTTGGATCATTTTTATAGAATAATTGTTTGTAGCGTTCTAAAGATTTTAATGCAGCTCTATTAACCGAGCAACGGATATCTCTTGAGAATTTATTAACAACATCTTCGATGAAAATAGACTCGCCAGTATCATCTATGGCATTTTCATCAAATGAGACAATAAATGATTCTTTGATTAAACTATCACCATCATCTTGAGTCTCATAGATATCTAAAATATAAATACCAAATTTCTCAGGATTTGCATGACGGCTTAACTTGATCGAATAATTGTTGTAACCAGAACCACGTCCAATAGTTCTAAAATACATCAAGAAGCCATTTTCAATTCCAACTCCACCAGTTCCTGCTGTATATTTACCATTAGTTCTATATTGAAACGTTCCGTTTTCGGTTTTTAATTTATTATACACATCTGCTTCTTTATCATCAGTATACATATAATCAGATGTGATCGGATTTTTAATAAATTTTTCTAATTCTCTAACATGATTAATGGATGGATATTCGGCGTCTGCCTGAACATAATATCCGCCGTCAGGATTTCCATCTTCTTTGATCCATGTCAGTGTAGGCTTATCTTGCCCATTTAAATAAATCGGATAAGTTTCAATTTTGGATGCAAAAGAAACATTTCCTGTTGAGCTTGAGTAGTTATATCCGACTTCATCAACAGTAGATTGGAGTCCTATAATTAAATGTGAATATGTTGCGTCATCTGGCATCGCACGAAGCACATAAAGATGAGATGAAACACTCAAATGCTGCCATGCCACATACGGTCCTTGACCATAATACTTTCCAAAATCCATGATGTTTGGTTCACCATATAAATTAATAAACTGCTCTTTGGAAGTAATGAATTGCAATTTATTATCTGGACCTCTCTTGGAAAGAATGGGTACGAAACCGACCGTGCCAGGAATATCCTGTAGGTATTCGGACAAATCTATAATATTAGTATAGACTCCCGGACTTATCATCTGTCCCATTGCCATAAGAATTTCTCCTTCCAAATTGTTAATGTAATCAAAAGATTGTATCTTTTAATTTATTCGTTAACTAATTTGAGAAATTTTTAAGTTTTTGAACAAATTCAATATAACAATAGATTAAAAAGAGGTATTGATTGAAAATCTTATGCAATTGTGGCTGTGGACAAGAAGTAAAAACTCCAGGTTCTAGATTTGTCCGGGGACATCATAATAGATCAGAAGAAGTTAAGAAAAAGAAACGAGAGACTTGTTTGAAGAATTATGGAGTTGAATACTCATTTCAATCTAAAGAATGTAGAGAAAAGGGAAAACAAACATGTATTGTTAAATATGGAACTGAATATCCATCTCAGAACGAAGAAGTTAAACAGAAAAGTAAAGAAGTATGGATTAAAAATTACGGAGTTAATAATCCATCTAAATCTCCATTGATTAAAGAAAAGAAACGAATATCGTATTTAAAAGCTCTTGGAGTAGAGCACCCATTAAAATGTCAAAATATCAAAGATCAAATCAAACAATCGAATTTAAAAAAATATGGCGGCACAGGATTTGAATCAGATCAATTATCCACGAAAACAAAACAGACTATGTTGAAAAAATATAAAGTAGATAATTATTCAAAAACTCCTCAATTTCAAGAACTCGCTCGAAAAGTAATGATTCAAAGATTAAAAGAACAAGTTAAGAATGGAGATATCATTTCTCCCATGATAGGGAGATTAGAACCCGAATTTTTTAAATGGCTGCAACAATTGACTAAGTATGAGATAGTTCGACCTGACAAAGACATGTTTGGATGTTTCCCTGATGGTTATATCAAGGAATTAAAAATGGTGATTGAGTTTGATGAGCCTCATCACAAAGAGACTAGAAATCAAAAACGAGATCAATACAAAAATGATATTTATCAAAGACATGATCTACATATATTCAGAATAGATCAAGAAAAATGGAAACAAGATCCTGAAGTCGTCAAAGAAGAATTTCAGGATCTTGTTCAAAAATTAGAAGTAAATTTTCCAAATAAAAACTAACTCGCGATCTTGAGTTTTTCGTATACTTGAAAAAGTAACTCTAGAAAACATTATATATGGGTTAATTTCTTTCTTGATAAAATTAGCAACCCCAGTGGCAGGATCCTCGTCTACACATGCAGGATTTTCGATTACTACATATGCTGATCTCCCAGTTTCACCATTATATTTATCAACAATCAATGTTCTAGAATTTTTTGTTATATTATTATTCGTTTGAGTGCTTCCAGTAATATACATATAATCACCAATTTGTACTTCTGGAAGAACAGAACTTAGATTCTCACTATCTAAAATACAAATCGCATAATCACCATCTTTTGAAATGGCTCGTATATTAATATTTCCTAGATGATGACCACCAGTACTAAAAGATTTTCCAGGATCAGGATCATTTTGGTCAGCTATAAATAATCCGGCTTCATTTAAATCCACCCAGCTATCACCATTTGCATCATCAGATGAAAGTTCAATTCTAATTTCTGCAATTAAAGGAGGATATTTAGTAATCGAGTTTTCAATATAAGGATTTGAATGATCTTCTTTGATTGTTACACTAGAGAAACGTTTAAAATAACCATGATCTCCAGTTTCTAAATCTGATGCATATAATGGATAACCGGGATCTCCATCTGTTAAATCAGAACGCAGTCTAATTTGGCTTAACAATTTAGTATCTGAACCAATAGTTGCTCCAGCTTGTAATGGATTTCCTGGTTCTCCGCCGCCCTGTCCACATGCAAACCACATAATAGTCTTATTGTATAAAGATGGTTCGCCGCCAGCGACTATACTTCCGAAAGCTCTTTGTAATAGCCAGGTTCTGCCTCCAAAAACGATTAAATTATTTTTTTGGTCAACCAAATTAAGTTGTCCATCTGATCGCTTCTCATATACATCTACCGAACCTCTGAGTGTAGATTCACCGATAGAAAGATGATCTTTCATATTTTTTGATAAACCATCTTTAATATTTATAATCTTTTTAGTCATGTTAAAATCTCCAAATCAAAATTTTAATTTAGTTCTGTTAAATATTTTGAATAACTATATCTTTAATAACAAAATTAGATGTATCAGAGGCTGAGCCGGAAAATAGAATTAATCTAACATCTTTTTTGATAGCTAATGGCATATTAATAGAGATCCATTGATCAGTCGATGATTTATCTACCATAATTTTATTGGGTTGACTATTTTTAGTTTTTGAATTTTGAAATGCTATATCTATCGATATTGGCTCTTCACAATATAAATCAAAACATAATCTGGAGTCTACATCAAAATCTTCCGATGTCCAATTTTTATTGATCGGTAAAGCAAAACAATAGATCTCTTCTGATTTGTCTGGAAGAATATCTAATGCAAAAATTCCTTTATTTAATAAAATTTTATTGATTGGAATTTTTCCATTTATTGTTTTGATATTGCTGCTCCAACATGATTTAATAAAATCTTGAAACATCATTTCTGGTTTAAATATAATATGAATCTTCTCCATTTAATATTCCTTAATATGAGAAAGTATTTATCTACACCTACATCTTTATTTAATTTTTTGTTCTATTAAGTCAACTATGTAATCTATATTTGGAATTAAATTAGCAGATATTTCTATACATTTTCTAAAATCGGTATAGTTAATATTTAAATCTTTACATTTTTTAGCAGAACCCGAATTTCCAACCCATGGTGCATATGGACATTCTACTACATAATAATAATTGTTTAATTCTTTATTATGAATATATTCGTTGCTCCATCCCATGTATCCGGGATATTCCCAATGCCATGGTTCATACCATGGTTCATTTATTTTGTTTCTATCTGCATTAGATTTTAAAACTATAATTTTTGTTTTTGGTTTACATATTAAACATTGAAGTAAATGTGCACCCCACGGGGCAATATATATATATTGCAATTAAAATATGTTTTCCATATTTCTTCAGGTGATGTTTTTTCAAACCATTCTTTTCTTTTCACTTGAATCGTATAATTATTTTTTAATCTAGATACTAATTGTTCTATATTTAAAATTGATCTGCCTTGAGTTCCATCAAAATAAATTAAAATTTTATCATTTGTTTCTTCTTGATTAAATTTTGTATTATCCCATAACATTTGTCTAACTGTTTTACATAAAGTTTCTCCATTGATTCTGAAGTTCATGGTTCTATCTTGGTGTGGAATTATTAAAGTTTCAACTTTATAAAATTTATTAGGAATTAGATGATATTTTTTAGCAATGTGCTTCTTATGAATACAGTTATTAAAAAACCACAATTGATTTTTTTTACAACATGGTTCGAGGGGGGGGCATATTATTCTAGCTAATTCATTGGATGTAATATCTGAAAAATGGTAATAACAAGTCAAAAACCCATATAAATGATCATTATAAAAATGACCAATATTTCCACTTATATTCGAAATTAATAAATTGGCAGAATTTAAAAATTCAACATTATCGATTTTTATTTCATTTAAATTTGCAAAATTAATTGTCCAATTAAAAAAATTAGTATTAATAGTTTTAAGTTGTGATTCTGGTAATAAAATCTCTAGTTTATAATATAAATTTCGAATGATGACATTTTGAAATATAGAATAGCAATCATGTAATGATTTCATACTTTATTCTCCAATAATCTTTATAAATTCTGGGTCTATTATAATATTTTGATCTTTATCACTTTCTGTTACTATAAAAAAATATTTATTTAAATTTATTTCTTTAGCAACTATCTTAAAAATATTTGAGGTATGAAACCATGGAAAATATTTCATATCTAATCGATATGACGGAAAAAATTCCCAGATTTCTGGATCTCTTAAACAAAACGCCATATTTCGAATGAAGGAACCATGAGCAGTAATTATTTTTTCTGCATTCATAAAATATTTTATATGATCTGTAAGACCTTCATCTCCATATAATCGAATATAACCTTTATCTTTTAAGATGTCCCAGATAATATCTTCATTCAAAATCTGTCTAAATTTAGCGCCATCTCTGTATTTAGATCTAGATAAAAATAATTTATAACGTTCATTTTTTAATTCATTAAAATCTATCTCTGGATTATTATAAATATATTTTTGTTCAATCCATTTTTTATTTTTAATATGTGCACCAGGAATCCATTTCTTATTAACAAATAGAGTTGGAAAGAAATATGGACCTTTATTGGAAGGAAAAGATACTACTTTATTTTTTTCATAGCCAACCAATTTAAAGTGTTTAAATAAATCTGAAACGTGGGACGTAATTTGTGAAATCGCCAATTTAAAATCAATATTTAAATTCTCAAAATCTTCTAATAATCCCAAACTATCCCATAAATGCCCCCACACATAGATATTAAAAAAATGAAATTGATGAATATAATTATCATTATCTACTTTAAAATATGAATTTGAAGAAATCGCTTTTTTAATATCATTTTCATCATCAAGTAAACTTTTATCATCATATTTTGCTTTGTAACCCATAAATGATTTAATATGATTATTAACACCAAAATCCTCATGCCAGTTATTAGGAAAAATCACATCTCTGTTTATCATATTCCCATTAGAATCAAATATAATGCCATGATTTCCAACAAATACATTTTCCAACCGCTCTATATTATTGGACATATTATTCCTCATTTTTAAGTATTTCTGTGCATTTTTTTAAAATATTATATCGATTCATTTTTGTATAATACTTTTCGTTAAAATACTTTCTAGAATCTATATTAATATTGTGAATTTTAAATATTCTATCAATTTCATTAATAAAATTAGATCTTAAATGATTCATTAATAGTATATGTTTGTCTCTAATTCTTTGAGGATTGATTTTTCGGGATAAAATTTGATCCACGGAATTTTTAACTGAATCCTCAGTCGCGTCGCATATAATAGAATTTTCTTCAGTATACCATAAATCTCTTCCGCCATAGGATACAGTTGAGACAACCGGAATACCCGCTAATAAATATTCAGAAGACGAATAGCATGCGCCTTCGATTTCAGATAAAATTAAACCACATTTAGATTGATTAATATAATCATTTATCTGATTATACGGAACACTAATATTTTTATTAACATGATTGGGAAATTCTACTTCTTTTCTATTTGGATCAGAAGTGAAAAATGCTAAATTATTTATTTTATTTGCTAAATGAATTCTTTTCCATGGAATTGCTCTAGAGATTAGTATAGCATCATATATTTTTTCGACTTGTTTAATATTAATTAAATTTTCATTTAACAATGCATTGTGATTGAATAGAATAGAATTATTAAATCCGTAATATAATAAATGCTGCATTTCACAATAATCACCACACATATGAATAAAATTAGATTTATTCAATTTTAAACTATCAATGATATTAGATGCTTGTCTACACATGGAATCACTATGAAAATAAGTCATATAAATAAAAAAATAATCATTATCTCTGATATTATTTTGATTTTCTTTTAACCAATAATAATAATGAATTATATTAGTAATAAAAAAAATTCTGCATTTTTCATTTTGAAAGTATGTATCAAATAAGACCCAAGTATCTAAATCTTTCCAAACAGTAAATGTTTCTTTTCTTCCATTAATATTTTCACTAATCAATTTAAAACACATATCGATTTTCCTTTTATGATATTATTACACATTCTATCTGCATCTTCTTTTGTAGTTATTTGATATCGATTCTTTACTATTTTTCTTTCTATGCAATTTGGATTTATCCACTCTACTAATCCGTTACTTCCTATTTTAACTAACTCAAAGATTTCTTTTGTAAAGTATTTAGTTGCGTAGTGTCGATTAGCATAATATGAAAAATTAACATCTCCATGATTTTCATGTATTATAGGGCAATTTACAAAATCAAAATCAGTATCTTTTAATGGCTCTCGCATTATATTTTTCAATCTTGGGAAACTAGCTTGCCATAAATGAATATCTACATTTGCATATTCATATAGGATCGTAGTATCTCCGCTGCCCATAATGAAAAACGGATTTAAAAAATTATTTTTAATCAATAAATCTTTAGAAATTCCAACAATCAAACCTGGGTTTTCAAACAACTCATTTTCAATGTTTCTACATCTATTTATCCCAGTTGAAATATATAATCTGTCGCTTTTTGAATCTCTGCATAAACTATAACCATGAACTACTTTATTTGGATTCTCTTTAATTTTATTCGCAATCCGGGTTAACCAATCTAAATTTTCCGACCAAATATCATTATCCATGAATATAATGACAGAACCCTTTGCTGATTTGGCCCCAATGTTCATCATGGCTTCTTTTTGGAATATATCTCTATTTGAATCTTTTTCTTTAATTAAGATATGATTCCAATTTGGTTTATTTTTAATCTCAGGAAATTGAGTTTTTCCATTAGAAACTTCAACGAAAATATATTCATTGTTTAAAATATTTTGGTATTTCAAACGATTCATAGCTCGTTTAGCAGCATCAACTCGAATCTTATTATCTCCATAATGTACTAATACGATTGAAGTTTCGATTGGAATTTCTGGTTTTTGAATGAGTGGGATTTTAGAAATTCCATATTCTAAAAAATCTTTCCAGAGTTTATCGTTATGTTTTCCTGCAATTGATAGTTTTTTAGTATGCCATGTTTTTAAATGTTCCGGATGATATAAGTCGATAATATTTTGAGCTGATATATTATTGGTTCTTAGAGCTCCGCTTATTGCAGTATCCCAATGAGGCTCGCCTATAAAGAAATCTGGTATGAAGTGTTTATTTTTTAAAAACCATTTATTTACAATTGCTAGCCCGTCGATTCCATGTTCATGTAATACAACTGGATTTTCAAATACTTCCTCTAATGTTTTTGGATTTTTTAATACATCTAATCTATGATATTCTATGACTGGTTTCTTTTGATTTAACAGTCTAGAATAACATCCTGGTGCTATACAACAATCTGAATTAGTATAAAAAATTATATCATCAGACTGACAATATTCACTAGATGTCTTAAAAATATCCGATAAATAAACTAAATTTCTGTTATCGCCTATATTTTTTGATGTTCGTTCTGGTTTTAGAATTGTAAAAAAATCTTTGAATTGTAAAGCACTGTCGCTTTCACAAATCATTAAATTCGTAACATTTTCATTTTTTTCTGAGATAATGCTTTCTATTGCTAATAACTCTCTCTGATATAAATCTTTTTTGTGGGGAATTAGTGCCGGAGCTATAACGTGAACGATTTTAGATACATTATCATAATTATCTGATATATTTGGCTTTTTATATGGTAATTTTTCTAGATGTAATTTAGAAAATTTTAATCTGGGAGTTTCTTTTAAGTTCAAAAAAAGTTTTCTATTTTCCAATTCTTCTTTATTGATAGATGGTGAAATCTCGTGGCATAAATGCAACCCTTTTTTATTAATTATATCTATCGAATAATATTCTTGTAATCGATTACTAAACTCGAAATCTTCCCATCCATATCCAATAAAATCTTCTTCCATTGGATTATTTAAAAATATATCAGTTTTAACTATAAACGATAAAGGACCGAACTTCTTACATACTTTAAACTGATCACCTTTATTAATTATGAACTTCTTATCATTTATGAAATTCAAAGTTTGCTTTTCCGATAAATGGAGAACTACATCATAAGGCTGAATGACATCTTGGCCTTTTAAATTATCTAATACATAGCCATATCGAAGAAATACA
>Ga0255341_1004192_pt1 | contig 15364 bp, 12 predicted proteins | sample wastewater_treat_8_FD_192418 | JGI IMG/M metagenome (GOLD analysis project Ga0255341, IMG submission 192418) | Wastewater microbial communities from Lulu Island WWTP, Vancouver, Canada - plant12 | ecosystem: Engineered > WWTP > Wastewater > Unclassified | place: Canada: Vancouver, British...
TTCCAACTGGGATTTTATTCTTGGCCGTTTGTGCTACAATGCGCTTGATATCAGGGTTCGCTTCATGATTAAAAAAGAGTCTTTTGTTTTTCCGTTGAATCTTTTAATACGCGCATGGGGAGGCATACCTGTGGATCGTAAAAATCCAGGCAATATTGCCGAACAAATGTCGGCACAGTTTGCAAAATACGATGAACTTGTGCTAGGAATAACGCCTGAAGGAACGCGTAAACCAAACCCTCACTGGAAAAAGGGCTTCTACCGCATAGCCATGCAGTCCAATGTACCTATGATACTAACTTATTTAGATTATAAAAGAAAATTCGGTTATGTTGGCAAAAGCATGATGGCTAGCGGAAATTATGAGGCAGATATGAAAACAATGAGTGAATTTTTTGATGAATGCACTGCCTGCCATCCCGAAAATTATGTGAGACCTAAGTTCTGATAATTTTTCGTAATATTTTTTTAGCATTGCTATAGGCAAAAAAAAAGACTGTCCGTATAATGGGACAGCCTTTTCAAAGGCTTTTGGTGTTTTTATTTTGTGGCAAAAACACGAGACTCGCTGCCATTACTGATACTTAGTTCATTTGAATCTGCATTAAAGCGGAACTCGTTACGCATTTGGTATCCGTCGGCAGTAAGTTCTTCAACACAGAAATAATTTTGCTGTGCTGTCATTTTGAACTGACGACCGTCAACTGTTGCGTATTGAACTTCGGTTTCGCCAGGAGCCATAGCCACAGGGTTACTTCCTGTCCAGAATTCAATCGTGTTGAAAATAACCAGATCGAGAACACTTGCTACTTCGTAAACGGGGATAATTAATAAGCCCCAGAATACCAATTGATTTACGAATTTACCTCCAGCATTTTGATTAAAGGTGTAAACTTTTCGGGTAAGGCCAAATTCTCCAAAACAGCCTGTATGTGAAATTACCATACCGGCTAATACTAAAGCAAAGATTAATTTTTTCATATGTGTAGATTTTAAATATTTTGCAAAATATTTATTGTAAGAGTCCAGAAGCGTTCAACAGTCGGGATAAGTATTTTTTCATCAGGGCTGTGAACACCACGTAGTGTTGGTCCAAACGACACCATATCCATACCTTCAATTTTTTCGCTGAACAATCCGCACTCAAGTCCGGCATGAATGGCTCTTACAATAGGTTTATATCCGAATTGTTTTTCAAATTGTTCAATAGTTGTTTTTAAAATGGCACTATTGGGATTTGGTGTCCAGCCCGGATAGCCATTGTTGTGTTTATAATCAAATCCGGCTAAACGAAAAGTTGCCGCAACTGCATTTTTTATATTGTGTTTTGCTGATGCAACCGAACTGCGCTGGCTTGTGGCAATTGTAATGACATTATTATTCATTTTGACCGAAGCCAGATTGGTAGATGTTTCAACAAAACCTTCAACATCTTGCGACATTGCAATAACGCCATGAGGCATGGCATAGATAAGGTCAATCAATTTTGTTGCTGTCTTGCTGTCGATAACCTGTTTTGGAGCTTCGGTTTTCTTTACTGTTATGCCAACATTAGGGTCAGTAATTTTATATTCGGCTTTTATTGTTTTATCCAGATTCTCTATGTAAGAAAACACATCTTTTTCTTTGCCAATGGGAATAAGAATAATTGCCACAGCATCCCTTGCAATGGCGTTTCTCAGATTGCCGCCGTCAAACGACGCCAAACGTGCCGAAGGATATTCGTTGCCAATTTCCCATAAGGCGCGTCCAAGAATTTTATTGGCGTTGCCTAAACCTCTGTGAATATCATCGCCGGAATGGCCTCCTTTTAGTCCGCCAACAATAATTTCGACAGCACTCAGCCCTTCAGGTGCAGGCTCCGATGTATAATAACGTGTACCTACTGTATCTATGCCGCCGGCACAGCCAATAAAAATTTCACCTTCATCTTCGCTGTCGAGATTTAGTAATATGCGGCTTTTTAGCATATCAGATTTAAGTGCAAAAGCTCCGGTTAAACCGGTTTCTTCGTCAACGGTAAATAAACATTCAAGAGGACCGTGCCCTATATCGGTTGACTCGAGCAATGCAAGCTGAGCAGCTACTCCTATGCCGTCATCGGCTCCCAGTGTTGTACCTATTGCTTTTACCCATTCTCCGTCAATGCGCGGTATGATGGGGTCGGTATCAAAATTATGCTTGCTGTCGGCTTCTTTTTCGCAAACCATGTCTATATGGCTTTGAAGTGCAACCCAAGGCTTGTTTTCATACCCTGCGGTAGCAGGTTTGCGTATTACCACGTTGCCAACCTCGTCGGATAAAGTTTCTAAATTAAGCTGTTTACCAAAGTCTAAAAGGTATTGAACCATTTTTTCCTCTTTTTTGGATGCGCGAGGAATTTTACAAATCTCAGCAAAGTATTTCCATACTTTTTCAGGTTTCAAATTTTGAAAAACATTCTCCATGAAAAAAAAATTACATTTATTTTAAGGCCGCAAATATACATCAATTTTGTTCTATCGAAAAAACAAATATATTTTTATATTTTTGTTTGATAAATTTATATAATGAATAATTTGATTAACAAGGGGAACAGACCTACACGCTTTGGTTTTGGCGAAGGTGTGCGCGATGCCGCTATGGCAAATTCATCTGTTGTTGGTTTAGGTGCAGATATTACAAATTCGGTTAGTTTGAATTATTTTGCCGATGCTTTCCCCGAACGTTTTTATTCATTGGGCATTGCCGAGCAAAATTGTGCAGCAGTTGCAGCAGGACTGGCACTTACGGGATTAACTCCGGTATTTAGCACCTATGCGGTTTTTGCCACAATGCGGGCTGCCGATCAAATCAGAGTTTCGATATGTTATAATAATTTGCATGTTGTAATTGGCGGTGCACATGCAGGAATATCTGTTGGTCCTGACGGTGCCACCCATCAGGCATTGGAGGATATTGCCGTAATGCGTGTTCTGCCAAATATGACCCTGATTTCTCCCTGCGATGCCACACAGGCTAAGTTAGCAACCATTTATGCTGTGAATGAACTTAAGGGGCCGGTTTATATCAGATTCGGACGCGAGGCTGTCCCTGATTTTACATCGGAAACCGACAAATTTGAGTTTGGTAAAGGCCAATTATTGCGACAAGGTTCCGATTTATGCATTTTTGCAACGGGACACATGGTGTGGCATGCCTTGCAGGCAGCTAATGAACTGGCTTTGCAAAATGTTAGTGCAAGGGTAATAAATATCCATACCATTAAACCTATCGACAAAGATATTATAGTGAAAGCTGCACTCGAAACAAAAGCTGTTGTTACTGTAGAAGAACATCAAATTGCAGGGGGACTTGGCTCTGCAATAGCGGAAGTACTGGCTCAGGAATTTCCTGTCCCCATGGAATTCATTGGCATCAATGATAGTTTTGGAGAATCGGGTATGCCTGAAGAACTTATGATTAAATACGGGCTTAGTACGGAAAAAATTATTGAAAAATCATTAAAGGTATTGTCAAGAAAATGAAAATATTTGTAATTATATTTTTTTCACTTGGTTTTAGCCAGTTGGTTTTTTCGCAGTCAAACTCATTAGACTCGGCATTAATACATAAAGCGGGTTTAGATGTAATTGATAAAAAATATTTGCTGGGTAAATTCAATCCGGCAAAAGAAGCAGACTTTTCTTTAATCAGCAACAAATACACCTCTAAAACAGGAATTTATCTGCGTACTGAAGTGTATAATGCTTTTATTGCAATGCGCGACAGTGCTTTGAAAGACGGGATTACTTTAACCATTGTATCGGCTACACGCACTTTTGACCACCAAAAAATGATTTGGGAAAATAAATGGAACGGAAGACAGTATGTGGGCGGCAAGTTGCTTAATGTTGCTTATCCCGACGAAGTGGAACGGGCAAATGTTATATTAAAATACAGCAGCATGCCGGGAACATCGCGTCACCACTGGGGTACGGATATTGACTTCAATAGCGTTGACCCTGCTTATTTCAAAACGGCAACAGGTATCAAAGTGCTGAACTGGCTCGAAACCCACGCTGCTCATTTTGGATTTTGCAGACCATATACACAGTTTGGCGAAACCCGCAAGACGGGATTTCAGCCTGAAGAATGGCATTGGAGCTATATTCCCATTGCATATAAATTTCAGCAGGCTTATGTCAGGCAGATAAATTATACCGATATTGAAGGATTCGACGGTGATGAAACAATTTTTTCGGTACGTGTCATCGAAAATTATGTACTTGGAGTAGATTCTGCTTGCTGGAAATAACAGCAGAATTTTAAATTATTTTAAAATGGGTTTTTTGTTTTTTCTTTTAGAAAAGATAATTTCAGGGGAATAATTTTCTTTGTCTTCTTCAAATAAAAATAATTCAAGTTCTTTTTTATTGTTAAAGCCTCTAATTTTTTGTCGAAAAGAGGCTGCTATTCTTGGATTTTCTATTTCTCGTTTTCTATTTATACTAATCTTTAAAAATTCTTCTTCCTGGTCAATACCCAAAAAGCGTCTATTTGCCAAATTAGCTGCTATACCTGTTGTTGAACTTCCCGTAAATGGATCTAAAATCCAAGCGTTTGGTTTGGTAGAAGCCAAAATTAAGCGTGTTAAAACGGATAATGGTTTTTGGGTCGGATGTTTTCCGCAAGACTTTTCCCATGGTGCAATTGCCGGCAACCTCCAAACATCTTTCATTTGCTTATATCCGTTCAATTGTTTCATTAGCTCATAGTTGAAATAATGAGGAACCTTATCATTTTTTCTTGCCCAAATGATTTGTTCAGTAGAGTGTGTAAAATATCTACACGAGAAGTTTGGCGGTGGATTTGTTTTTTCCCATGTAATAATATTCAATATTTTAAAACCTAATTCCGTTAAAATTTGCCCAACTGAAAAGATATTATGAATTGTTCCGCTAATCCAAATGGTAGCATCTTCTTTCATTTTATCACGAACCAACGACAGCCATTTTCTATTGAAATTATTTATAAATTCAAATCCTTCAGATTTATCCCATTTACCTTTGTTAACGCTCACAATTTGACCTGATTGAATTGAAAAGCCATTATTGGATAAAAAATAAGGTGGGTCTGCAAAAACCATATCAAACTTATGTTCAAACTGAGGCAATAACTCCATTGTATCTCCGTGAAGGAGATAGAAGTTTTTGTCAGATGATTTAAAATATGGTTTAAACATTTTTAGGTAATGTTTTCTTAGTTATTTCAGCTATTTTATCAAATAAGGGAATAAAAAACTGAAAATCTTCTTTTTTTAAAGCATCTATATTTTTAATAACTTTTTCTTTTTCAGATTTATGAATTTTACCATCTTCACCAAGTTTAATTTTCTCATAAGTAGTACCATTTTCAGTAAACATTTCGACCCCTAATTTTTCTTTTAATACATTATCGGTAAACAGATACTCTATAAATAAATGATTTTTGAAAAAATCGGCACTATCACTTCTGAATTTTGGTATAGGAAGTAGTAAGAAATGAGTATTATATCCAATATTTCTTTCAAATTTTTGATAATGGAAGTTCTCAATAATTTCTTTTAAAGCAAAAGGCTTGGCAATGTTTCTAATAATTGATTTAATTTGAGATTGACCTGCTCTATCATTATCTAGTAACCCAATGATAAAAACGTCCTTCTTAGAATTGCTTTTGATGAAATTCCCTACTCCTCCTGCACTATTTCCATCTTGAATGTCTATTTCATTGTTGAAAAAAGGTTTCTCGTATAACTTAAAAAAGGCTTTTTCAAGTATTGTTACATCGGTAGAACCCTCACAATAAAGAATTGGTTTGGTTATATTTTTTAATTGTTTTTCTATTTCTTCTTGTTTCTTTTTTGATTCACTCAACTCTTTCATTACATTGTATTGACTTTCATTAATCTGGCTTAGATAATTTTCTAAATAGTTATTTATATGAATTGGTTCAATACTTTTTTTCTTTTTATCAAGAAATAAAACATCTTCAAACTGAGAAATTAGGTTAGAATTATGAGTAATTATAAATATTTGCTTATTCTCATCTTGCGATACTTTTTTAAGATGTTTATATAACCTGTTTTGAAGATTAAAATGTAAATGAGAATCAGGTTCATCTAATAATAAAGCATTTAAAGTGAATTTTTCATAATCTCCATAAGCTAATACCGAAAGAATATTCAAAACGTTAATAGTTCCACTACCTAATTGATTAATTTCCACTTCTGTATTAAGAATTTCATTTTTAGAAAATATCTTTATAAAGCTATCTTCATCTTCTAATCTCTTTGAGAATGTAATATCTTCTAAATGCAATATGTTTTTAAGATCAGTTTCAATTTCGACTAATTTGCTATCTTTTGGTTCCTTCTTTATTTTTTTTCTTTCTGGTGATATTGAGAATAATAAATTTCTTATAATTTCATTTGCTTTTGACTCTCGTAATTTATTTAAAATATACCCTTTAGAGTACAAAGGTTCATTGTTTGGTAATAAAAAAATTGGGTTTATATATGTAAATAAAAATACCTCTTTAAAATCTGAACCTACGGGAATATTAAGTAATTTTGAAAGTTGTTTTGAAGCGTCAGGCCTTAAATTAGTTTGTTTAAATAATTGAAAATTTAATACTTGACCTTTGGTTGTTTTACTAAATATTATTGGTAGAATTATTTCATCGAGCCCATTTGAAATAGTAAGAGATATTTCAAAATCCTTTTTTGATCTATTTTTTAATAAGTTTAGAAAATCTGATATTCTTAAGAAAGCTATATCGTCAATTGTGAAACTAAAAAACTGAGCGGCATAAAAAGAACTTTGCTGGTTATTAGTTCTATCTTTTAAAAATTTTTGAAATGCTAGTTGCCATAGCCTTAAAGCATCAAATATTGTTGATTTGCCACTATTGTTTTCTCCAATTATTAAGTTAAAATGTGGATCAAACTTAATTTCAATATCGTTATAACATTTAAAGTTTTTAATATTTAATTTCGAGATGTACATATTTCAAACTTGATAACTATTTCTCTTTTTAATCTTTTAATAAAATCTTCAAGTGTGGCTAAATTATATAAGCTTGGAATGATATTATATGCTTCTTCCAATTTATTTTTTGCCGAAAGCCAACCTTGCCCGTCAGTAATCCAAACAAATTCATGGTTTTTATATTGATTGATTTTTGGAGCTACATCAGAATATGATCTTGCGGTTTCGTTTAGCTTTGATCCGCCACCGTTGTAAAAATTGGTCTCAATTAGATATGTTTTCTTTTTTGTTTTAATCACAAAATCAAAACGTTTAACATCGGCACCTAAACTTAATAATTCAGGAAATGCTGTGCTGCTTACTTCCTTCTTATAAAAGATTTTGGCTTTGTCAAATAATAATGAAACAGCTTTTGACATATTCTCTCCACCTCTGTTTTTTCTAGCATTAGTATCCAATCCAACTTCAACACCAAAAACATAATCTACTAAATTTGTTACATCTTTGTTTCGAAAAACTTCTGATAAGCCTGTTTCTTCTATGTATTCCAAAATTAATTCGGGTGAAGTAAAATAAGAATCAAGCAAAACAACTTCTCCTTTATTATTAAATGTTTTAGCATTTTTATTTTTGCGAATTGCTATTAGTATATCCAAAACCTCAAATACTTTTGGATTTTCTTTATAAAGTTCTTTTACAGCCTTTTGCAAATTTTTCTTCCCAATCAAATAATTCAATTGATTAAGCTTAATTGCAATTTTATTTACATTCCCTTTGATTTTTGTAAAATCGGTAAAATTATCAAGTGTTGCATTAGTTTCCGAAAGTTGTGATAAGAAAGTATTAAATTGATTTGACATAATCCTTATTCTTAATTTTATTTGTAATTAATAACTCTGTTAGTTTTCCTCTTTTTTCAGGATTTGCATTTATACTTCGTTTTACTTCAACTCGTTGAATGATGAAGTCCGAATATAAATCATCAAAAAAGTTGTCATTTTTATTTTTTCCTTTAACATCCGAATTACTTAAAATCCAAGTGTGATTTAAAATATCTAATTTATTGCAAAAGTCTCTCAAACGAATTTGTTCATTGTCATTAAATTCATCTTTTGCATAAGAATTAAAACTTGATGTTTCGTTCAATGGCTTGTATGGTGGATCAAAATAAAATAAAGAATTTTTATCAGCATATTCTAAAGTTTGTTCAAAATCACCACACAAAATTTCTACTTTTTGTAATGCTTTACTTACAGCTAAAATGTTCTCTTTATCGCAAATGGTTGGTTTCTTATAACTTCCTATTGGGACATTGAATTCATTTTTTCTGTTTACCCTATACAAACCATTAAAACATGTTCTATTTAGAAAAATAAATAAAGCTGACTGTGTTACTTTTTGTTCTTTTCTGGAATTAAATAATTCTCTCTTTTCGTAATAATAAAGTTTTTTATTTTCCTCGCTTCCATCCAAAGCATGAAATTCTTTTTGAAAAATATCAAGAATTGAAATTAACTGTTTTGGTTTGTTTGCAATGGTTTTATATGTGTTAATCAAATCTTCGTTGATATCGTTAATTACAGCTTTTTTAAGATTAGGAAAGTTGTATAACATCCAAAACAAAACAGCCCCACTACCAACAAAAGGTTCTATATATGTGAAGTTAGTATTTATTATATTTTTAGGTAAAATCTTTTCAATATCATTTATTAGCTGTGTTTTGCCACCGGCCCATTTCAAAAATGGCTTAGCTTGGTATTGTGTCATTTTAGCTTTTTTATTACAGATGATTCAAATTTACAAAAAATCAAATAAGCACCTTTTAAATAAAAAATAATTTTTCATAAAAATGTTTATATTATAGTCTTGAAATTAGATTAAAAAATAATCATTTATAAAATGATTTTACACTGCCGCTCATATTACAGTCTGCGATTTGGCATAATGCCGCCGGAACGAGTTGCTGCTTTGGCTGCCGAAAACGGGTTTGATAAAATCCTGTTTGCCGACATCAATAATAGCACGGGCTGGACAGATTTTATCAAACAATGCCGCAGCGAAAACATCGAAGGGATTATAGGCATGGAATTCAGGCGGGGCAGCCGCTTACTGTATATCTGTATAGCCGCCAACATGAGAGGATTTAATGAAATTAACGAATACCGCACCCGCTGCAATATTGATAAGACGCCTCCCGCCGATTTTGCGCCATCGTTCAATAATGTTTTTGTGTTATATCCATGGAATGAAAATTTACCAAAGCAACTTCGCGTTAACGAATACATTGCCGTACGACCTTCGCAGGTGCCGCAGTTGCGCATGCTTGGCGATGGCAAAATCCGCAGCCGCATGGTGGCCTGGTGGCCGGTTACTTTTTCTTCGGCTGACGATTACGACACACATTGTCATCTGAGGGCAATTGACAATAATACTTTGCTTTCAAACCTTAAGGCAGTGCAGCTTGCCAATAGGGATGAAATCATGCCCAATCGCAAAGCCGCTTACAAAGCCTTTTCGGAATGCAGTGACCTTATTGTCAATGCCGAAAATCTTTTGGGCAATTGCACTGTGGACTTGCAGTTTGGGGTTGTGCGCAATAAGAAAACATTTACGGGCTGCAGATATGATGACAAATTATTGCTCGAAAAACTGGCACTTGACGGATTTAAGCTTCGTTATGCAGATAAGCCTAAACATGTGCTTGAGCGTATACTCAAAGAGCTTGAAATCATTGACAAACTTAATTTTTCAGCCTATTTCCTTATGGCCTGGGATATTGTGCGATATTCCATGTCTTGTGGTTTTTATCACGTGGGGCGGGGCAGCGGTGCCAACAGCATAGTGGCATATTGCCTGTTTATCACAAATGTTGACCCAGTTGAATTAAATCTGTATTTTGAAAGGTTTATAAATCCTAAACGAAGCAGCCCTCCCGATTTCGACATAGATTTTTCGTGGAAAGACCGTACTTGCGTGCAGGATTACATTTTTAAGCGCTATGGCTCTAAGCACACTGCATTGCTTGGAATGATGCAGACTTTTAGAGATAAGTCGGTTTATCGTGAGTTGGGCAAAGTTTATGGGCTGCCCAAAAGCGAAATAGACGCAATTGTTGAAGAAAGAAAAACACTTAAGATTGATGATAAAATCGTTGACAAAATTGTTTCTACAGGAAACGCCATACGCGATTTTCCGAACATACGGAGCATTCATGCAGGCGGAATTTTAATTTCGGAGGAGCCCGTTACAATGTACTCGGCTCTGGATATACCTCCAAAAGGATTTCCAACAGTTCAGTGGGATATGTATGTAGCCGAAGATTTGGGATATGAGAAATTTGATATTTTAAGTCAGCGAGGCATCGGGCATATTGGCGACGCCGTTAAGTTAATTGCCAAAAATCGTCAAAAAAAAGTTGATATTAACGATATTCCTGCATTTAAGCAGGACGAGTCTGTTGCCGCATTAATCGAAAAAGGCGAAACCATAGGTTGTTTTTATATAGAGAGCCCTGCTATGCGCAGTTTGCTGAAAAAGCTCGACTGTCGTGATTATTCCACTTTGGTTGCCGCCAGCTCGATTATACGCCCGGGTGTGTCGTCTTCCGGCATGATGCAGAAATATATCAGCCGATATCATAATCCTGAGTCGTTTAAATATTTGCACCCGGTATTGGAAGCATTATTAAGCGAAACTTATGGCATAATGGTTTATCAGGAAGATGTGCTTAAGGTTGTACATCATTATGCGGGGCTCGATCTGGCCGAAGCAGATATTTTGCGTCGCGCTATGAGTGGCAAATACCGAAGCAGGGAAGAAATGAAACGTATAGTAAACAATTTTTTTGATGGTGCTGCAGCACTGGGTCGCCCCGAAGCGGTTACCAAGGAATTATGGCGACAGATTGAATCGTTTTCGGGATATTCTTTTTCGAAGGCTCATTCGGCATCATTTGCGGTGGAAAGCTATCAAAGCCTTTTTCTTAAAGCTCATTATCCGCTTGAATTTATTACTGCAGTTATAAATAATTTTGGCGGTTATTATCGCACCTGGGTATATTTTTCCGAGGCCAGACGCAACGGAGCCAATATATTGCTTCCCTGTGTAAATCATGGAGATTATTTTACCACGGTTCATGAAAATAATATACGTGTAGGTTTTGTTCATGTGCAGGGCATAGAAGAAAAATTTATTTTATCCGTAATAAAAGAACGTGAGCAAAATGGATTTTTTGCAGATATACACGATTTCATATCGCGCACTAAAGCCACTCGTGAGCAATTGACATTGCTGATACGGACAGGAGCTTTTTCTTTTACAGGTAAGCGCAAACCTGAATTATTGTGGGAAGCCTTGGCCGGACAAAACACCTGCAACGCAAATGAAGTATCGGGACAGTTGTTCGCTTTGCCGCACAGTTTGCCAAAACTGCCTGTGCTGACAACATCCGTAATTGAAGATGCTTATGATGAAATGGAATTATTGGGGTTCCCTGTAACACTAACGTGGTTCGATTTGCTCAAAACCGGTTTCAGAGGCGAAGCGCAAGCGTCGGATATGCATACAGCCACAGGCAAATACGTAAAAATGATAGCCCCTTTGGTAACCATAAAGCCGGTGCGTACAAAGAAAAACGAAAAAATGTTTTTTGCAAGCTTTTTGGATTTTGAAGGAAATTTTTTCGAAACAGTGCATTTTCCCGACAGCCTGAAAAAATATCCTTTCAGAGGCAATGGGGTTTATTTGCTGTATGGCAAGGTAATCAATGAATTTGGAGCAACCACTTTGCAGGTTGAAAAAATGGCAAAGATGGAATTACACAAAGACCCGCGGTCGGTTGACGCATAGAAATAAAATGTAAAAAAAGCAGAATACGAAGAATAAAAATTAATTCAGCTGAGGATCCGAAGGCAAATGCGTCCAGAAATTATATTCTTCTCCAAGTTGTTTAACCAAACCCGGCCAGATTAAATCCGATTTTATTTTAATCAGCTCATTTAGCTTTGGTATTGTAACAGCCCATGAGTTTTTTTTCAGCTCATTTTCCAATTGATTGGCTCCCCAGCCAGAGTATCCCAGAAAAAAACGTATTGAGTCAGGTGTTATATTTCCTGCTAAAATATTATCAACTACATTTGTTATTCTACCGCCCCAAAACAAATTATCTCCAATATGGGAGCTTCCTTCAATTAAATCTCCGTGAGTATGGATGAAAAAAACGTTTTTGGCTTCAACAGGGCCGCCTATGTACAAAGGAGCATCAAAATCTCCTAAATCCGGCATAACTTCGCTTATATTGAATTTGATAGGCTTATTAATGATAACCCCGAATGAGCCATCTTTATCATGGTCAACAAGCAATATGGCCGACCTACGAAAATAAAAATCCTGAAGCAAAGGCTCCGATATCAGAACCCTGCCTGTGGCCGGTGAAATAGCGTTGGATTTAATTTCGTACATGACTTTTATTGTTAACTGATGATTCTTTGTTATTTTTGACAACTTAAAACGTCAAAAGTTGTTCCAAAATGAAAATTGTTGATAAAAACATCAATTTTGTCGAATTCAGAAAAAAATATCCCGTATTTACATACGAATCATTTGATTATAAGCTGGATAAGAATGGAATTTCTTTTGAATTCCATTTCCATATTGACAATAAATTTCATTTTAGACCATCGTCATATATTGATTATCAGCAGGTTGAGTTGTTTGATAAAAATCATAAGCCCGATTTGGAAAACATAATTTTCCATATTGGCATGATTGAATTAATTAGCTACTGGAAAGCCACCTGTTCTCCTATTGTTGTAATTAAGCCTTTCCAGCTAAACGATGAACAGATTTTATGGTGGAAGAAGCTGTGGTATAATGGGTTAGGAGAGTTTTTTTATGTTAATTCAATATCTGTTTCGATTGATGATTTCATGCAGGTTTCTTCGGGTACAAACCCGCTTAATACGGTTAAATTTAATCCGCACAACACTGATGCTGCAATAGTTCCTGTTGGTGGTGGAAAAGATTCGCCGGTAACACTGGAGTTGATTAAAAATAGTGGACACACCGTTATTCCTTTCATAATAAATCCGCGCGGTGCCACTCTTGATACTGTAAAAATGTCAGGAATAGCAATTGATAAATTTATTTCTGCCGGACGCAACATAGACCCGTTATTACTCGAGCTTAATTCGCAGGGATTTCTTAACGGGCACACGCCTTTTAGCGCCATGCTTGCTTTTTACACTGTTTTGGTTGCACAGATGATTGGCGTTGCCGATATAGCTTTGTCCAATGAATCAAGCGCCAATGAAAGCACTGTGCAGGGTACTGATGTTAATCATCAATATTCAAAGTCTTTTGAATTCGAAAATGATTTCAGGAATTATTGCAGACAATATGTGGCAGATGGATTTAATTATTTCTCTTTCCTGCGTCCGCTAAATGAATTGCAAATTGCAAGATTATTTTCCCGGATGACTTCTTACCATCAGGTGTTTCGCAGTTGCAATGCCGGCAGCAAGGAAAATATATGGTGCGGACAATGCCCTAAATGCTTGTTTGCATATATAATCCTTTCGCCTTTTATTATACCTGAAAAACTGGATTTAATATTCGGGTCAAATTTGTATGAAAATAAATCCTTGCTGCCTGTTTTCGACGAATTAATCGGAAATACTTTGGCCAAGCCATTTGAATGTGTTGGCACCGTTTCTGAGGTTAATGAAGCTGTTCAGCTGGCCTTAAAAAATCATTATGACAAACAGCAACAACTGCCTTATTTGCTGGAATATTATAAATCCTGCAATAAACAATCGGAACCCGGCAGTTTAGGCAATTGGAACAAAAATCATAATTTGCTGCCACAATACGAAAAATTGTTACAAAATGTATTATGAGTTTGAAAATATAACAAAGTTTCTTGACGGAAAAAGAATTTTAATTGCAGGTTTTGGTCGTGAAGGCAAAAGCACATTAAATTTCATTCTCAAATATGTTAAAAATGCAATTGTAACAATCGGAGATGAAAAGGATTTCAATTTTGGCGATGAATTTGCCGGAGTGCAGGTTTCAAAATTAACAGGGAAAGACTTTTGGGGAAATCCTGACGATTTCGACATAATGATTAAGTCGCCCGGAATAGCTTTGAAAAATATACCTGAGGAATGGAAAAAAACAATTAAAATATCGTCGCAAACCGATTTGCTGCTGCGTTTTTTTTCTAAACAGGTAATTGGCATCACGGGTACCAAAGGCAAAAGCACTACAAGTACATTAATACATCATTTGCTGGTAAATAACGGAATCCCTGCAATTTTAGCAGGAAATATGGGGCTTCCGTTTTTTGATTATTTGTTTGATGCCGAAAATAAAAAAATAGTTGCCGAGTTATCAAGCCATCAGTTGGAAATTATTAATAATTCACCTGCAATTTCGGTATTGTTAAATATTTTCCCCGAGCATCTCGACCATTATAATGATTTTAACGATTATGCCAAAGCTAAATGGAATATAGGCATATATCAGCAAGCCGAAAACCAATTTTTTATACCTTATGAATGGGTGGGTAAAGAATGGCAAAATTTTCAGGCTTTATGTAAATCATATTTAAACTGGTTCGATTTTAAAAACGATAAACTTATTGTAGGATACAATAATGATTTTGTTGAAGAAAAAATTGATTTGAACAAAATGCCATTAAAGGGAAGGCATAATTTAAAAAACTGCGCGGCTGCACTGGGAGTTGCCATTAAATCAGGTATTGACATTAATGACGCAATACGGTCATTATTCACGTTTAAACCTCTGCCTCATAGACTTGAGTTTATTGCAGAAGTAAATGGCATAACATATATCAATGACTCTATATCGACTATTCCGCAATCGGCCATAGCTGCCTTGGAGGCATTTCCTCAATCCGACACAATTATATTGGGTGGTTTTAATAGGGGGATAGATTATACTGACTTATGCGAATATCTTTTAAATAGCAGCGTTGGAAATATTATTCTAATGGGCGATGTGGGTAAAATTATCGGCTCTGCAATTGAAAACATAAAATCGGATAAAAAAATATTTTACGTTGACTCAATGAGTGCAGCTGTTGAAACAGCATCGCAAAATACGGCAAAAAATAAAATTTGTTTATTGTCGCCTGCGGCGGCAAGCTACGATAAATACATTAATTTTGAATATCGTGGCAATGATTTCAGAAAATGCGTTATGGATTTGATGCAGTAGTTTAAATAGTCGTCCCTTAAAACAGTTATAAACAATTGAGTGTCAATAATATAATATAACTGTTTCTTGGAAATAATTGCCGGATTTTGTACTTTTATGGCACAAAAAGCGGTAAATAATGCAAGGAAAAATAACTGAAA
>Ga0255341_1004200_pt1 | contig 15337 bp, 15 predicted proteins | sample wastewater_treat_8_FD_192418 | JGI IMG/M metagenome (GOLD analysis project Ga0255341, IMG submission 192418) | Wastewater microbial communities from Lulu Island WWTP, Vancouver, Canada - plant12 | ecosystem: Engineered > WWTP > Wastewater > Unclassified | place: Canada: Vancouver, British...
TTCTTGTAATCTTTCATAGTAATCATTTTTGCCGTTGACCTTTTTATTATGGTCTTCGGCATTTTTTTATCCTAAGTGAGGGATTCTTATTTGCCACCATTGAGGGATTTCTATTTACCATTTACAACTTCGCACAACAAAGCTTATGCGCTTCGTCGCTGCGCTCCTCGGGCTTCGCCGCATTTTGCCTCTGCTTCGCTACTGCAAAACGTCGCATAGCCGGGTTCGTTATACGAAATTTATTTTGGAGCTAAAATGAAAAAAAATATCAACATTATTTCTTTGGTTTTAAACACACTATATTTGTTGTTTTTAATATTGGAACAAATCATTTTATTCTCAAGCACAAATAGCATAGGTTCCATTGGAATAATTGGAGGAGCTGATGGCCCAGCCATTATTTTTGTTCTTCCTTATGTACTTGGATTATTAAAAGTTTTCCTTGTATTGTTTTTTGAAATTGTTTTTATTATAAACTTGAGAAAACATGAACCATAATAAATATCGTCTAACAAGAAATATGCACTGCGCCCTGCGGGCTTGGCATTCGGCAAATGCGGCGTTGACGTACTTCGCATATTTCTGAAACGTTATCTGAAACGCACGGCAAATACACCATAGATTAAATCTTTATTCCTTTTTTCACGGAACTCAATCGTTATATCATTGACATTTCCAATTGCCGTATATATATTGTGTATACGGAGAATTGATATGATAAAAACAATGATTCAACACGGAAATAGTTCAGCTCTTGTTATTGATAAACCAATTATGGATCTCCTTAATATTGAACAAAACACGCCCCTTGAAATTATTACTGACGGTAAAAATATTATTATTTCTCCAATTCGCGAGACAAATCGCCTTGAACGGCTTTCATCATCTTTAAACAAGGTAAACAAAAAACATTCTAATACCTTGAAAAAGCTTGCGAAGTAATGAAACGAATCGATTTTTTAACCCTTGCTGAAATTATTGAAATACATATGAATCAAATAGATTTATACGGTGGCGACTCATGTTTAAAAGATATTACTCTGTTGCAATCCGCCATGGCTCTTCCTGAATCAACATTTGATAACAAATTTCTTCATAAAGATATATATGAAATGGCAGCCGCTTATGCTTTTCATATATGCCAAAATCATCCGTTCGTTGATGGGAATAAACGAGTTGGGCTTGTTACAGCTCTAGTCTTTCTGGATTTTAATGGAATTGATATTGACGATCCCAATGAACTATTATATAAAGCAATGATGGATGTCGCATCTGGCAAATTAAATAAAGAAAAATTTGCTGATGTTTTCCGTTCTTTAAACAATGTAACATAAAAAAAGCCGGACGCATCAGATAACAGCGGCTACACACTGCGCTCTTCCCGAGGCATAGCCTCGGTCCGGTGCTCGGCACATCGGCTCACATACTCTCGTAAACTCATGTGCGTTATTTGAAAGCGCCGCATCTTACCTCAATAAATTAGTAGTTGACATACGTGATATTCATGTTAATTTTATACGTAGTGAGGTCACGTATGCAGACTAAACTTACATTATCAATTGATAAGACTATAATACATAAGGCAAAACTCTATGCTAATAGAAGAGAAAAAAGCCTTTCTCAAATTGTTGAGGATTATCTAAAATCCATTTCAGCAAATGAGATGCCAAAGTCGACTTCCGATAATATTCCTCCAGTAACAAAATCTCTTGCAGGAATTTTGAAAGGTAAAGATGATTTTGATTTAAAATCTTCAATAACCGAATATCTGGAAAAGAAGCACAAATGAAGATTTTAATCGATACAGATGTATTGATTGATTTTTTATATCAAAGAGAAAATTTTTTCGAAAATGCAGTGAAAATTGTTTCCTTGATAGAATCGAAAAAAGTAAATGGGTATATTTCTTCTCTTATTATCTGGAATTTATTTTATATTTTGTCAAAGCACTTGGGTGATAAAGTTGCTAGGCAAAAAATAAAGGATTTTCGATCAATCATCAATATTATTTCGATAGATGATCAAATTATCGATTCAGCATTGAATTCAAACATAAAGGATTTTGAAGATTCGATTCAATTCTTTGCTGCAAAAAAAGAGTTTATTGATATTATTGTAACAAGAAATAAGAAGGATTATCCGAAAAACATTATTTCAATAATGAATCCAACAGAATTTTTGAATTCTCTTGAATATACAGTATAGGGCAGCGCCTTCGGATAACTGAGAGTGTCTGCTTCGCGCGGTGCTCGACCTGCGGCCCAGCCGATGCTCAGGGCTTCGCCAAATGAAGCAGTTTGTGTTGCACTTCCCCAGGCTGAGAAAAATTATATGCAATAAATATTCCTATTTGCTTAAAGTCATAATAATGAAAAATAAGGTAAGAGTTTAAAATGACAAAGTTAAAATATTTAGTGATCTTTGTAGTATTTATATGTTGTAGTTCAAATAACATAAAAATATGCTCAAAATGGAGTTTAAATAAAATATGTAATGGTGAGAAATGTATTTTTTTTAATGTAAATCCAATATTACAATTTTATAAATCAGGTGAAATTATATGTGGAAGCGACGAATTTACGTGGAAAATAGTTGATAACTTTTTGTATTTAAATGATAATCAGAATTCAATTTTGAAATCAAATATATATGAAGTCAAATTTATTACAAATGATAGTTTGGAATTAACTGGTGAAAAGCATGAGATTTATTATTTGAATAAAATAGTTGAATAACTTTCTTCGTGCCTCATCATTCACCGTACTCAAGCCCGGCATAGATTTTGTTCTTAATTTAATTAAAATTTTGCTTTCTTCTGGAAGCTTTACTTTTTATGTTTGCATAAGAAATCATTTATTTCCACCAAGGTGTTTCTAAATGCTGAAGAATAATATTATCGGCAGGGGCATGACTGCCGAAGTTTATGAATGGGATGACAGCAAAGTTTTAAAACTTTACTATGAAGGGTTTTCTGAAGATATCATTAAATTTGAAGCTAATATCGGAAAACAGATTTTTGAAGCGGGTATTAGTTCTCCCGAAGTGTACGGCATTGTTGAAGTCGAAGGGCGGCTGGGTATTGTTTTTCAGCGCATCCATGGACAGTCAATGCTGAAATTGATTGAAAAAAAACCGTGGAAGCTTGCATATTATTCCCGCTGTATGGCGAGGATGCATGCAGAAATGCATTTAAGAAGTGCAGGTGGACTTCCGGATCAAAAAGATAACCTTGTTGCTTCTATTGCGGAATCTTCCAATCTGCTTGCCGGCAAAGAGAACGTCATAATAAATTATCTGAATAACCTTTCGAACGGTACGAGCGTTTGTCACGGTGATTTTCATCCCGACAATATTATTGTTGCTGACGGCGAGTTGACCGCGATTGACTGGATAAATGTTTCTTCGGGTAATCCGTTTGCTGATGTTGCGCGTACATGCCTTATGATCGGTTCTCCCGCAATGCCTCCCGGTTCTTCCATGTTATCGGTTATTATTTCTAAATTAGCAAAAAAACTGATTTGTTCGTTCTATTTGAAAGAATACATTAAATGTACCAAGTCAAGGTACGAAGTCATAGATGAATGGTTCCTTCCTGTTGCGGCGGCAAGACTAAGAGAAAAAATTCCGGGTGAAGAAAAATGGATAATGAAAATTATTGATGAACGGTTGAAGCGGTTGTAAGCAGTATTTATTTAAAACATGAAAGGAATTTTAAAAGGTAGAGAGCTTAGCCCTCTACCTTTTAAGGAATTAGTACAAATACTTCTTATTAACTTTGATGTAGAATTCAACCCACTCATTTGATAAGATATCTTTCTTTTTTCCTTTTTTGATCGCGTTGGTTTTTATTACAAGATCCTGACCGTCCTTGAGATCGCTTACTATTATCTTCTTAGCCATATTACCTTCAACGGCTCCCATGGCATTAGTAAATCTGTCATCATCTTTTTCACTACCGTCTGCTTCAAAAAGCTGAAGAGTCAAATCGAAAGAAGAATTTTCATTAGGAACGATATAAGTAAAGCTTGCGTTTTCAGTTGCTTCACCTTTTTCTTTGTATTTCTTACGTGAAGATCTCGGAAGACTCCAGAAGCTGTTTGCTCTCTTCCCGTCAGTTATGTCAATATTGCCGTACAGTTCCAGTTCTTTACCGTTTCCGTCATTTGCATTTGTTTTAATTTTATAAAGGGTAAAAGTGGTTTGAATACCTTCTCCAAACTTATCAGTTGTTTTTACAAGAGTGTATTCGTCATTGTAAACTGTATTTGCGACAGAATTGTCATCAACAAATCTGAGTTTGTATGCAATAATCTTTCCGGTATTTTCTTTTGAGAATTTATCTGTTACAAGCATATTCATAAATCCATCAAGATTTGTGACAACTGATTTTGCGCCTATAACCGTTACATTGATCTGATCCTTTGATTCACTTTTGCTTTTATCGACTTTTAAATCTGCATTGTATTTTCCGTACACTTTTGCATCAATTTCTGCTTCAAGACTTGTTTTAATAGAGTTCCATGATTTTTCAGACTCAATTGTAAGATATGCGAGTCTGCCGTACGAGATGGTTGAAACATAAACCGGTCTGTATCCTTTGAAATCCTTAATGTCGAAGCTGTCGTACAAGAATGTTCCGGGGCCCTGGTCAACATCGACTGTATAAAAAGTTTCCATGAATTTGACCATGTATTTGCGCTTATTTGAGCCTGTGTTGAAATCAAAACCGCTTTTAATGTTTGTTTCAACAACACCTGAGTTGAACCCGACACCGAAATTAAATTTAACTCCGAAATCTGATTCTGAAAATATTTCGGTTGCTTCAAACGAATATGTTGTAGATATGGTGCCGAGATTCTGATTCATTATTTTATTGTGCAGTGTTCTGTATCCTGAAAGTGAAGGAACATAAGTATCCTTAACTTTTCCGGCTTTTCCTTCCTTGGTTTCAATATTTGTCAGGTCGTAAGAAATGGTGATGGGTCTTTTTGTTCCTTTGCTGACTTCCTGATATGTTCCCGATTCAATTGTGTGACCTAACAGTACTGATCCCGGATATATGACATCTGATGACGGATTAAGCAGTATCTGCTGATCAAACGCGGCGCTTGCCTTGAATTTCTGCTTTGTTGTGATGTATGTAATCGGTGTTCCGTCGCTGGTTAGACCTGTGGTTCTGGATTCTTCTTTGGGATCGCCGTCAGCTGATTCTTTTAAGCTTTGCGGTTTGGCATCAGCTTTTATTCCTTTTGGATTCTGTAATGCTGCAAGCTGTTCAATCAGTGCTTCATTCGGAGGGGTAACTTTTATTTCTTCTTTCGCGATTGCATTCTCAGTTTTTTTCTCTTCAGCTTTTGTTTCTCCTTTTGGTTCAATTTTTTTTTCTACAGGTACTTCTTTCTTCTTGTCATTTTTGTCATCTTCTTTTGTTATTTTGTTCTTAATTTTTTTTATTAAACCGGCTTCTGAAGGCATGCTGAAAAAAAGCGAAGCGAGCAGTAAAACCGATAGAACTTTAAAATATCGCATAATATCCTCACGATGGTTTTATTTCCGGTTTGTTCCAACCGGATTGTTTTAAGCAATTAAGTATAGTTTAACATAATGCATTTGTCAATAAATATGGATAAATTAAAGTTTTTATTTTAAAATGCAATAATCATTTTAATTTGATCTTTCGGTAGTTTGGTTTTCAGTTCTTGGCCGTAAATCTGATTTTAATTATAATTTAAATTATTTGACATGTTTTAAAAATATAATCTTGCTGATGTCAAGATTATTTGACAAACATACAGGAGATGCAAGGTGAAATTATTTAATTCTTTTAGATCTTTACGTCATTCATTTGCAGCATTAGCTGTTTTTCTTTTTATTTCATGTATCGGAAGCGGTACTCAGGCAAAAACATCAGACAATCAGATGCTCTTTATTGCCGTACTTCAGGGGAATCTTGTTCAGACTGAAAAAATGCTCAAAGAAGGTGCGTCACCTGAAACACGCGGAGTCAGCGGAAATTCTCTTTTGTCTACAGCCTGCCATGCAAGCAATGCTGAAATGGCAGATCTTCTTTTAAAATACAAGGCAAATCCGGATAAGCCGAACAAGGACGGATCGATTCCGCTTAATTTTGCCTTTAAGCCCGTCATACTGAAAAAGCTGATAGATAAAGGTGCAAACATTTATCAGGTCTCAAAAAAAACCGGTGCTACCGCGTTTGAAACATGGTGTGCGACTGCATGGGTTACAACCGAGGCTGAGAAGCAGGAAATGATTAAAATTATGAAGTCGCAGAAGATCAAGGTTGACCGTGCTTATCTTGAAAAAATTTCATGGATAACCGACAAGGATATAAATGAGATTTTGAGGCTTTATCTGCAGAAGGGTTATGATCTTAATAAATCGTTTAATTCTGCAAAAAACATGCCTCTTCATATCGCAGCATCAAATGATAATTATTCTTTAATGCATAAGCTTATCTCTGCCGGTTCCAGAGCATCATATAAGAATATCGAAGTCCGTGATCCGCTGAATTTGATAGCAGGTTTTCCAAACAGCAAAAGAACTGAAACCGAATTTAAAAAGATGCTTTCAGAACTTCTTGCAGCCGGTGCAGATATAAATACTGTAGACAGTGAAGGTGACACTCCATTGATTAATGCCGCGGATGTTGATAATTTCGGGAAAATAAGGGTTCTGCTCGGCACAAAAGGAATTGATATTCATAAAACCGGAAATTACGGAGAAACAGTACTTTTCAGATCAAAGAATTTAGTGACTACAAAACTTCTTGTAACTGCGGGGCTTAAAGTCAATCATCCGAATAAATATAATCTTACTCCTATTTTTAATGTAATTGATCCGGCAAGCGTAAGCTATCTTATTCAAAAGGGCGCCGACGTCAATCATGTGGATGGTGACAATGAAAACGCTTTGCTGTATAATATGCACTCGGCTTATGATGCTATAAGATACGGTTCATCATCAGAAGCACAGACTAAAAAATATATTGAAAAAGTTAAGATTCTTATTAAGAGCGGCATCGATGTAAACTGCAAGGCAAAAAAGACTAATTATACCGCTTTGTTCTGGGCAGAACGTGCAGAGATGGATAAGATTGTTGATATATTAAAAAAAGCGGGAGCGCGCAAATAATTATTTTAAAGCGGACTTTTATATAAGCCCGCTTTAAAAATTTAATTCAAAACTGTTTTTATTCTGTTTAAAATCTCAAGATACTTTTCGCGTGTTTTTTCTACAACTTCTTCGGGAAGCGCAGGTGCAGGGGAGTTTTTGTCCCAGGTTGTAGTATTTAAATAATCGCGTATATACTGTTTGTCAAAACTCAACGGCGAAATGCCCGGAGTGTACTTTTCTTTTTCCCAGAAGCGTGAAGAGTCCGGAGTAAGAACTTCATCAATTAAAATCAGTTCATCTTTTACGATTCCGAATTCGAGTTTTGTGTCGGCTATTATGATATTGCATTTATCAAGAACTTCTCCCGCAAATGAAAACACTTTAAGTGTCATTTCGGAAATTTTTCCGGATAGTTCCTTTCCAAGTTCTTTCTGCATGTGCTCAAAAGCAATGTTTTCGTCATGGCCTTCATCGGCTTTAGTTGAAGGAGTGAATATCGGTTTTTCGAGTCTGTCAGCTAGTTTAAGACCGGTTGGAAGTGTGATTCCGCAGATAGCACCGGTTTTTTTATAATCATTCCAGCCTGTGCCGATGATGTAGCCGCGGGCGATACATTCGAAGTCTATTTTTTTTGCTCTTCGCGTGATGACTGCGCGGTCTTTAAGTTCATCATGATCACAGAAGGGCTTTGGAAATTTTCTATAATCAGTTTCGACTATGTGATTTCTCATGAAGCCGATATTTTTGAACCAGAGATTTGATATGGTGTTGAGTATTTCTCCCTTGCCTGGAATTCCGTTAGGGAAGATGTGATCGAACGCCGAAATTCTATCAGTAGATACTATCAGAAGATGTTCATCATCGAGTTCGTAAACATCTCGTACTTTTCCGGAAAACAGCTTTTTGGCGCCGGGTATATTTGTCTGTGTAAGAGCTTTCATTTTAACCTCGTTATTTGTTTTTATAATAACATAAAATTATAATTTTGCAATGCACTTATTTAAAATCTCATTAACAATCTGAGGATTTGCCTTGCCCTTTGATTCTTTCATCACCTGACCGACTAAAAAGCCCGCGGCTTTTGCTTTTCCTTCTTTTATGTCGGCAATGGATTGAGGATTCGCAGCAATAACAGCCTCAACTATTTTTTCAATTTCAGATGTGTCAGAAACCTGAACGAGACCTTTCTTGTTCACTATTTCTTCAGGATCATCTCCGCTTTGAAGCATATCAGCGAATACTGTTTTTGCTATTTTTCCGTTTATGACATTTTTATCTACGAGAAGAAGGAGTTTCGCGAGAGATTCGGGTTTAACTATGAATGATTCCATTTTTTCCGAATCGTCAACATGAGCAAGCAGTTCGCTCATAATCCAGTTGGAAGCTTTTTTCGGGTTTGCGCCGTTTGAAACAGTTTTTTCAAAATATTCCGCAAGTTCTCTTGTGCTTGAAAGAACAGATGCGTCATATATAGGAAGCGCGAAATCCTTCATAAATCTGTCAATTTTTGCGTCAGGAAGTTCCGCAAGAGATGATTTAAGTTTATCAATAAATTCTTTATCTACGATAACAGGTGCGAGATCGGGATCCGGAAAATACCTATAGTCATGAGAATCTTCCTTGCTTCTCATTGAATATGTTTCAAGTTTGTCGGCATTCCAGAGGCGCGTTTCCTGAACGATGGTTTCGCCGTATTCTGTCATCTGAAGCTGTCTTTTATATTCGAATTCAATCGCGAGTTTTACGGCTTTGAATGAGTTCATGTTTTTTATTTCGACTTTATTGCCGAGTTTTGTTGCGTCTTCCGGCATAATCGAAATATTGACGTCACAGCGAAGCGAACCCTCTTCCATATTGCAGTCGGATACTCCGATATAACGCAGTATCTGTTTGAGTTTTGATAGAAATTCATAAGCTTCATCGCCGCTTGAAATATCCGGTTCAGTTACTATTTCGATGAGAGGAGTGCCCGAGCGGTTAAAATCGACGTATGAATAATTTTTTGAAGCGTCTTCGGGATGAACATTCTTCGCCGCATCCTCTTCAAGATGAATTCTGTTCAGGCGTATGTCTTTAAATCCTTCACCGGATTTGACTCGTATTTTTCCGCTTTTGCAGATCGGTTTGTCAAACTGTGAAATCTGATAAGCTTTCGGAAGATCCGGGTAGAAATAGTTTTTTCTGTCGAATTTGGAATACTCTGATATTGAACATTCTGTTGCAAGACCCGCGAGTATGGCTTTTTCGAGTACTTTTTTATTTAGAACCGGAAGAACACCTGGAAGTCCCATGCAGACGGGGCAGGCGTGAGTGTTTGCTGCAGCTCCGAATTCTGTTGAACATGAGCAGAATATTTTTGATTCAGTGTTAAGTTGTGCGTGAACTTCGAGTCCGATTACTGTTTTGTATTTCATTTTATCTCCGGAAATCCAAATTGCGTTGTATTATGGAAAATATTGCGCGGTCATTTGTCAATCAAAAAGGGCGGAATTAATTATTGACAAAAAGGCATCGCGGAAAAGAAGTGAAATGATTTTTCGGTTTCAAAATCTGCTTATTCGGCGTGTTTTGATTCAATATCAGTGTTTGAATTTCAGATTCTGATCAATTCCTTTTGAAATCTATGAGGTCCTATGTTTGCAGAAAGAACCCACTGCGGTGATTTATCGGTTGCTGATGACGGAAAAGAAGTTGTTGTTTGCGGATGGGTTGACCGTCGCAGAGATCACGGCGGCGTAATTTTTGTCATGGTTCGGGATGTTTCCGGCGATGTTCAGGTAGTAGCTGACGAAACACATTCCAAAGAAGCTGCTCTTTCAGCTGATAAGCTGAGAAATGAATACTGTGTTTATGTTAAGGGGAAAATCAGAAAAAGAACTCCTGAAAATATAAATCCTAATATAAAATCCGGTGAAATCGAACTTGTTGCTGCGGAAATAAAGATTCTGAGCGAATCGACACCGACTCCTTTTTCGATTGAAACAAGAGATAATCTAAGCGAAGAAGTCCGTCTCAAATACAGATTCCTTGATCTCAGAAGAGCCGAAATGCAGGAAGCTATGATCAAGCGTCATGAAGTGATGCAGGTCACACGCAATTATCTTACAAAGAACAGATTTTATGAAATAGAAACTCCAATACTTAACAAATCAACTCCTGAAGGAGCGAGAGATTTTCTTGTGCCTTCAAGAATCAACAAAGGGGAGTTTTACGCGCTTCCGCAGTCTCCGCAGATGTTTAAGCAGATTCTTATGATGTCGGGATTCGACAGATATTTTAATATCGTAAAATGTTTCCGCGACGAAGACCTCCGTAATGACCGTCAGCCTGAGTTTACACAGATTGATATGGAGCTTTCCTTCATCGATCAGGATATGATAATTGAAATCATCGAAGGGCTGTTGAAAGATATTGTTAAAGCTGTTAAGGGCATTGAAGTTAAGACACCATTCATAAGAATATCATACGATGAAGCTATGTCGCGTTTCGGGAAAGATGCTCCTGATACGCGCTTTGGTCTTGAGCTTTGTGATCTTTCTGACGTTTTCAAAAATTCGACATTTAATGTATTTGCAAACGCTCTTGCTTCAAAAGGCGTCGTAAAAGCGATTGCCGTAGAAAACGGTGAAAAAGTTTCGCGCAAGATGATTGACGAGTGGACTGAATACGTTAAGACATTCAAGGCCGGAGGTCTTCCGAATGTAAGATTCAGAAACGGCGCGTTTGAAGGCGGATTCGCGAAATTTCTTTCTGATGATGAAAAGAAAGGCATAATAGAGAAAATGAATCCGAAGGAAGATTCGATTATATTCTTCGGTTCTGATAAAAAGAATGTAGTTTATGACACACTCGGAAATCTCCGTATAAAAATTGCGAGAGAGCTTGATCTCATAGATAAGGATAAACTTAATTTTCTATGGGTTACAGATTTTCCTCTTTTTGAATATTCTGAAGAAGATAAGCGTTTCTATGCAAAACATCACATGTTTACGGCTCCTTCGCCTGAAACGATTCCTCTTCTTGAGAATATGAATCCTGATAATGTTGATGACATGAAGGCTCTTGCGTACGATATCGTTCTTAACGGTTCGGAAATCGGCGGCGGTTCAATAAGAATAAACAGAATGGATCTTCAGAAAAAAATGTTTGATCTTCTCGGAATGTCCGAAGAAGAAGCGAAAGTTAAATTCTCATTTCTTCTTGATGCCCTTCAGTTCGGTGCGCCTCCTCACGGCGGTCTAGCTCTCGGTCTTGACAGGGTTATGATGCTTCTTCTTAAACGTGATTCAATTCGCGATGTTATCGCGTTCCCTAAGACTCAGAAAGGGCAGTGTATGATGAGTAATGCGCCGAGTGAAGTCGCGATTGATCAGCTTAAGGAACTTTCGATAAGGGTTATCGGGCAGTAATGGATTTAAATTTCGAGTTTGATGATTCTTCGCTTGCGGCAAAGCTTTGCGGAGTAAAAGATTCAAACATAAAAGAAATAGAAAAATCTCTCGGAGTGAGTATCGTTCCGAGAGGAAACGTTCTTATGATTTCGGGTGATGATACCGGAGTTGAAAACGCTAATTCGCTCATGCATCTCATGAGCGATTATCTTCATGATAAAGACGACAGTTTCGAATTTGATCCGTTTGATCTTCGTTATCTGATAGACATGTCCAGGCAGGGAATAAAAATCCGGCCTGAAGATATTTCCAGACTAAAGGTTAAAATTCCTGATACCGGAAAAACCGTTTATCCCAAGTCGTATACCCAGGCTCACTATCTTTCGGAAATATCCAAAAAATCAATAGTATTCGGCGTCGGACCTGCCGGTACCGGAAAAACTTATCTTGCTGTAGCTGCAGCATTACGCGAATATTATGCGCAGAAAGTTTCACGCATTATACTGACCCGGCCAGCTGTTGAAGCAGGTGAATCACTCGGTTATCTTCCGGGTGATTTTATGCAGAAGATAAATCCGTATCTCAGACCTCTTTATGATGCGTTATTTGACCTTATGAGTTACGAAAAGGTTACACGTCTCATTGAAAACAATACGATTGAAATTGCTCCTCTTGCTTATATGCGCGGAAGAACTCTTAATAACGCATTTATAATTCTTGATGAATCACAGAATACGACCAAGTCGCAGATGAAGATGTTTTTGACACGCCTTGGTAATAATTCGAAAATGGTAATTTCCGGAGATGCAACCCAGATCGATATAGACAAACCGTCGCAGTCCGGTCTTCTTCATTCAATGAAAATTCTCCGTGGAATTAAAGAAATTTCTTTTGTGGAATTCGGTCCTGAAGATATCTGCCGTCATCCTGTTGTGCAGAAAATTGTTTCGGCATATGATGCCGAAGCTGGAGAAAACAAATGAATTTTCTTCTCTTAAAGTTTAAGAGCATATCTTACTATATTTACGGCAACAGATTTTTCAGAATATTCTTTTTTATGAATGTTCTTCTTATTCTGGTTTCAAGCGTTCTTCTGACTTTAAACAGTGTCGGAGACGTTTATTCATATTCAGAAGGAGATATCTGTCTTGAAACTATACGCGTTAAACGCGATATATCATATACGGTGGATGATCAGACCGAGATTTTAAAGAGAAACGCCGGTGAGAATGTACCGGTTTTTTTTGATTATGATTCGGCTGTTTTGAATGAAAGAGTCAGATATGTTTACAGATTGTTTAAAGGACTTCAAGCAGGTTATGATTCTTCATCTACCGCAATAGGCGATTATGATAAGCTTGAATATCTCAATAATAATTTTCCTGAATTTTCCCGTCTCAATAAAAATTTTTTTGACGCTCTTATTTCGGCAAAATCATCTGATGATCTTAAAAATTCAATCGTTAAAGCGCTGAGTGATATATATGATGAAGGCGTTCTCGACAAGCCCTATTCAAACCCGTTGAATATTCCCAATACAAAAGCTGCATTTATAGATGCTGCCGGCTCGCGTGATTCGCAGAAAAACGTTAATCAATTAAGAACTTCGGATGATGTAAGAAAGAATCTGAATGAAATTCTCAGACCTTATGTTCAGCGTTTTCCGGCTAACCAGCAGATCGCAGCTGTTATTATTATTAGAAACCTGATTGTACCGAATCTTTTTTTTAATGAGACTGAGACACGAAAGCAGATTGAAAAGGCTGCGAAAGAAATAAAGCCGGTTATAGCAGTATTAAAAAAAGATCAGATAATAGCCAGAGAAGGAGACCCTGTTTCTCCTGAAGTCTTAGCGAAAATTAAAATAATGAATAAGCATTCGGCAAAGCTTCATATCAATTTTATAATCGGTATTATCTTTTTTCAGCTTTTGATTTATCTTATTATCGCACTTTATCTTAAGGATTATTTTGCCCGCACTATTAATGATGTTAAAATTCCAATCTTAACTTTTTTTGTTGTCACAGGTTTCTTCCTTTATGCATTTTTTGCGTATAGACAGAATGCGGAATTAAATTCAGTTTATATATTTGCCCTGGCTCTTCCAATTCCGTTTATTGTAATCACACTGAGTCTTCTGTGTAATATTTATATAGCTTTTCTTGCCGGAATTTACGCGGTTACATTTGTTAATGTGATTTCAAACGGAGATAATGCTTCAACGGTAATCGCCTCGGTTTCCCTGCTTATTTCGATATTTGCTTCCAAGAATATTGAAAAACGTACGGATTTTCTGAATGTCGGAATCGGCATTGCTGTTGTAAACAGTATTCTTTCTGCTGCAATAGGATTTATAGATGATTATTCTTATCAGAGAATTCTATCGAATGTCAAGGTTTCATTTATAAGCGGTCTCGCGAATACAATCGCAGTTATGGGGCTTTTCCCTATTTTTGAACATTTCTTCGGCGCAACAACCCGTTTCAGACTTCTTGAGCTGATGGATCTTAATTCATCAATATTTAAAAAAATGCTGATAAAAGCTCCTGGAACATATAACCACTCGATAATGGTTGCCAATCTTTCAGAGGCTGCTGCAAAGGAAATAAATGCCGATCATTATCTCGCAAAGGTCGGAGCCTTTTATCATGATATCGGGAAAATAAATGATTCTGCGATTTATATAGAGAATAAAAAAGAAGGCGAGAAAATCGAAAAAGAACCCCTCGAATACTGCCGTTTGATTATTTCCCACGTTGAAAAGGGAATCAGACTTGCTAAGGAACTGAAGCTTCCTGATGAAGTTATTGATTTCATCAGAGAACATCACGGGCAGAGCACGATGACATTTTTCTATCACCAAGCTCTTGAAAAAGCAAGCGGCGAAAGCAATTCTTTTGTCAATCAGTCAGATTTTCAGTATCCCGGACCAAAACCGCGCACAAGAGAAACGGCGCTTGTCATGCTTGCTGATGCTATAGAAGCCGCTTCAAGAAGCGTTATGGAACCTTCTTATACAAAGCTTGAAACTCTTGTGAAGAAAATAATACATAACAAGCTTAATGAAGGCGAGTTGGAAAATTGTGATCTTACATTAAAGGATATCAATAAAATTCAAAAAGCTTTCATTCGCATTCTCGCAGGCATTTTTCATACCAGAATAGAATATCCTGATAAAGAAGATATACGAAAACTTGAGAAACAGGTAAATAAATCGAATGAATAAAATTGCCGTTTTTACACAGGGAAAAGTTAAATTTCCTTACAATGATATTCCGAAGTCGTATATTACATCCGTTGTTAGAAAATCATTAAAACTGCTGACTCTCGAAAATGTTTCAATTTCAATAATAGTTTCTGATAATGATTTTATAACAAAAATCAATTCCGATTACCGTAAAAAAAATTACGCGACTGATGTTATATCCTTTGCGTATAGAGAACAGCCTTTTCCTGAAATAAAAGAGGAAAATGAGGTTCTTGGAGATATTTATGTTTCGGCTGAAAAGGCGTCTGAACAGGCAGAAGAAATCGGACATTCTCTCAAAGACGAATTCGCAAGGCTTCTCGTTCACGGAATTCTTCACCTTATCGGCTATGATCACGAAAAGGGTAAAAAAGAAGAACTCCGTATGCAGGAAATGGAAGATTATATTCTCGAAAGAATATGACCTGAAAACCACTGGACTTTTAATTAAAAACAAAATATTCTGGCGCAAAGGAGGAACGGATGAAACGTATAAAAAAAATTCTGCCTTTTGCTGCGGGAATCTTATTAGGCATGATATTAATCTTCCCGGTTTTTGCATTTA
>Ga0255341_1004204_pt1 | contig 15329 bp, 10 predicted proteins | sample wastewater_treat_8_FD_192418 | JGI IMG/M metagenome (GOLD analysis project Ga0255341, IMG submission 192418) | Wastewater microbial communities from Lulu Island WWTP, Vancouver, Canada - plant12 | ecosystem: Engineered > WWTP > Wastewater > Unclassified | place: Canada: Vancouver, British...
ATCTACCATTGAACAAGGTGGCTTGGTTTGCGACGAAACTATTGTTCAAATTATTGAAAACAGCATAAAAATGCAACCCGATTCTAATGGAATTTTGTTCGACGGTTTTCCACGCACCTACACTCAAGCCTATATTCTAGATGGTCTATTAACAAAAATGAACTTTAAATTATCTTGTTTAATCAGCCTCGAAGTACCTAGAGATGAGCTAATTAACAGAATGAGACTTAGAGCAAAACAAGAAAATAGACCTGACGACAAAAAAGAAATTATCGAAAATCGCTTGAGAGAATATGATGTTAAAACCATTCCTGTTATTGATTTTTACAAACAACAAAATAAATTCCATGCGATTAACGGTATTGGCAATGTTGACGAAGTTTTTGAAAGACTAACCAATAAAATCGAAGAAGTTTTATCTCAAACTTTACTTAATGTTATATTTTTAGGAAAACCAGGTGCTGGAAAAGGTACGCAAGCAAGAAGAATTGCCAAAAGATTTAATATGAAATATGTTTCTACAGGCGAAATGATTCGTAGAGAAATAGAAAACCAAACCGAACTTGGCAAAATTGCACAACCATATTTAGTAACTGGAGATTTTGTTCCAGACGACATTGCTATTAGACTGTTAGAGAGAGAAATTCAAAATCCTTTCAAAGGAACAGGTTATTTGTTTAAAGGTTTTCCGTCAACTTTAGTGCAAGCATATATTTTAGGTGGATTGTTGCAAAAACAAGAAACTTCTGTATCTCTTGTTGTTGAAATTCAAACATCTACCCTACAAGCAATCAAACGTCTTAGAAGAAGAGCAAATACTGATATGGCAAGAATTTATGATATGGACCAAGACACTATACTTTACAGATTGGAAAATCATGAAGAAAAAGGTCATAAAGTTGTAGATTTTTACAAACAACAAAATAAAATCGTAAGTTTTAACGGAAATCAAGATGAAGATGACTTATTTGAAGAAATTTCTGAAACTATAGAAAAAGCATTTAAAGAAATTAGAAAATAAGGATTACAAAAACATACTAACTTCTGCCAAAACAAGGCAAATACTGTATTAAAACTATAATTAACAATAATTTATGAAAGCAAATTCAGATAATACAAAATCTTATATTCACGTATATACTGGAAATGGTAAAGGAAAAACCACTGCCGCTCTAGGTTTAGCACTAAGAGCTGTAGGTGCAGGTAAAAAAGTGTTTTTTGCACAATTTGTTAAAGGAAAAATTTATTCAGAAGTTGAAGCTATAAAAAAATTTCTACCTGCCATAACTGTAAAACAATATGGACTAAGTTGCTTCATCTACAACCAACCTAGCGAAGAAGACATCAAAGCCGCACAAAACGGACTTTTAGAAATTCAAAAAATTATTAATTCAGCAGAATACGATATGCTAATTTTAGATGAAGCAAATATTGCCTTGCATTACAATTTGTTTTCTGTTAAGGAATTTATCGAAATAATTCAATCCCGTCCAAACAATCTTGAAGTCATCATTACAGGACGTTACGCCCACGAAGAAATAATAAAAATTGCCGATTTAGTAAGCGAAATTAAAGAAATAAAACATTACTACACAAAAGGCGTTGAAGCAAGAAAAGGAATAGAATATTAAAAAATATAAACCTCCCACGCTCGCTCGGATATTAGTTGTTCTAAGGACGACATAAGTCTCTCAAAGGTTTGTCCGTTAGGACAACATGTGATTAACCGTAGGTGTAACCTACGGCAGAAGACACTCCCCAGTCCCCTCGCCCGCAAGGGCGACACAATTGTCCAACTCGCTCGGATTACAACCGAAGTCCACAGGACGAGCTCAGCGAAGCTAAATCCAAACGAGCAAAGTTAGTTCAAAAAAAAACAGAAAGATTATTCATTTTGCGGAGAAAAAACTCCGTATTCACCGCATTTTTGCGGAGATTATTTTGTATATTTGTCGCATAATTATTTTGAAATGGCTAAATACATTTATCAATACGAAAATTGGACTGATTTTACATGGGAAAATTCTGCTGTAAGTTCAGCTTTGGGGGAAGTTCGTCTTTTGCAAGGTAAAATTTTGGGACAAATTCATTCTCTTGGCTTTTCGATGAAAGAAGAAAAAAACCTTGAAATGCTTACGCTTGATGTGCTTAAATCGTCTGAAATTGAGGGCGAAAAATTGAATTATGAGCAAGTTCGTTCCTCAATTGCTCGCCGTTTAGGAATAAATATGGCAGGACTTGTTACTTCTTCCCGAAATGTGGAGGGAGTTGTAGAAATGATGCTTGATGCTACTCAAAATTTTAAAAATCCACTTACAGAAGAACGCTTATTCGGTTGGCACGCTGCACTTTTCCCAACAGGTTACAGTGGAATGTATAAAATCGAAGTTGCACAATATAGAACAGAGGAAATGCAAGTTGTCTCTGGAGCAATGGGAAAAGAACGTGTGCATTACGAAGCTGTTCCTGCAAAAAATGTAAAAGCAGAAATGGACAAATTTCTTTCGTGGCTAAATGACGATAATATTGTTATAGACAGCATTTTAAAAGCTGCGATTGCACACTTTTGGTTTATCATTATCCACCCTTTTGATGATGGCAACGGAAGAATTGCAAGAGCGATTTCTGATATGTTACTTGCTCGAAGTGAGAATAGTTCAGAAAGATTTTATAGTTTATCAAATCAAATTCAACAAGAGAAAAAACTTTATTACGAAACTCTAAAAACTGAGCAACATAGCAATGGCGACATTACAAAATGGTTGGTTTGGTTCTTGACTTGTTTGAAACACGCATTGCTTGAAACCGAAAAAAGTATGCAAAATATTTTGCTAAAAGCAGAATTTTGGGAAAAACACAAAGCAACTCCAATCAATGAGCGACAACGCTTAATGATAAACAAGTTGTTTGACAATTTCTATGGAAAACTAACTTCGTCAAAATGGGCAAAAATCACAAAAACATCTTCAGACACTGCTTTGCGAGACATTAAAGACCTGATAGAAAAAGGCATTTTACAACAGGAAAAACAAGGCGGAAGAAGTACAAATTACACTTTAGTTATAAAATAATCGAAAGTCCACTCCCTCGCTCGAATTTGCAAAAAGAATTTTATTTTTTCAAAATTTCAATTTGTTCTTTTAGAATAGAAATTTTAGCTTCTGCATCAGATAGTTTTTTGCGTTCCATAGCAATTACTTTTTCTGGTGCATTTGCTACAAATTTTTCGTTAGATAATTTCTTATTCACAGACATCAAGAAACCTTCAGCATATTTTAATTCTTTTTCTAATTTTTCAATTTCTGCTTCCTTGTCAATCATATCATCTAAAAGAATGAAATATTCTTGTGTTCTAACAATAAAGCCCACAGCCATTTCAGGTTTTTTGTCAACAAAAGAAATAGACTCAAGATTTACCAATTTTTGAATTACTGAATCAAAATTCTTAGAGTAATTATCATGGCTAATTATTTGTAATTTAAGTTGTTCTTTTTGTGGAATATTTCTTTCTTGACGAATAGTTCTAATATTTGCAACAACATCAGCACAAACATTAAATTCATCAATTAGTTTGTGGTTGCCTTTCTTTTCAGGGAGCCATTTTGCTATAACTATTGATTCTACATCATTTTCGTTTTTCAAAAATTGCCATAATTCTTCGCTTATAAATGGCATAAAAGGTGAAATCAATAAAACTAAGCTTTTAAAATATTCTAAAGTTTGATTATAAGTTTTTACATCAATTGGTTTTTCGTATTCAGGTTTAATAATTTCGAGATACCAAGCCGAAAAATCATCCCAGAATAATTTATAAACAGTCATTAATGCTTCTGATAGACGAAAATCATCAAATTGTTTGTTCAGAATAGTTGTAGCTTCACTAATTTTTGCATCTAACCATTCTACAGCTATTTTAGAATGTTCGGGTTGAGGAATATTTGCGTCTGTTTTCCAATTTTTCACTAATCTAAAAGCATTCCAAATTTTATTTGCAAAATTACGTCCTTGTTCTGGAAGAGAATCATCATAAAGCAAGTCGCCACCAGCAGGAGCACAAAGCAACATACCAACTCTCACTCCGTCAGCACCATATTTATCAATTAAATCAAGTGGGTCGGGAGAATTTCCCAAAGATTTTGACATTTTTCTGCGAAGACTATCCCTAACAATTCCATGAAGATAAACATTAGTAAATGGTTTTTGTCCAGCGTATTCATAACCTGCAATTATCATTCTAGCAACCCAGAAAAACAAAATTTCAGGTGCTGTAACAAGGTCATTTGTTGGATAATAATATTTGAACTCTGGATTTTCGGGATTTAAAATTCCATCAAAAACCGAAATGGGCCACAACCAAGAAGAAAACCAAGTATCAAGCACATCGTCATCTTGACGTAAATCTGAAATTTTTAAATTTGCATTAGCTGTTTTTTCAATAGCTTTTTTCAAAGCTTCTGAATCGCTTTCAGCAACTACAAACTCGTTGGAATTTGGCAAATAATAAGCAGGAATTCTATGTCCCCACCACAATTGACGACTAATACACCAATCTCTTACATTGTCCATCCAATGGCGGTAAACATTTTTAAATTTTGCAGGAATAATATTTATTTCGCCATCTTCAACAGCTTTAATTGCAGGCTTTACCAAATCTTCCATTTTCAAAAACCATTGCATAGAAAGTTTTGGTTCAATTACTGAATTTGTACGCTCAGAACGTCCTACTTTATTTGTATAATCTTCTATTTTTTCTAATAAACTAAGCTCTTTTAATTTTTTAACCGCAAGTTCACGAGCAACAAATCTATCTTCACCCACAAACAATTCAGCTGCTTGATTTAAAGTTCCATCATCATTAAAAATGTCGATAAAATCTAAATTATGGTCAATTCCAATTTGGTAGTCGTTAATATCGTGAGCAGGTGTAATTTTTAGGCAGCCTGTTCCAAATTCCATATCAACATAAGAATCAAAAATCACTGGCACTACCCTATCCAACATTGGAACAATTACCTTTTTGCCTTTCAAATGTTTAAAACGAGGGTCATCAGGATTTACGCAAACGGCGGTATCTCCCAGAATAGTTTCAGGACGAGTAGTTGCAACAACTAAGTAATTATCTTCGCCTTGAATTTTATATTTTACATAATAAAGTTTTGAATTTTCTTCTGTATAGATAACTTCTTCGTCAGAAACTGCGGTTTTTGCTTCTGTATCCCAGTTTACCATTCTAACTCCACGGTAAATCAAGCCTTTTTCGTACAAATCTACAAAAACTCTAATTACAGATTTTGAACGAGTTGCGTCCATAGTGAAACAAGTTCTATCCCAATCGCAAGAAGCACCAAGTTTTTTTAATTGTTCAAGAATTATACCTCCGTGTTTTTCAGTCCAATCCCAAGCATGTTCTAAAAATTCTTCGCGAGATAGAGTGTTTTTATCTATTCCTTCTGACTTTAGTTTTGCCACCACTTTTGCTTCTGTAGCAATAGATGCATGGTCAGTTCCTGGAACCCAAACAGCATTTTTTCCTAACATTCTAGCTCTACGCACCAAAACATCTTGAATAGTATTATTCAACATATGTCCCATATGCAAAACTCCTGTTACATTTGGTGGTGGAATAACATTTACATAAGGCTCTCTATCATCGGGTTCGGAATGAAAATAATTATTATCTATCCAGTATTGATACCATTTTTTCTCTATATCCCTAGCTTCGTATTTCGCAGGTATTTCTTTCATAAACTAAAATTTTCAAATTGTGCAAAAATAAGCAATTTCAGTTGAATGTTAAAAAAAAATCAGTTAAAAGATAAAAATTGAACCGAGTTTACGAGCTCACCGAAGGTAAAGTCGAAAGCGATGCACTGAACGTAGTTGAAGTGTTAAAAGTGGCTGACGCATAATCAGTTAAAAGTTTATAAAGTTCGTAAAGTTCATAAAGTTGAACCGAGCTTGCGAACTTACAGAAGGTAAAGAGTTTTTAGTGTTGAGTTTTTAGTGTTTAGTAGTGAGTTTTTAAAAACTTCACAATGATAGATAAAATTTCTTTAATGCAAAGTTTGTCTGTACTTGCTTCACAGAGTTCGCAAGCTCACTCTGCTCGCTCCAATACCTATGTTGCTCGCTCCAACACCCATGACGCTCGCTCCAACACCCATGACGCTCGCTCCAACACCCATGACGCTCGCTCCAACACCCATGACGCTCGCTCGGATTTGTAATCCGAGTGCTTGGTAATGTTACACTCGGATTACAAATCCGAGCGAGCGGGGGTGCATCTAGAATGGTAGATTTCCCAACATCATTTCTGCCAATAATGAGATTTAGGTTTTCATTGAAAGGTATTTTTATATCACGATAACCTCTAAAATTCTTAATTATTAAGCTATTTAATTTCATATAATCTCAATTTTATCAATCTCCCTCATCAACCGATCCGTCTCAGTCAATGCCACAATGATTTTTTGATAATGCAAAATGTCGTCAAACTCCAATTTGCGGTCTTTGCGGTCTTTGAGCCATTTTTGGGCGGGTTGGTAGCCACCGATGTAAAACTCCCATGCTGTTAATGGCACGTTGTCAAAATATTGCTCATCATTGATGTAAACTTTACCGTCTTTGAATTTGGGTTTGCCAACTACATTATCTCCATCTATTGGATATTGCGTAATGTATTGCTCAACTGTTGGACTTTCCAATAAATGGATTTGGCGTATTTCTCCGCCCAAATTCACCAATTGCCAAAAAGTGTATTGGTCTTTTGGATATGGAACTCTCGGAAAATCAATTTTTAAAAACTCTTTGTATTTCTCTCGGTAAGTTGGTGAATGCAAAACCGCATAGATGTAATCCAAAATGTCAATTGGTGCAAAGGTGTTTTCGGTGGTTTCTTTTTCGTTGGTGAAAGTTAAACCTAAATTTTCTGCAATTTGGTTTACAATTTCAGCTTTTAGATTGGGTGTTCTTTCTTCTGTTTGGTCAATGCTTTGTTGTCCGTTGGTTTCTGGATAAATGTAGAGAGGTGCAATGTAATCACCACCCTGCATTCCTGGTCTTGACCAACTCCTAAAATCAATGATGTTTTTAGAAACCATTGCTGAAACAGAATTTTCTTCAGCATTTCCAAGTTTGTAAACCAAGCCAATATTTTCCCCAATTGTAAAGTGTTGCATTACTTCTGTTCTACTTCTTTCAATAAAATCCTTGTTGTAATACAGGTACTTATTATCAAATGGACGGTATGAAACCTTTTGTAAATCTGTTGGGATAAATTCTTTTGCCTTTAATTTCACTTCATCAATTTTCCAAACTTTATTTTCCCTTACTGGATAGCTTTTTAAAATATCTTCTTTTGGAAGATTGAAAAACGATTTTATTCTTTCTGATAGAACTTCTTTCTTTTCATCTATCACAAAAGAATCACGAGAAGTCACTATACCAACATTATTAACGGTAAATAAATCATTGAGCTGAAATCCTTTGTCATAAGCTGCTTTTACTTCAAAATCTTTTGGCACCATAAAATACATTGGTGCTACATTTGGCAATTCATTAAAATCAATAGATTGGATTGAGTTTTCATTGAGAAAATCGTATTTAAAATCACGTTTCCCATACAAATCGTAATGAAATACCTTGCCTAATTCATTGGCTTTCTTTTTGCCTGTTTTTACAAAAACGTTAATTGAAACTCCTTGTTGAATATCAAAAACATTTTGGTCTGGACTGCCATCAGGTGCAGTTTCTTTTTTCTTGCTGTTGCCGTGTAAATCTATTGTATAAATTTTGTCATAGGTTTTTAGTAAATTCCAACGCATTCCCCTAAAAGTTGGATTATCTAAATATCCGTGTGGATTGATAAATGCCAAAACACCACTTCCGTTTTTTTCAATAAAATGCTGACCATATCTCAAAAACTTTACATAATCATCATTTATCCATTTTGGGTTTCGTTCCTTTAATTTTTCTTTTCCGCCTGGTTCTTTTTTGTAATCATCCATTAGGCTCATAATCCATTCGCCTTTATTGGCACTTTCTCCACTATATGGCGGATTTCCAATAACACACATTACTGGTGTATCTCGTTTAATGTGGTTGGCTTCATTGGCTTCTGTACTCAGCCAATTGGCAAATAAAGTTCCTGTGTCTTGGTGGTGTTCTTCTAAACTGTTGGTTAGATAAACTCTAAATCGTTGGTTTGTTGTTGGTTTGTAGCCTGTTTCGGTCAATAGTAAATCCAATTTTAAATGTGCCATTGCATAACTTGCCATTAGCAATTCAAAACCGTTTAGACGTGGCAACAAATGCGTTTCTACATAATTACTCCAAATGCCTTGTTGTCCTTGAAATTTTTTGTGAATGTGTTTAATTACTTCCGCTAAAAAAGTTCCTGTTCCTGTGGCTGGGTCTAGAATCTGTACTTTGTGTACTTCTTGCTCCATTTGCTTGTAACCTGTTGCCGAACGTTTATCTGCGGTTTGGGTATTTACTTTTATGGTTGTTTTACTGGTGTCGGCAAGTCCTTGCGGTAAATCAAATTCCGTTTTCAAAATGTCGTCAACTGCCCGAACAATAAAATTTACAACGGGTTGCGGTGTGTACCAAACGCCTCGTGCTTTCCGTAGTTTCGGGTCGTATTCTGCCAAGAAGGTTTCATAAAAATGGATAATTGGGTCTTCCATTTTTGTGGTTTTTCCGTAGTTTTTAAGAATTTCTTCCACGTTACAGGCTAAGAATATCTCTGCAAGATTTTCCACAATCCATTTAATGCGGTCGTCAATATCTGGTCCGGCAATGTAACCGAATAGTTTTCTTAAAAACGGATTTGATTTTGGAATCAGTTCGGCTGCTTCTTGTCTGCTAAAATTATCCAAAGTAGGGTCGTGCAAACGAGCCGCAAACATTCCATAAGCGATTGTTTGTGCGTAAACGTCTGCAAATCCTTTCGGTGTAATATCGTGAATTAAAATCTCCTTGAAAGCCAACATTTGGTCTTTAAGTGTAGAGTTTTCTTGATTTTCTTCATCACTTGTCAGCGCATTTCCAATCACATCAGATAGAAGTCGGGCTTTACCCGCCATCATTTTTGCTAATTTTTTTGGACTTTTTATGGTCTGCCCGATGTGCGCACAAAAATCTTTGATAAGATTTTCAAAGTTGCCAAAGTTCTCAGGTAAAGGTTTTATTCCCTTGTCCGTTATTTCTGCAATTGAAATTTTGGTAACAAATTCGCCTTCTCGGTACAGATGAAAGTTGATGTAGTCCGTGAAAATCAAATTGTTTAGAGAAGCCTTGTAGCGGTCAAACTGCTCTTTGTTTCCTGTTTTCTTTGTTCCGTCAAGGTCTTTGTCGCCAATGTCTTTCGCTTCAATAAATCCAACAGGAATATCTTTTTTGGTCAAGATATAGTCAGGAGCTCCGCAACTTTGTCTTTTCGGTTCGTTGGTTGCTCTTATTTCAGGCACTAAACTTTCCAATAACTGTTGTAAGTCGCCTCTAAAAGTATGCTCCGTTGCATTCCCTAGTTTGTATCTCTGATTTATGTTGTCGATGTATTTTTCTATTGTCATTTTCGCTAATCTCTATTTTCATTTCAAAGTTAATCTTCTTTCTACGTGTTAAGAAAATTTAGCTCTTTTGTTTTTTAGTTTTGGCTTTTGCGTTTGCAAAACCAAATGTGCTTGATCGTGCGGTGGGTTTTTTGTATGTTGCCCAACGGCTGAGGCTAAAAGCTGGCGGGCATTTCAGAGTACTGCACTGTCAACCTGCGATAAAGTTTATTAGTTGCAATGCCGTTCAAATTTGCACTTACCGCCCGCTTGATTTTAGCCTTTGTTGGCGTTTCGTTGGGTTTCATTCTCATTTTAATTCTCCTAACGATACACTCAGTTCATAATTTGTCAATGTAATTGAAGAAATGAAATCGTTAATACTTTTTAAAATCTCTTCACTCAATGTATTACTGCTAAAGGTAATTGGAACTATGATTTTTAAAACCAACTTGTCTTTTTGATTATTGATTTCAATTAATGTTTCAATATTAAACCCGAAGCATGATTTTATATGACCATTATATGATTTTCGCACAACTTCAATCTTTTCTTTTACATCTGATGGTAGTTCATCACCTATCAGTCTTTTAGACCACCTCTGGAATGTTGTTGTAAATTCAATTTTTGTTTGTGAATTTTCCTGTTTTACAAGAAGATACAAAGGATGTCCCCACCAAGTGGAAAGTTGTTTTTTATTCGCACCTGTCCGGATTTCCATTCTTGAGTTCTCACCTTTTTGTAAAATTTTAATTTCATTTATTAATGGGGATTTTAAGGACTGTGGTAAATTGCTTAATAAATATTGTTTTATTCCGCCTTGCATAACGCTTCTGGAACCGGTAATCACTTTTTGTCCATCATTTGGAATCAGGTTTGTAACAGAAGATAGTTCCAAAACCTGAGCTACATATTCCCCAAGCTTTTCATTTTCAGGAATAAGTTCTTTTATTCTGTTTAGTAGCTGAGATATTTGAAAAACCCTATTACTGCTATAGGTATCTTTCTGACACATCTGAAATAAAACCTTCTCCCAAGCTTCATCAAATTCTGTTGTATTGTCTAATTGAATTTTTTGATCATCAGATAACGGCTTAAGTTTCATTTTGCTTGCTTTGGCTTCATCCCATGAAATAAAATCAGGGTCAGAAATCAAATTGTTGTAAACATAAGGATAAGCTATTTGCATACACACTAATGCAAAGTTAATTAACTTCTCAATTTCATCTGAACTGTCAAATTTTTCATCTACATTCGACTCGTTATCAGCATCTTCAGATTTATTTATTAAGTTTATTAATGAAAGTGTATTTGTCAACCTTTTTAAGGCTCTTGGATTTGTACCTACTGATAAGCCTGCGAATTCTGCAAGTTTTCTTGTTGTTTCTGAGCTAACATCTTCGCTTTCGGGAATGAAATCAATTGATTTCATGGCAGTATTCAAGAATTTTTCAATTTGATAACTTGCAACCGGCATTGAAAATGGAAGTTGAATAATTTTATCAAAGAAAGACCTAAATTCTCTTTCATTTTTTTCTGTAAGCTCACCAAATTTGGGCTTAAGACCTTTTATAACAACGTCATAATCTATTGCTAAAACAAATATGCAATTATTTAAATCGAAAATATTTTTCAAAAGTTCCAAAATATTAACTGCAACAGGAGGATCAATCCTATCAAGATCATCAATAAAAAATAAAAAACCATTTTTCCCTGTTTTAGCAAGAATCTGACTAATAAGATCATTCAAAGAAGATCTTAATTTCAATATTGAGGCTTCTCTTGGGTCTGAAGTCAACTTGTCAACAACTTCTGAGACATCTTGTCCGGTTGTAGCTTTAACAGCTAATTTAACTGATGCACCAGCAACTTTTTTAAATACATTCAACGTGTTTTTTGCCGCATTTGCAAGGTTAGAATCTTTTTCAACTGCAATATCAGCAACTTCATTGGTTAATCCATTTATTATAGAAATCAACGTTTCCTCCGGGGATTTCATTAAACTAAATTGCCAAGTATTTAGCCAAACAGCATAAAAAGGCGAGTCTTATTGATCGCATAAAGAATTTTTCAAAACATTCATTAGAGAGGTTTTTCCACTACCCCATTCCCCTTGTAAGGCAATTGTCAAAGGAGTATCAGCTTTTCGAATAAAATCCGTCAAAGCATTCTGATATTTTTGTATCTCGAACAAATCCTCATCATTATGCTGTCTTGGTACATCAATAATACTTGATTTCTTTTCCATAATTCATTTAAAATTAGTTATATATATTACATTTTACGCTCTATCAATTTTTTTATTTTCTTAGCATCTGATTTTGTAAACTTCCTCCCAATTATTTCACCTGCACCAAATGTCTTTATAATTATATCTGTTCCCCAAAGACTAGTATCAAGTTCAACAGATGATATTTTTGAAATAGGAACAGATATTGAATCTACATTAATTAAATATTTATTTCTTTTTTTGTATGTAACAGAATCATTATCAACAATTATAATATCCGGTGTCAGTATGCCCCCGCCTCTTGTTATTGCTGATTTGAATTTATGTTCCTCATTTTCTATAGAAGAAGATTCCTCGTTTTCGTTATAGTGATTTTTTGAGGAATCAGATAATTCAAATTTTATTAGTAAATCAACCGTTTTTTCGTCAAAGCCAAGCTCTTTCCCCTTTTCAAGCAAAATAGAATATTCAGACGGACTAATTTCCCCATCTTTGACCATTGCTGAAATCAATTCTTTAAATATTGTTTCCTTTGACATTCTTATACGTTTTCTAAAATTTCAAAAATTTTTACCATTGCCAAAGTATCTAAATGGCAATATTTTAATAAATTCTCACGGACTTTTGCAATTTCCTCATAATCCTCACAATAATATAAATCAAGAAATGAATTACTTGCCTCCATGCCATTACTAATTTCCAGATTATTATATGAAAACTCAGGGCACAAAGCGGGTAATACCTTTTTAATAGAAGAAGAACCCATCATTGTTTCAGTCCTGTAATAATGCTTTCTAAAGGGAATGATCAAATCAACCATTCTATCATTAATTTGCTGTAAATCATTTCTAAATTCAGGGAAGTCCCTTATCATTTCATTTATTCTTGTTCTTTCGAAAGCGATATTATAAACAAAAATGGTATTTACCCCTTGGGTATCTTCAATCATTTGTTTAATCAAATTAACACGAGGGTCAATTTGTAAATTACTTTCAGCTAGATACGATTTGTGAGTTATTTCTCCGTTTTTTTCGTTTTGATAATGTATTGAATATTGAAATGGAATTTGTTGATACGGTCTGGAATTATCAAACATGGGTACACCCGGCATTATTGTTTCAAAATCTAAGTGACACACCGGATATTTAATTTTACTGATAAAATCACGAAGTTCTTCAATCAATATTTCGGGTTTGTTGCTTAATTCTTTGTTTTCCTGCGTAACACAGGGCAATAATGAAGTACAATAATCATAAAAGTCACAATCATAAGGGGAAGTGCATTGTTCACCCATTTCGATTATCGGTTCTTTGTCGTTTAACATTTCCAATAATACCGGAATTTGTGTTTTAATTTCGCCTTGTAATGAAAGCACATCAACAAGTATACTTTCGGGTAGAAATAAACCTTTTACATCAATACTTCCTTTTCTAACATATTCTCGGTTGAAATGCATAACATAAGCATTTGCCACTTCAATTCCATTGCCTTTTGCAACATAATACTGAACAGCTACATCTTTAAGATGTACATCTTTTGCACTATTTGTGCTTTTTACCTCATACAAGCCCCATTTACCATTTTCTTTATGTAAAATATCTATGGCAACGAGCGTATTATCGTAAATAAATGTTGCTTCGTAAATGGTGTCAACTCCACTTTCAATTAGTTCCATCGTCTTTTTTGCACTTTCATAACCGGGGTAATCTCCTTCTACTGCCAACACCCCACCGGGAAAATATTGCTGAGCCAAAATACCAACATCCGTTCCCCTTGAAAACACTCTCTGTGTTTCTTCTGAAATTTTCTGCTCATCTTTTCTATGAACATAAAGCCAAAGCGATTTATGGCAGTTTATTCCTCTTGTGTATCGTGATTTTGAGAGCATCTATAATGTGAATTTTGAATTTATAATATTTGATTTTGAAACTATATATTGAAAATCTTTTTTAAAGTAATTTATTATATCTGCAATAGTGTTGCTATCATTTAACTTACATTGTGCATATTTTGCATCTCCAAACGAATTAAATTCACCTCTGCTTTTATAGGATAAATCCTTTTTATTGTCCGGGATGTTTTCAAAGCTATACCAATTCAAATTGTTGTAGAAAGGAAAGACTTCATCATTTGCATTAAACTGCGCTTTATATTTTAACGTTTTCTTGTTTTTTTCATATTTATTACTCACATACACTAACTTTCTGTAATACATCCTGCTAACTTCCATGCTAACAAAAGCCCTATCATTAAACTTATAATAAAGCCTAAACTCGCCATTAGTACTTCGAACAATTGACGAACTAACCGATATTGACTTTTCATCTCCAACACCTAATTTCTTTATTTCATTTTGGATTAATAGTGCCATATTTTCACATTTCTTCTTAATGTAAAAGTCGGCAAGACGTATTTTGTCTAATGCATTAAAAGTAGAACCATACCAATCAAACTGTTCATTTAGATTGTTGATTTTAGTTTTTTCGTTTATATCAACTAAAAGATTTACAAAGTTTATGTAATCTTTTTTAATCTTTTTATGATAAACAGGATTTTGATCATCAACATTATTAGAAAGTTGGTAATTAAAATCTATGGATGATAATTCATTAACAAACAGACTGTAGGTAAGGATGTGCCATTCTTGGTGTTTAGTTTTAATTACTTTACTATCAGTAGTAAGATGTTCTGGTTTTGAAAGTGTTAATAAGATGCAACTTGCATCAGGGAATTTCGTAGCATATTTTTCTAATTGCTCTTTATATGGCAAGCTTTTTACTTTGTTTTCAATGATTATTTTTGTTGCCTTTGTTTCATCTCCTCCTATTTCCACAACATCAAACATTATGTCAATGTGTTTTTGTTCCCTATCGACAGAATCCTTCTTTATTTTATATTTACTCGTTTCCAATGAAGTGTATTTTGAGAATATACGCCACATTTCATTTGGGTATTCTGAAATCAGCCATGCAATAAAATTGCTATGAAACAATTCTTTTGAGGAAAGAGAAAGATTAAAAAGTGGACTTTCTTTTAATAAATTGATTGTTTCTTTCATTACTCTTTCAATTTAAATAACGAGTCATTCAGAAAACCTGAATAACTCGTTAATCTTAGATAAACAAATGTTTTACTATTTAGATTTCTCATAGGCCTTAACACATTTTTCAGAACAGAAATATTTAGAACTAAACACCCCTGTTGCATAATTATAATAGGCCTTTACATCTTTCAATGATTTACCACACCAATCACATGTTGAATTGCGATTCCCATGAACTTTGTCGACTTTACTGAATATTCCCATAATTACAACTAATTTAAATATTACCTACTCATACGCTTTTCGGTTTCCGCGGCTTACTTTATTATACTGTTTTCAGCTTGTCAGTTATTACAAATGTAATCTTTGTGTATGTCAAAACATGTCGTAGTATCGTTATTTCCAATGAACGCCAACATCTAATTTACGCAACAAATATACAACATTCGTATATATTAAACTTATAACATTCGTATATTATTTTTTGATTTAATTCAAATAA
>Ga0255341_1004210_pt1 | contig 15321 bp, 7 predicted proteins | sample wastewater_treat_8_FD_192418 | JGI IMG/M metagenome (GOLD analysis project Ga0255341, IMG submission 192418) | Wastewater microbial communities from Lulu Island WWTP, Vancouver, Canada - plant12 | ecosystem: Engineered > WWTP > Wastewater > Unclassified | place: Canada: Vancouver, British...
GCCAGGCTAACGAAAAACCAGAGCCCGACGGACTCTGGTTTGACTTTAGTAGCGGGGAGTGGATTCGAACCACTGACCTCCGGGTTATGAGCCCGACGAGCTGCCACTGCTCTACCCCGCATCAAGAGTGCAATAATACCACTCACCGCAGAGCAAGTCAAGGAAATCTTCCTAAGTCAGTGTGAGGGGGTCAGCACATGGTATACAGTTTATGAATCGGGGATATGAGAAATATCGAGATAAGTGTCTAGAATTGGGAGGACAAGAGTACAACCAATTGGAGACATTTCGAGATGAGAAATACCACCCCTTTAGATTATCAAGAGTTGCGAAACATCAGTCCGAAAGCAGCCAGGCAGGCCATATTGCAGATTCTGAAGAGCAATAATGGGAAAATAAGTGAAACAGCCAGGATGTTGGGGGTAACTCGCAAAACTGTGTACAAAGCGCTAGCGAAGCGAGAGTGTGGGAATCTGGATGATTCTTCCCGTTCGCCAAAAGTAGTACACAACAAAACACCAAATGAGATTGAGGAAAAAGTGATACTGCTGAAGAGAAAAACACATTATGGGCCAATCAGACTCAAGGAGGAACTAGAAGCAGTGTATGCGCTCCAAATATCAGCGCATACGATTCGGAATATTGTGAGGAGAAATCGGGAAAAGATAAAAGGGAAGACACACAAACCGCACAAGAAAGGTCCTCGTCCGTTTGTGGATTGGTACACAGCTAGACCCTTTGAGGTGGTTCAGATCGATTTGAAGCATGTTATAGATCAAAAAGCACTTACAATGGCTCAAATTGACCATATCCATGCCCATAAGCTGCCTATTTACCAATGGAGCGCTATTGACGTCAATTCTCGTTTCAAATTGATTGCTTACTCCGACGAGAAAAGTTGGACGAATGGTCTAACCTGGTTCCTCTGGGTAACCTCCTGGCTAAGAAGCCACGGCGTTACCCACCAGATCGTTTACACCGTTGATCATGGTGAAGAGTTCGGCGGAAAATCCTGGTATAAGATAACCGAGCTCAGAAAGCTTCTTTCAGGCTTTGGTTGTAAACTGATTCAAAATCACTTGAAACACCCCGAGGAAAATGCTCACATTGAGCGCTCTCATCGAACTGATGACGATGAGTTTTACATTCCCAGGATCCTAAAAATTACCAATCGGCAAGAGATGTTCATCGAAGCTTTCAACTACATGTATTACTACAACGCTGTCCGAAAGCATTCAGGCATCAATCGCGATACTCCCGCTCAGCGCTTATTCAAACAAGAACCACATCTTGATGCTAGAATTAAATTCGTCCCACCTCTAATCCTAGATAATCTCTCTGTTAGTCTCGGTAATTGGAGTGGATACCATGTGCTGGCTCAGCACCAGTTTGCTGCTATTCCCTATCCAATCCATGTAGAATGGCGATGATCGCAGCCTGTCTGCGGTCTGTGACCTCGAGTTTCGCGAAGGTGGCGCTGGTGTGATTCCTCACTGTGCCTTCTGATAAAATGCAATCTTGCTGCAATATCTATAATAATGAGCACGTGAGATATGGCTCACAACACTTCCTGTCCGTTCATACTCTTCAGCCTGCAAGTATATTGATCGCTCAACTTGCGTGGTATTGTTGATCAGCACTTGCATCAGTTCTGGAATTGCATCCAGTCCTTTTTCCGCTATCTCATCTACAAAGGTATAATTATTTTGGTGAGTCATTTTGTTCTCCTTTTTTGGTTGGTCACCTTAAGTATATTTCTGACTCACCGATTTTGTTAAGGTTCTAGATTTTACAGAAAGAATGTTACATTAACTTTTCCTAAAAATTGAGCAATAATTTTCTAAATTATGATCTTTAAGATTCTATTAGAAAACTTTATGAAATTTGTCTATTTTGGAGATTAATGAACAGAATAATGATCCTGTTAAGAAAGATAAATCAATTTGTCCGTTTGATTCATGCGTGGCTCATAATACGTGCATCGAACTTGTTTGATAAAGAGTATTATCTAGCGAATAACCCGGATGTTGCTCTCTCAGGTATTGACCCTTTAAATCACTTCATTCAGTTTGGAGGATCTGAGCGTCGTGACCCGGGACCTTACTTTTCAAGTGCCTGGTACCTCACAAGTAATGAAGATGTGAAGAATTCAGAGATTAACCCTTTAGTCCATTATTTAATGTTCGGGAAAAAGGAAAAAAGGGGAATAAAGCCAGCTGAAGGTTTAGATCAATTTGCCATGATTCGTTCATCAGGGTTATTTGATGAAGAATTTTATCTGGCTAATAATCCGGATGTCGCGCAAGCACAAATAGACCCGTTAGAACATTATTTATATTATGGCGGCTTTGAAGGACGCGACCCGGGATTAAAATTTTCCTCCAACTACTATTTGAATTCGTATAACGATGTGAGAATTTCAGGAATTAACCCTTTGGTGCACTATTTAATTTATGGATTGCCGGAAAATAGAGTTATTGAACTTAGTGATCAGCGTTTTTTAAATGCGTTGAAAGATTATTATTTTAAGGGATCAAAATTTTCACCCTTAGATATAAAACAAATCAAATGTTATTATCCTCAAACAATCAATTGGGATGGCCGTTCACACAATATGGTAAATCGAGAGGGGAAGATTTGGCTAATAAAAGATAAAATGAACAAAGAAATGATCAAGAGAGAAATACTCGCTTTTTCATTATCAAAAAACTTGGTAAATACATGCGAAATTCGCACTTTAACAAAAGAGGATTGTGAGGTATTGATTGAACAAAATTTAGCTCCTAGTTACGCAAGCCCTAAAAACACGATGTTAATTCGGTTAGCACAAGACTATTCGCTTGACGACCTCCCCTTAAAAACATTGGATAGTTCGTTAGCAGGAGAATTTGTTTTTTCTCTATGGATTCGCCGTAGGGATCTCACCTTAAATAATCATGCATATACGAAGGACGGCGTTCTTGCTTTTTTCGATCTCAACGCAAGCTTAGGCTTTGATATAAACAAAGAATGCGGTCATTATGATGTAAATCAATTTTTTCAAAATATAAGCCCAGGTTATGCTGGTTATTGGCGAGTCCGCGAAAGAAGAAAGGAACTATTAGATATAGTTAAGATGCGTCAAAGCAATGGATACCATTATCATTTCATAGATTCTCGTTCTGATTTTATTAGATCGATTGATTTTATCAAAGAGAAGATCCTTAAGCAGAGGGATAATTTTTCAGATTATATTAAAAAGGCTGGTTATTCAGGTGATGAACTTAACAAACTCGTTTCTTTTCTAGATAAAACCACTGAAACACTGCCGACTGATGTGGTGAGAATGGTTCAAGTGATTTTTTCTGAGTTTCCAGAGCTCTCTTAGTTATTTTAGAATTATTTATTATTTCCAATTTAGAGATATTTGATTGCCATCGCTGGATCTAGGTCCTTGTACTAATACGATTTAGTTTCTCTGTATTTTTGTGATTTATCAGCCGATATCTTTCTTAAAAGATATATCGGTTTCTAGTATACTGTATGGCAAAAGGAAATACTAAAGCAATCAACCAATACAACTCGTATGAACAGCAAGAGAATTCTACCGGTAATAGGTGATTATTGTACATGAAAATTTTCGCTTTACCATATATAAAACTTTTCTTAGTGTTGATTTATAAACGATTAATAATTAAATTATCGCGTCTGTTTGATCGAGATTATTACCTGGCGAATAACCCGGATGTTGTCCTGTCAGATATTGATCCTTTAAATCACTTTATTCAGTTTGGAGGAACTGAAGGACGCGACCCGGGGCCTTACTTTTCAAGTGCCTGGTACCTCACAAGTAATGAAGATGTGAAGAATTTTGGGATTAACCCTTTAGTCCATTATTTAATGTTCGGGAAAAAGGAAAAAAGAGGAATAAAGCCCGCTAAAGGTTTAGATCAATTAGCTCTGATTTGTTCATCAGGGTTATTTGATGAAGAATTTTATCTGGCTAATAATCCGGATGTCGCGCAAGCACAAATAGACCCGTTAGAACATTATTTATATTATGGCGGTTTTGAAGGACGCGACCCGAATCCAGATTTTAACAGTCGATATTACCTTAAAATTTATAAAGATGTCAAAAGTTCAGGTTTGAATCCACTTGTGCACTTCGTCATCTATGGAAAAAAAGAAGGAAGACACCCTAAGGGTAATATATCCATAAATGTAGATGAGAATGGTTTCAAAACGTTGTTATCAAATATTAAGAATTCAACAAAGGAAAAAACAGATGATAAATCCATAAATTTCCGATTTTCACCAATTCCAAAAATTACTGTGTGTGTTCTCTGTTATAACCACGAAGAGTTTATTGCAGATTGCCTTGAAGGTATTCTTACCCAAAAAGGTAGATTTAAAATTGAACTCATCATTGCGGATGATTGTTCATTGGACAAAACTATTGAAGTTATCGAATCTTATATGTATAGATTTACTAAAAAAGGAATAATTGTCAATCTGCTTACCAGCACAAAGAATATTGGAGCACATAAAAACGCTGAAGGCTTTCGAAAATATTTTACGGGTGACTTCATAGCCGTCTGTGATGGAGATGATTATTGGATAGATCCGCTAAAACTTCAAGCGCAAATTGAATTTCTCTATTCGCACCCATCTTGCTCTTCATGCTTTCATGATTTGTTGTTATTTGATCAAAACAGTCAAAAGTTTTCTTTACACCCTTCGCAGCAAAGACTCACTACAAATTTTCTTACAACGAAGGATATAATTCTTGACTATTCAATAGGGAATGCTTCTAGTTGCATGTACAATGCGAAATTGATACAAAGAAATCCATGTGATTATACGGTTAATGAGGATTGGAATTTTAATATATATTACTCACAATTTGGACCAATTGGTCACCTAAATGAAATCATGAGTGTCTACAGGCAGCATGATAAAGGTATATGGTCTGGTTTGTCCAAAATTGAACAAATGGAAGGATTAATTATCGAAATAGATCGATTTAATAAGTATCTCGGATTCAGATATGACACCGAATTTAAACAACTTAAGAAACAAGTCAATCAAAGCTTGGAATCAAATAAAAATATGATCTCTGAGAGTAGTTCAAATGAATGTACTCATAGGACAAATATTCTTCTGGACGAAATGCAACTCAGAGATGTTGATTTAATTCGATCCTCGCGTTTATTTAATTCTACGTTTTATATTAACAACAACCCCGATGTAGAAAAATCAAAAGTAGAGCCAGCAGTACACTATTATTTGTTTGGTGGTTTTGAAGGACGAAATCCTAGTGATGAGTTTTCTAGTTCAGATTACCTTAAAATAAACAAAGATGTAGAATCTGCAAACATCAACCCCTTAGTGCATTATTTAAGATATGGGGAGAAAGAGAAACGTCAAACCGAGGACTTTGATCACGTTTACATTGATAAAATCATAAGTAAATCAGTAAAGTCCTCGGTTTGTTCAAGACCAGATGAAACTATAATTAAGAAATATAAAAATATCCTAAGTAACTATAATAACAAAGAATTCCAGTTAGTACAGATAGAAGGGAAGTTGTGGGTGTTAAAACCTAATCTTCATTTTTCTGACATCCAAAGGGAGTTACTTGGTTATTCTTTAGCAAAAGATATTGTTAATGCAGCTGAAGTAAGACCAATATCATTCAATATTTTTAATCGTCTGATAAATTTGGATTTATTGCCACCAGATGCATCACCAACAAATACGCTTCTATGCAGATTTGTCCAAGATTATTTGTTGCATGAGTTGCCTCTTAAAACACTTGATTTGGCATTGGCGGGAGAGTTCGTTTTTTCTCTTTGGATACGACGACACGATCCTCATAGTTTTAACCGAGGTTATGTTGAAAATATTCCAATTTTTTTTGATTATCAAGCAAGCTTGAATTGTGAGGATTGGTTGTTTGATATTGATAGATTCTTCCAAGAAACATCTCCGGGTTATGGTGGTTCTTGGAGAGTCACTGAATGGAATGATAGAATTCTTACCACACATGAATCACGAAAAGAGGACTTTCCAGAGAATATTATTTACTCTAAGAAGAACTTCAACGAAGCTATAGATCTAATAACGAATGAAATACTCTCTCGAAAGTTTGATATAAGAGAAAAAGTTAAAGAAGCAGGTTTCTTTGGGATAGATATCAACAAAATAAGTGATTTCCTGGAGAAAGCAAGAAATGAATTACCTAACGATATCGATCGACTAAGGGATATTCTGTTCAAGATAGATTAGAGGAAATCCAATGATTAATGTTACCAAATCTTTTCTGCCTTCAATAGAAGACTACGAAGCGAAACTTCAACAGATCTGGAAGAGTGGTTGGTTGACCAATGAAGGTCAATGTGAATATGAATTGACCATTAAATTATGTGAGTGGCTTGCTATTCCATATATTCAACTTGTTACTAATGGTACTCTGGCGCTTCAGCTTGCCATCAAAGCCCTAAATTTAAAGGGTGAGATTATAACCACTCCATTCTCTTATGTCGCTACACCGAATGCGATCGTTTGGGAGGGTTGCACCCCTATTTTTGTAGATATTGGCGAAAAGACGCTTTGCATCAATCCAGACTTAATTGAAGATGCCATCACAGAGAAAACTAGCGCCATCCTGGCAACTCACGTCTATGGATATCCTTGTGATGTCGACAGAATCGCTGAAATTGCCAGAAGACATAACCTCAAAGTGATTTATGATGCTGCGCATTGTTTTGGAGTTAAGCTGCATGGAGAATCGATTCTGAAACACGGCGATATCTCAACGCTTAGTTTTCATGCCACCAAATTATTTCATACCGCCGAGGGGGGGGCAGTGGTTTGCCGGGACGAGACTGTATCTGAACATGTTTATCGGTTAAAGAAATTTGGTCACTTAGGTGAGGACGAGTATCAGGAAGTAGGCATTAATGCAAAGATTTCAGAGCTCCATGCAGCCATGGGTTTATGCATACTACCATTAATTGATGGAATTATCGAAAGAAGGCGTGAAATCTCTGAATGGTATGATGAAATAATTAGCGATAGCCAAGTACTTCGTCCCCAGCCGCCGCATGGTTTAGATTACAACTATAGTTATTATCCGGTCCTCTTTTCCTCTCACGAAAGCATGAAGCAAGTCCGGCAAAATCTGATCGACCAAGATATCCATCCTAGACGCTATTTCTATCCCTCACTCAATACTCTGCCATACCTCCAGCAGGCAGGGTACAAATCCTGCCCTGTTTCCGAAAGCGTGGCACAGCGGGTTTTGTGTTTGCCTCTGTATTTTGAATTACAAAAAGAAGAGACAATTAAAGTCACTAATATATTGACGAGTATAATCAAGTAAAATAGGGACCATGCATCCTCATTTCTTCCCTTGTTTTAGGATTATTAGCGAAAGGGGGAGAGCTTAGATAGTTGGGTTGGTAAATAATGAAGGCAGTATTTGCGCCTTTTTTGTTAATTGATTTTTGGCTCCTAAAGCTGTCGTGGTTTATTGTATTGGATAGGAAGTATTGGAAGAGATTATGAATATTTTATTGACTTCAGCTGGAAGACGAAGTTATCTGGTTGAATACTTTAGAAGGGCTTTGATTGGCAAAGGATTAGTTCATGCCGGAAATTCAACAATGTCGACTGCGTTATTGGCAGCTGATATGAGGATAATAACACCATTAATATATGATAAGGACTATATTAGATTTTTAATTGATTACTGTAAGAAATACAACATTTCTGCAATTATCCCGCTTTTCGATGTAGATCTACCGATATTAGCAAAAGCAAAGCAGATGTTTAGAAAACAAGAAATCGAAGTTGTAATTTCAAGATATGAAGTAGTAAAAATCTGCAATGATAAGTGGAGAACATATAATTTTCTTAGGAAAAATCAGATACCAACACCAAAAACTTACATAAATTTTGATTATGTTCAAAAAAAAATCGATAAAAAAATAATTAATTTTCCATTGATTATCAAGCCCAGATGGGGTATGGGGTCGATAGGAATCTACAAGGTCGAAAATACAAATGAACTAGAGGTTTTATACAATAAGTCGGTTAATGATATTAAAAAATCTTATCTTAAATTCGAATCTAAAGAAAATATGGAGAAATGCATAATAATCCAAGAATATTTGGAAGGTATCGAATATGGCCTGGATGTAGTAAATGATTTGGAAGAGAAATACACCACAACATTTGTTAAACGTAAATTGGCAATGCGATCTGGCGAAACAGATGCTGCTATTACAGAATACAACCCGACGCTAGAAAAAATAGGGTTTACCTTGTCTAGTAATTTGTGTCATATTGGGGTACTGGATGTAGATTGTGTTTTGTGCGGACAAAAACCTTATGTCCTTGAAATGAACGCACGTTTCGGAGGGCATTATCCCTTTTCACATTTAGCCGGGGCTAATATTCCGGAAGCAATTATTAAGTGGTTAAATCATGAGGTTCCTAATCAAAATGTTTTTAAAATTGATGATGGAGTAATTGGTATCAAAAATATCGTACCAATAAGGTATGACCAACCATGAGATATATTATTGATATCACTTGAGGTCACTGATAATATGTTGGAATACGGGTCTGATTACGAGCAAAAAAGGGGGAAAAAAAGAGAATTATCAAGTTCTTAGAAGCAAGCTGAGCTGATATGCATTAATTACAGAATTGCCGGATAGCGTTATACAGCTTGGTATTCCAGTGAAACTCGGAAACCGTGACAAAGTGTAACAGAATCTCTTCATGAATAACATTTTTCTACCAATGAGGGTGTTTACGAACCCTGAATATATGCCCGTTTATTTTCGAAATAATTATTTATGAAGCGATGACAGCTATAAGGCGCGAAAATGTGCATGAAAGCAGTGAAAAGCCAGATAAGGTAAGATAAGTTTCGCACAATTAAAAAGGACATAGTCCTGAACACTTGATAAGATAAAGGTGATAAATAAAACCAACCAAGGAGAATAAGAGGTGATTGGTACGGCGGAAGGGATGAAAGAAGACGCGGAAAGCTGGCTATCCATCCAGCGCCACCTAAAGGAAAGAGGCTTGAGTGGGACGCAGCTGTTTATCGGAGACAAGTGCCTTGACCTGATTAAAGCCTTGATTGAAACCTGCCCACAGGCAAGATGAGTGCAATTTTACCGTAATGTTTATTTGGTTGTACCCAGAGGCAAGATCAAACTTGTGGCAGCAATGCTCAAAGCGATCCATGCTCAGGAAGACAAAGAGGCGGCCCTGTACAAGCTGGAAGATGTAATTGATAAGCTGAAGGAAATGAAACTCTTTGAGGCTGCCAGGAAGTTTGAGCAGACAGGCTTTGAAACCCTGGTCTATATGGACTTTCCCAGGGAACATTGGCGAAGGATACGTTTGAATAATGCCATGGAACGCTTGAACAGATAAATCAGGCGCGAAACCAGGACGATAGGTGCATTCTCGGGCGGTCAGTCTGGCTTGATGTAAGTGTGTGCCAGATTGAGGTATATGCAAGACTCACTCTGGAGACAAAATTTAAACTTGAACATGCAACTTTTGGAGGATAATTTTCCAAGTGATTCCTAAATGTGCGAATAATTCTTGCCACTACCATCGAATATTTTAATAAAGGTTTATTATGAAAAAGAAATTACTAATCTTGGGATCAACAGCAGGCAGTAAAGAGATCATTGAATATGCACGAAGTCGGGGAGTTATAACGATTGTTGCTGATTATTATCCGCCTGAGCTTTCTTCAGCGAAGCAGGTTGCTGATATTTCATGGTTGGTGAGCACTGCTGATGTTGATCAGCTTGAAATAAAATGTCGTGAAGAGAATGTAACAGCTGTTCTTGCTGGTGCCAATGACTTCAATGTGAGCCGGGCAATTGACCTATGTGGAAGACTCAACCTGCCAATTTACCTATCAAAAGAGAGTTGGAAGTATAGCTGTGATAAACGAGCTTTTAAAAAATTCTGTAGAGATTGTGATATTCCAGTTGCTAAAGATTTCCAGGTTTCAGACCAAATCACCGAGGAAGAGATCAATGCTGTTAAATTCCCCGTAGTAGTTAAACCCACTGACAGCGGTGGCAATTTCGGACTCAGCATCTGCTATACAAAAAAGGATTTGAAGGAAGCTTACATACTCGCCAAGAAGATTTCCCCCACAGGCCAAGTTTTAGTTGAGGCATTATTGGACGATAAAGAATTCGATGCACACTATGCAATGATTGAAGGTGATGTAAAGTTAATATTTTTTAAAGCAACCTATAATTGTGACAGTCTTCCCCAATTTTGTTATACTTTAATGACGAACTTAACTGATTATACAGCCAAATACATGAGCGAGGCTAACACCAAGGTTGTAGCGATGCTCAAGAAGATGGGCTGTAAAAATGGATATTGCTTTATTCAGTGCAACTTGGATAACGATGAATTCAAATTCGTCGAAATGGGTTACCGCTTAGATGGAGAGACAACTTTCCGGCTTTGCAAAGACATGCTGGGTATTGATGTCATTAAGATTATTACCGACTATGCCCTTTATGGAAAAACTGATGAAAAGATAAGCGATGTTTTTACTAATAATGAAAAGTTAGGTTGTGTTTACTATCTCTGGTCAAGAATCGCAGGAAAAGTGGCCATCATTAAAGCAGATCTACCGGCACGGGAGGATATGAAAACAAGGGTGATCCCATATCCCGGAAAAGAGATAGGCAAATTTCGGCCGCAGTTCGCTATCACCTTCGTTTCCTCCTCCAGAGAAGAAATATGCACGACTATTTCTGATTTGAATGATCGGTTTGCGATCTACAATGAGGTAGGAGAAAATATGATTGAATATTTTAGCTGTTTTGATAAACTCCCTGTAAGTCAACACTAATCTATTTCGCATTTATTTCGAGATGTGAACGCATAACTTAGTCACCAAGGAATGAAATAAAATGCCCAAAGTTACAGTTATTCTTACATCATACAATCATGAGAAATTTATAGCTGAGGCGATTGAGAGTGTTCTTAACCAAACTTACACTGATTTTGAACTGATTATTCTCGATGATGCCTCAACCGATAATTCATGGAACATCATCAAGAGTTATAATGATCCACGCATTCGTGCATTCAAAAACACTGTAAATAAACTTGGGGATTTCTCAGAAGTATTTCCTGATACGGTTTCGGGGGAATATTTTGCCAAACATCATTCTGACGATGCCTGGGAACCGATAAAGTTGGAAAAACAAGTCGCTTTTTTAGACAGCCATCCCGAGATCAGCGCTGTATTTACCTATGTTCAAATTGTTGATGAAGCAGGAGAAGTTTTAAAAAAGACCGATCATCCATATTATAAAGTGTTTGAACAACCGAATCGAAGTCGTTATGAGTGGCTGAACTATTTTTTTTATGTCGGCAATTGTTTATGCCATCCAAGTATTTTGATTAAAAGGGATTGTTATGAAAATTTTGATAGTCGATGGGGTTTTCACCAGCTCCCCGATTTCGATAAGTGGGTTCGATTATGCCAAAAAGAAGAGATTTACATTTTGCAGGAGAAATTGGTCCGCTTCCGGGTCAGGGATGATGAACTTAATACGAGTGGAAATCGCCCAGATTCAAGGGTCCGTTCACAATATGAATTGTTACAGGTACTTAACCAATATAGATCGATTTCTACTGTTGAAGAACTTCTGAAGATTTTCCCGAGTGCAAACATATACATCAACAGTAATCACAATGACATTTTATATATGTTGGGTAGAGTAGCTACTGAAGATTCCAACTCGAATATTCACAAATTATTTGGTTTAAATTTATTATTTGAGGCTTTAAATAATCCAGAAAGAGCAAAAATAATACAAGAAGCTGATGGATTTGATGAAAAACAGTTCGTTGAGTTAACTGGACATAATGATATTTTTTCAATTGAAACGTGTAGTAACCTGAATACTCTTTTATTAAAGAGTCAGGAAGATATATTAATGCTTGGAGATAACCTTAAGAAAGCAGTGCACCAGCTGGCTGACACTAAAGCCCAGTTGGCTGAAATTCATTTGAGCAGAGCCTGGAAATTATCTCTTGTTTTTCATAAAACAAGTATGGAATTATTTCCACCCAGAAGTTTGCAGAGGCAAATGGCCAAGAAGCTAATTTTTTACACAAAGAAAATTGCTTCCAGGTTAAGAAAGGGAAATGACCTCAGGCTAATACAAACCAGTGCGTTATTTGATAAAATATGGTATTTAGAGAAATATCCAGATGTAGCAAAGGCAAATATTGATCCCGCCTTTCATTACTTACATTATGGAGCATTTGAAAAACGCGACCCCAGTCCAAGATTTTCGAGTGAGTGGTATCTTGAGACTTACCCAGATGTAGCCCGGGAACACATTAATCCTCTCATTCATTACATTAGATATGGTAAAAAAGAAGGCCGATTACCTATAACGAAGAAACATTATCGATCAACCAATCTTAGTTTTTTTTCTGCTCTATTTATTTTCACAAAAAAGCATGGTGGAATAAAGAGTGTGTTGTTGGAAGCTTATAGATCATGGCGCAACCATGGATTGAAATACTTCATTTTTAGCTTGCTTGAAGAATGGAGTTTGTTGAAATCTTCTTACCATAATACTATAACCTCACCTATCATCCCAGAAAACGACCCTCTTTTACTACTAAATATCGTTCCTTATTATCTTAATCCTTACTATATTGTTCCTTCAAAAAGGAGCACCCAAATTCCTAATGTCGGGATTCACCTTCATCTGGATTCTATAAAGGTTGTAAACACCTGCGTTTCCTACCTTGAAAAAGTAGATTTCCCTTTTTCTCTATTTATTTCTTTCACATGCATCGAAAGCCCTTTGGAAATCGAAAAGGTATTTAAAGAAAAGTTACCACTTGTCGAGAAAATCATTACACGCAAGACACCCGATAGAGGAGGCCATCTTGCGCCATTAATCATTGAATTTGGACAAGAATTGCTTAAATATGATCTAATTGCTCATCTTCACACATTATCCCCCACTCACTTGTTAGAAACAATAGAAGGAATTTTTTCTTCTGCGTCTGTGATACATCAAATCGTGGAACTTTTACAAAAAGATGGAAAGGTTGTTTATCATGCATCTAATAGGAAGAACTTGCTGGACTCAAGTGGCTGGGCAGGTCACTTCACCTTCGCGAAATTCTTTGCTAAGCGATATTTAAGAGAAAACTTGGATGAATATACTCAAATTACCTTTCCACAGGAAGGGATATTCTGGGCAACCGCTTCTGCTATTAAAGAGTTTTTAAATCTCGATATTAAGTACGACGATTTTATCAATGAACAAATCACGAGAACCAGTGCACTCCACGAAACGCTGTTACGCCTAATACTAATAATGGCAAACAAAGTTTCTGGAATGAATTATTGTTTATATGCGCCAGATAACACAATTCATGAACCGGGCTATGAAGAACAGCACGACTATTCAAATACTCTTCTGCACAATAAAGTTAAAGTTCTTTCTTACTACCTTCCGCAATTCTATCCCATCCCTGAAAATGATTCCTGGCACGGAAAAGGCTTTACAGAATGGTATAAAGTCCGCAGCGCAAATCCACTATTTTACAATCATTACCAACAACGGATACCGCATAATGACTTTGGCTATTACTCATTAACAAATCCAGAAATCCTCCGAAAGCAATTTGCGTTAATGAACCAGGCAGGCATCTATGGGCAGGTCTTCTACCATTATTGGTTCACCGGTAAATTGATACTTGAAAAACCAGCCCAAATGTTACTAGCAGACCCAAGTATTGATATGCCTTTTTGTTTTTGCTGGGCAAACGAAAATTGGACTAAAAAATGGGACGGAAATGAAAGCGAAATTATATTACAACAAAATTATTCAGAACAGGATGCGATAGATTTTATTAACTATCTAATTCAATTTTTTAAAGACAAGCGATACATCACTGTTCAGAACCGCCCTGTGCTTTTTGTGTATCGCCCTGCATCCATACCAGACTTTTCAATCTACAAACATGTCTGGAGGGATATATGCAAAAGTCATAATATTGCTCAACCATATATAATAGCAATCCTAACTCGTGGAGCGACAGATCCTCGGGATTTTGACATGGACGCCGGTTGTGAACGTGTACTGCATGACTGGACAAACGGTGCAGTACCCAATATGAAAGAAGCAATATACAAATATAAGCCTATCAATGCAAGTATATTGGACTATAACCAGGTTGCTGGTTACTACATGGATCAATCATCCAATTATGATTTTACTTATATTCGTTCTATTATCCCATCTTGGGACAACACACCTCGATATGGTTCCGATGCTTTGATCATTCATAATTCATCGCCAAAGAAATTTCAGCAATGGTTAAATTACCTTGTAAATGATGCCGAGCAGCGCCTTCCTGAGGATCGTCGATTTGTCTTAGTGAATGCCTGGAATGAATGGGCAGAAAGTGCATATCTAGATCCTGATAAACGCTTTGGTTATGCCTATCTAAATTCCATTGGGAGGACATTATCAAATATTCCCTACGACAATCGTGAGTATCTTCTGGATGAAATTTCTGGCGATTTGGTAATAACGATCACTTTTAGTGAATTTGTATTGGATGTTCTCAAAGATAACGAAGAACTAAAACGCAAAACACTTACATGTCTGATCAATTCCACAATTTTCTCCCGGTGCAAGATTGTATTTTCGCAACGGGAAGTTGAGGAATGGATAATGGCTGTATCAAGTAATAGTAACTATCAATTGTCATCTAATCAAGGCTCTGATTATTCGGTCGATATTAACAAAGTGTGCTATGTAACCCCTGACGCTTTGGAAAACATGCTAAAACTAGCCATCAGGTATAGGGCAGCGATGGTTATTCCAACGACGGTAAATGACAAAGAATTTACTCATGCTGGGCTTGGTAATCGATGGGAGTGCTCGGCTGATTTGGCCAAGACCTCACCATTGCATCTGTCAATAAATTCCTTAAATAACAGCTGTTCGATTAAATGTTGTGTAGACGCCAGGGTATTTATCTCCGATATCGAAAAGGATACGACCTCAAATTTTGTATCTACAATTATTCGATTTCATAATTCTGGTGAGTTTGAATTACTTGAAAATTCGCTGTATTCCTTACTTGCCCAAACGAGTTGTAACGTCCAACCAATTATTGCAGTTCAAGATCTATCTAGAAGTCAACTATCCAAACTAAACGAAATTCTACAGAAGATCCCATTTAGCCCATCTTATCCACCGCTAATAAAAAAGTATTTTTCAGACGGCT
>Ga0255341_1004220_pt1 | contig 15291 bp, 23 predicted proteins | sample wastewater_treat_8_FD_192418 | JGI IMG/M metagenome (GOLD analysis project Ga0255341, IMG submission 192418) | Wastewater microbial communities from Lulu Island WWTP, Vancouver, Canada - plant12 | ecosystem: Engineered > WWTP > Wastewater > Unclassified | place: Canada: Vancouver, British...
TAAATCTTTCAAATCTGATTCTTTACAATCAATAATATTGTATCTCATACTTATACCTCCAGACAAATCTTAATATAACCATTGCATCTATAAATTTGTTCTGTAGCATCCCATGTCCAATTTTCATCTTTCATAGGTTCATAATCTTCAATGCCTTTGTAAATTTGAGTTTCATTCTCATCATATACAATAACTAAATCATCTTCAAAGTCAATCTTCTTTCTAGCATAAGTTTTATATCCGCGCTTCATAACATCTCCTTTAACGCATTTGTCTAGCGTATCTAACTATCTTATCTAAAGTTTCATCATCAAGATTCCTAAATGAACCTTCACCATCGTAATAGCATACTTTTAATTGACTTATTTTATTACATATAAAATGGTCTTTTGCATAGTATGCAATAAGTTTACAAGCAGTATCTTCTGCAAATATTCTCTGTGAGATTAAATCAATATCTCCATCAGTAAAAATCGCCTTTTTAGCTAATTTTTTACCTAAAGACACAAGAATCTGTTCATCAGATTTGTTAGTTTCCTTTACTTCATATCCAGCAGTTGTCTTTACTGTCCTATGATTAGCATCATATATAAGATTCTTAATCATATCTTCATAAATAAGTCTTAACTCATCCATAATAATTCTCCTTAATCTTCAACATTTAACAATCTAGGATTGTGAACTACCACCCACCTAAAGGTAGGTGGCTTCTAAGAGCCTTACGGCTCCATTTAAGAAGTTTGATATTTAAGTTTCCACCTAACAAGTTAGGCAATCCTTATTCTTACGGGCGTGTCCACTTCGCCCCTACCGTATAGGATATTCATATCCACAACGCTACTTTTACGAATGATATTTAATGCTCCGTTTACGTCAGCATTAAATGTTCTACCACTTGCAGTTTTGTAAAGACCACGATGCACCCTGTTACCGCTGAATTGATATTCTCTCGGATTATCGGCATTGTAAACAGGTATGTTATCCTTATCCCAGAATGATGCTTTGGATGTGTAAGATTCTTCCTGTTTTACAAACACGATACTATTAAGCTCACAGAGATATTCAAGTTTATCACGAAGCTGACCGTATGGGATATTGACAAAATTCTGATTATTCTGCCTGCCAATATGACTGCTACGCTGAAATGTTTCATTGTAACCTACTACAAGAGTGCCTATGTCATTAGCGATGCAATAGTCTATTATCTTACGCACAGTTTTATTCATATAGTCGTTAACCTTATTATTGCGGTCACGGGCGATGGCTTTCTGTCTGTTAGTGGTTCTTTTGCCAAAATGTTGTTTATCCTTTATTGATTGTAGACGAGCATTTTCCTTATTGAACCACTGATTGATGGATTTGAGCTTTTTCCCGTCAATGATGAACGATTTACCATTACTTGATACTGCTGTTACGAGATTATTGATTCCTAAATCCAAAGCAAGTGCATTGTTGGTATTAAGATTTCTCTGAACACATTCAGCTTCATAGATGTACTGGATTTCAAAGAACCTTGCATTAGCTTTAGGTATAATGCGTATCTCTTTAACTTTTTTATCAAGAAGTACAGGTGGTATCGTTATTTCAACAGACTTATGTGTTTTCTTAAAGCTGTTAGAAAACGGAAGTATTAACTTATTTCCATTAAGTCTTACAAAACCTATGACAAGTGTTGTGTATCCATCTTTAGGAAGATAATGTGGAAGCTTACAGTCCTTAAAAGCATACTTTCCTTGTTTGGCAAGTTTTAATAATCCAAAGAATGACTTAAACGAGCCATCAATCTCTTTGAGTATCTGCTGTGCCATGTTAGAATTCAAAGCCTTATAGTTGGTACTGTTCTTCAAAAGGGTATAGTTCTTCTCATATTTTAGAAACTCACCTTCTGTAAAGTAATACTGTCGTACATTATAGATTGCCTCATTAGCAAGATTCTTTGCTGTATGGCATAGTTCTTTTATGGTACGATAATCTTCCTTGGATAGATGCTTAACTTGTTGTTTTACAGTAAGATACATATATCTTTCTCCTTTCGTAGACTCGGAAATAGGGTTTCCTGTATGTATATTATACTATATGTTTTACTGATATACAAGGATTTTGGTAAAACATTAACCATGACCGCCATTCATCCCACGGTCTAAAGACAACGTGGGTTTTCTGGCGGAATATTTATAAATGTAGTATCTACCTTCTTCTACCGGTACAAAATATGCAGAAAGCTTAACATACTTTCCTTCTGCAAAAGCTAATTCCCTAGCAAAATTAGAATCATACTCTGTCATATCTGCATTCATAGCTGCATCATAAACATAAGTATCTGATCCATCTCTAAATGTAAATGCATCATGATTCTTTCCTTTGTAATAATCAGTATTTGCTACAGATTTAAGTTGTAATGTCTTTGTTTCTCTTTCACATTCTATTTGATTACCATTAGCTGTTCTAAAAGTCTTCATACTTGATTCTCCTTAATGTGTTCCTAACATGATATCCCATGCTTGATACCAATACTTACTTTCAGAATCATCAGAACTCCAAAACTCTGTTTCCATTACTTCTACTTCAGCAGGAAATTCAATGTTTTGATAATGTGCCTGTGCTAATACTGTTTTCTTTTGCATTACTTCATACCATGTAGCTCCGTCTGCAAATATGTATGTTTTATGGTAATATTCTGCTGAAGAACCTTCAGTTTCACATTGGAAGTCATTATTATGTTTACTAAAAAATCTACGTTTATACTCATCATACTGATGTTCATCAACTATATTCATAATCTACCTCCAATTTAATCTCTTTCAATTTCATCCCTATAAGGCATTCTAGGACCTTTAGATCTAGATATATTGCTAGGATTATATTCAGTTAAGATACTTTCTTCAGTTTCTTCAATAACGTCTAAAGTCTGTAAATCAAAATACTTTTTGATGTCTCTAAAATACCCTCTTATAATATACTTATAAGCATACTGCAAAACTTTGCATTTAACAAATATTCTACAACATACTTCATAAACATATTCTTTATCCTGAAGTACTATTCGTCCATAATCAACTTCTTTGTAGTATTCAGTTTCAGGAATATATTTCATAAAGTCTTTTAGACCAATGCTTACATCAATCAATCTATCTTCAGCAATAGGCTTTAGTTTGTTTAATTCATATAGAGTCACTATATCTACCTCCGTGTAATTATTATATCACGTAATCATAAAAATGTAAACAACTTTTTAGCAAGTAATCAATCTTTTTGCACGAGAATAGTCTTCGTTGTCTAAACCACTCCATAATACTTCAAATGCATCACCTTGTTCATATTTATCATCAAAATTAAGATGCTTTTCATCATTTACATCTGCAAAGATTCTATATCGAGTAGATTCACTAAACTTATTTTCAGCTTCTTCTAAGTAGATTGTCATTATTCTACTTGGATCTTCTCTTAGCTTAATTACACATACTCTCTCACGATCATATTCATTAAAGTGTACAAAGCTATCTGAATCTTCACAATTTCTAAATTCGATACTGAATAGATGTTTGTACTCTTCAAGTCTTTCTATAAGCATAAGAAAATCTTCAGCATCAAGTATATAATCTACGTCTACGTAGTCATGATCTTTACGTGATTTGTGATGGTTCGAATTGTGTAATGCGTTGTAAGATGTCGATATCATAATAATTCCTCCTTTTAACACAAAATGCTAACCTCGATTAAGAGATTAGCATTTTTCACATTCTTACCTTTATTTTATTATAATTAAATAGCACTTCAATGTTTACAGCTTTGAACACTTTTGATAAAAACCAAATGCTTAGCCTATTTCTAGACTAAGCATTCTTGCTATTCTTATACTTCTACAGTTTGGTTTACATAATTTCTTTTAGATAGTTAATATAGAACTCTATTTCCTGTCTAGACCATAATACTACATAATTAAGATTATTCTTCTTTGCAGTATCTCTCTTTTCAGCATCTTTTAACCATATTCTAACTGTACTTTCATACCATGTGCTAGTTTTAGCTTTTTGTCTTAATTCTTGTAATTTATCTATATCGTCTTGACAAGTACTATCATAAAAATGATTATTATGCAATGGAGATATATTAAGCTCAATATAAATATTATATTGGTCTAAATAAAAATCACACTCATATGGATAATTAACTTTATCAAAATATCTATATTTATAAGATATATTGAGTTTATCTAATTCATTCATAAAATATTGTTCATCTTTACTTATTTTAAGTTTTTCTTTAGACCTAAGCTCACTTGATTTCCAATTATGAGATACTCCATACTTTTTTATCATGGTTTTCTCTTGATTTTGTCTTAATATACCTTTATTCCAATTATGTTCAACTCCATATAGTTTAAGATTTGTAGATTTATTTTTAGTTTGAACTTCTTTATCTAATGAACTACACTGAGTTGAACAATGTGTTCTATATCCGTCTGTCCATCTAATAAACTGAGTTGGTTTATTACACACTGGACATATACCTTCAAATGGTTGTTTTAAGTATAAATCATAATATTCTTTTTCAGTAAGATTATGTTCTAGTCTAATATGTGCTTTTAGTTTTTTCTTACTACAACCACATATTTTACATACGTGTATTTTAGACTTCATCTTTCACCTCTACTGTTTGATTTACATATATACTTTTTCCACCACCAGTTTGATAGATATATGCTGCATCAAATGGATAAGATTCTCCTCCATTCCACTTATTATTCTTAGTATCTGTAAATAAGAATAAATGGTTATCAGAGTTAATCATAAAACAACGTACAGATTTATTCTTAACTACTTTTACATCTGAAATTAAGTAATCTGTAAGATTTCCAGGAATAATGTCACCAGATTTAACCTCTGATGCAATTACTGGACATATTTTATCTTTTCGTAAGATTGCTAATTTGTGCACATCATCTGCATATAAAACTATACTATCATCACTATACTGACTCATTGCATCTAGTGTAAACTTATATAGTTTATTAGATTCATGAATTTCATATACTGCAAGTACTTTGACTGGTTTATTTCCATATCCAAATACTTCATCACCGACTTCAATAGTCTTTATGGTTTTATATCCTTTAGTAGTAGGTACGATTGTATTTAATCCTAAAGGTGATCCAACGCACAATGCCTGAGGTGCTGACGGTGTATCAACTGTTTTAGCTATCTTTCCATCTTCATATATGTAGTTTGACCTACCTTCATTTTTAATTGAATTAAGATTCCATGAAACTTCACCTAAACCTGAAAGTCCAATAGGAATAAATTCTGGTGGTCTTAGCCAACTTCCCTTATATTTTGCAATATGTGGTGGAAGTGGAGTACCTACGAAAGAACATTCTCTAGCAGCAAAATCAAACTCGTTAACCCATTCATAATTAGGTAGATACTTATTAAGAGACAAACACAAGTTAACAGCAACTTGCTCCTTAAACGTATTAGGATTGATCTTTATCGTGATCCTGTTTATCTTAGTACCTTCATAACCAAGCTTGAATGGTGGATTGTTAATATCCTTAAGCTCGTATTCGCCTGTCTCTTTATTTTTAACCTTCGAATCGTTAGAAATAACTGGTTCCAGAACGCCAAATACTGCTAGCAATTCTTCTCTTTGTTTTGTTACTACTACTTTCTTAATAGTTGCCAAAACTACCATTGTAATTAGAATACCAAAGGCATAAATACCTAAAAGTACCCAATAAATCTTATGACCTTTTAATGGTAAAAACTGTAATAATACTCCAAGTCCTAAAATACCTACAAGTATAAGGGCATCTCGTTTGGAATACTGATATCCAACACTATTGCCGTCGCTTATGTTGAGTATTTTATTAGTCGCGAATTGCGCAATAGCCACGACTAAGAAAAACACAAATATAAACATTATCTTCCTCCTTATATTGTAGTTTAGTTACTGAAGCCTATGTAAATTGTCATTTGACATACTCATCTTCAATATTTAGTTTTTAATCTGCTACTAAAATCTTCCCAGTTTTAGTATCAATGATTCTCTGATTAGAAGAACCTCTGAAAGCTAACGTAGTATCTTTAAGTTCCTGTCTGAACTCTCCATCAACAACTACATCCACATACTTCATTACTTCTAAATCCTTTGAATCTCTGTAGAGATTGCCTGTATATAGCCAGATAGTCTTATTAGGAAACCTCTCTTTGAATTCTTTACATAATTCAGTAATTTCGGGTAAGTTTTTCTTATACAATGGATCTCCTCCAGATAGAGTTAATCCATCAATTTGATCTGTTATACAGTTAAAGAGAAATTCTTTAACTTCCTTTGTAAATGGTTTTCCAGCAGTCGGATTCCAACTTTCTGGATTTTGACAACCCTTACAATGATGATGACATCCTGCTACAAATAAGACGACTCGCCATCCTTCACCATCTGCAAGACTTGTACGGTAAATAGTCATATAATTCATAATTTGCCTCCATCGATAGGTCACCTTTTACCTATCAATATTTGTTTCTCTTAGGTTACTTTATCTTTCGCAGCATCTGTTTAGCAAATAAAATTACGCTTAATACAAATGCTATTATAGAACCAACTATTCCATAAACAGAGATACCAAAAACTAAAGGTTCGATTCTGGCTGCACATAATATACTTGAACCAATGATAAGTGAACAAATGACTAAAGACAAGAATAATCCAGATAGAGAGTGTTTGAACTCTTTCACGATCGAATCTGCATTATCGATGTTTAGGTTGATCTTAGTCTGTCCTCTTAAGACTGATCTCATTATGTCATTAGTTAGTGCTGGTAATTCCAATCCTTTCTGGAAAGAAGTGACTGCATTTTGAATGTTTTCACCTACGATCTGGCTAATCTTATCGGATTCAAACATATCTTTAATAATGAAGTCTCGGAAAATTCCCATAAGATTCAACTCATCTGTTAAACCTGCTAATACACCTTCAAGTGTTACTAATCCTCTTGCTAAAATGTTTATCGTTGATGATAGTTGTAATCCATTAGAACTAACTGCAGACAAAATGTCACTTAGCATGACACCTACGTTTATTTCCTTTAAGTTGATTGAACTATATTTAGTTATAAGATAATCGACATCAGTATATAATTTAGCTTGGTCGACTGGTTTATTAGATGTTGTTAGATTCATAAGCGCAAAAATCATTGCATTAGTATCTCTCTGTGTTATAGCTGAAATTGCTTTCTTTAACGCAGTTTGTTCAGATCTAGGTACATGATGTACCATTCCAAAATCTAACCATACTATTTCTGGCTTATCATCTTTCATTCTAATAAAAATATTTCCTTGATGTGGATCAGCATGGAAAAATTCTTCGTTCAAGACTTGTGAAATAAAATTCTGTGCAAGTCTATTGCCCAAATCTTTCTTATCAATTTCAGGTTTATCAACAGCATCGCTAATACTAAAACCATCTATAAATTCTAATGTTAGAACTTTTTGTGTAGTATACTCATCAAAAACTTTAGGACATGTAACGCCCTTATAATGAGCCATTGTGTTTCTGAATTTGATTGTATTTGTGGCTTCAACGAAGAAGTTTAGTTCTTGCTGTGTAATTTTCCATAAGTCATCTAACAACTTATATAAATCTACACCACCAAGGCCTGGAGCAAGTTTAAGTGGTTTAAGAATTGTTCTAAACAACATAATGTCTTGACGCATAATTGTGTCAATATTAGGTCGTTGAATCTTAACAACCACTTTTTTACCATTTTTAAGAGTTGCTTTATGAACTTGACCAATACTAGCGGGACCTATAGGCTTTGTATCAAATGATGAAAACACTTCATCAATAGGTTTGCCAAGTTCATGCTCTATAATAGAAGAAATAACTTCATACGCTAAAACATTTGATTCAGAACAAAGTTTCTCAAGTTCTTTACAATATGCTTTAGGTAGAAGTTCGTTTCTTTTAGACATGATTTGACCTAGCTTTACAAATGTCGGACCAAGATCTTCAAGTAGTAATCGTAACTTTGTAGGTGTTAAACCTTCACTTGTTAATTTATGCTTACGTACTACTTTCATGATTTTCCAAACTCTTTGACGTTTTTCTTTTAACGTAGCGCCTGGAACATCTTCTTTAGTCAAGAATATTTTGTTTATGAGTTTATTGCCATCATCCAACCCATAAACTTTATACTCGTAAGTTTCTATGTCAATATCACTGAGTTTTATAGGAGTGGATGTAGACAATAAATCAAGTTGATTTGATTTCTTCATCTAAATCTCCTATAAAGTATTGTTTAATTTCCACGCGATTGAGTTTAGGCTACGATCTCAAATACATTAAGCTCAGCTTCACTATACTCAATCAATTTGTTAATAGCCTTCTGAGCAGATTCTGCAGAAACAAATTTCTTTGCTTCACTCTCATTGAAAGTATTTACAAAATGCTTGTTTTTGTAATCGATATACTTTACAAATCCTGTCTCACGACTATATGTATTAGTCCATTTGATCTTCATAGTGTAATTTCCTTTCTTTAGATTTCTTTATTCTCTAGCATTCTCATACATAGTAGAGATGCGAGATTCTAAGTCGTCTGTCTTCTCATTCACACCGACATCAAATGGTTTGTCATTTTCATTTCCACCAAATGTGTCTATCTGGCATTTTGAGCAGATCTTAGAAACAAAGATTTCACGATAAGTAGCGTCGAAAAACTGTGGTGGGAAAATTTCCTGAATAAGTTTTTCTCTTCTTCTGATTTCATCTAACTTTTCTCTAGTGATGAAAGTTACTTTCTCTTCGCCGCAAAATGGGCAACTGAATTCAAATCTCTCTAAATCCATCATGATTATTTAATCCTCCTATTTATCTATTAAACCTTTAAATAACTTATTTTTGTTCTTATATAAACTATAAAGCTTATAATAAAAGTTCCACAGAATTAACCCAGGAACTTCTAGAATATATAAAATGAGTGTAATAGTTGCTACACCATTACACTCATCCATACATTATTATATATAATTAAATAGCTCTTATCTAGTCTTGAACTCAACAAGATAACGACAAGCAACCTGATTCTGATTGTAAACGATTGCTTCATCTCGCTTAAGGTAACCACCTGCATGTGCATAAACTGAATGGTAACCTAAATCTGCAGATGAGAACTTATCATTGTCGAGATTTCTGATCGTAATTCCGTTGTATGTCTCGTAGTTATCCTTAACATCATACTGCTTACCCATAATAACTGCGTTGATAAACATGTATGCAACGTTTGAGGAACCACCCTTCCAATAAGAACCTGCAATCGATGTATAACCTGCAGCCTTATCAGCATTAGGTGCATTGTAAATACCAAGACCATACATTGAACCGCTGTAAGATGCGTTTGAAGGTTTAATCAAAAGACCATTTGCCATAATTGAAAGAATGTTTTCTGTACCAGTACCATGCCAATACATCTTAACATTCTTATCGTTATTCTTGAGGTGATTATTCTCAAGATACTCTTCAAATCCTTTTTCTCTAGTAGGATTATTGATCTTCCAAGCACGATTAAATGTATAACGATAGAAACCATCTTTCTGAAGCTTATCCTTAATGAAATCGATCTCAGCCTGTGTACACTTAGTAATTGAAAATCCGAAAGCATCTTCGATTGTCTGAGTACCTGAAGTAGAAGGAGCGTTCTTAGTCTGCATGATAAGGTTATCAAGAAGTGACTGCTCTCTCGCAACAATATTAGGTCTTTCATTAATTGAATGGCAAAGCTTTTCACGTACGTCTTTCATACGTCTAGGAATGATTGTCATACACTGAAGCAATTCTTTATTGAATGCATTAAGATCAATTCCCTTAGGATCAGTATCAATAAGCTTTGCCATGTTATTGATATGCTTCTGACAATCTGCTGCAGCATCATCAGAAATTGCAGTAGATTCTGTAAAATGACTGACGTACTGTCGTGAATTTTCAAGAAAGGCATTAAGCAGTCTATTGATTTCTGCATCTGATACTGATGCGTACTCTCCAACCTTTGCAGTATTACCTGTAACGTCTTTATAACCTTTCTTTACCTTAGAATTGTAAGTAGCATCCCATTTTTCAATAGGATAAGTTGTATCAGTTCCATTTGCACCGAACCTTCCCCAATGTGCGGTAAAAGTTCCATTACCATTATCGTGCATATTATAGAACTTGTTGTTGTTATTGTCTGTTACCATAAGTAACTTAACATCAGGTCTGCCCATAATTTATTTACCTCTCTTAGTAATTTATTGTAATTACATTATAACATGCAAAGAACTAAATGTAAATAGTTTTATTAAACATCTGGAATATTTACATCTAACTCTTTTGCAATAACTGCACAGGCAAATGCAAATTCTCTTCGTTGATTTTCAGGTATTTTATCTGCAATATTGTCTGATTCACCAACACTGCATTCTTGTTCTACAGTTCGTATTAAATTTTGTATAGGTCTCATTTTTTCTTGTATATAATGAGCTGAAATATGCTTACTCATAATTTTCTCCTTATACATGTAATCCAGCATAATTAGCTAATGTATTAAAATATCGTATAACCTTTTTATAATGTTTAGGATAATACTTAAAACTTACACTATGAATATATGTCTTTTTGTCATCAATAGATATAGTTATTTCTGGTCCATCACATAATCCAGGCTGGTCATAACGATCTTTCCAAGTACGAACTATTTTTACAATTTTCATCATTTTATTATAGTCGCTTTTGTATATAACCGTTTCTTTAGTTTCTTTTACTATATTATCGCCCTTAGCGTATATTTGTTCTACCTTAAAATCTCCATAGGGGTCAACAATAATATGAATTGCATCTGAACCATATCCTCCGCTAAAAAACTCTAACTTATAAAATGTTGTAAATTCCATTGATTATCTCCTATTTCTTCGCTTCCCAACTAATATCAGGCGATATTTCAATACGAGTCGTAAAACCTTTCTGAAGTTCTGTGATTTGTGGATTGATAGTAAAATTTCTGTAATGTTCAAATACATATCTCTTATCTATCAAAATTCCATCTTCATCTATAGCTTTCGCTACAGCTTCAATAGTAAGTGGTACTATTTTCTCAATTAAAAAACCTGAATTTTGCTGTTCAAACATTTTTAGGTTTTCTGCGTACAGATCTTGAAGTTCTGTAAAAAGTTGTTCATCTATCATAATATTTCTCCTTACGATTCTATAAGAACATCGAGTACATTGTCTGCAATAAATGCATTTGTAACATCAAAATTCTTAAAGTCATTATCTGGCCATTTATCAGCTAAGACACTAGAATAATTGTAAATTGTTCCAGTGTAAATAACTTCACTATTGGCGGAAGATAACAAGCTTATTTTGATTTTTGTATCATTACTAAATACTTTTGTTAATTCGCCTAATGTCATAACAGCCTCCTTTTTCAAACAAAATGCCAATACTCATTACAAGTATTGGCATTGTTCTCTTTCTTACATGATTTCTTCAGGTGGAGTTCCAATAGGTCTCACAAACTTACCACCGTTTGAACCAGCATCAATCTTGTAATCTTCGATCCAATATTTGATGTTGTTTCTCTTAGCTTCAAGTCTAATAGACTTATCGAATACACAACGAAGGATTCCATCTTTAGGTGTCTGAAGATATGCATGAATAGAACCATCATCACCAGCCTTATCACGATCCATATAGATTGTGTGATATGATTCATATTCCTTTACACTCTCAAGGAATCCGTCAATTGTATCATCAATTGTATCATTTTTCTTAAGTCCAAATGTCTTAAGAACACTTCTATTTCTGAAGCTATAGTCGTCTACAATACGAAGACTGTCAGTTACACCTGCAAGTGCGATCTGCATAGTATCGATCTTCCCGAGCATCTGAACATTCTTTACATACTTAGCACCTTCATCTAAGTCTTCAAGAACTACATCAGGAAGATCTAAAATTGTTCCTGAACTTGTGTCTTCGATTTCCCAACCATTCTGGGAAGTCTGTGATCTCTGTACCTTAAAAATTCTCTGTACCATAATGTTTTCTCCTTTTAATAAATTCTATTTTTCGATCTTTATTAAAGTAATTTCCATTCTATTTATATATAAATAGCCTATAACACAAACGCTATCAATATATACATGACAAATAGATGAATTGGATAAAACGAAATAAAAGCATACTTCATGAATTTTGTATATTTACAAGGTTTATTTGAATCATACAATAGAAGTATTGGCATACTGACAAATACTCCAGGATTCAGATAACTTGCAAACATTAGCAATGGAATTCCTATCTTTGCTATCATCTTAAAATAATATGCACATGCTACACTTACAACTGCTGCAAACGTATAGTCGAATCCAAGAAAATACGTTACAAGTCCTGCAGTTGCCATTATAGCCAACTTAAATGTAAGTTTATCAAATTTACTTTTAACGCCATCAACCTTATTAAAACCTAATAGCATAAGATAACATACCAACCAAGTAAAGAATATGTTTTGATTGTCTAGATATAACCATTGTCCATGAATTACTCTATCATAAAATGGTTCAGAGATTATTGCAAACATAACCAATTCTATGATATGCTTTTTGTGATTTTTTATTCTGTCAAATCCATCTGCAAATAAATACGCAAATAATGGAAGTGATATTCTACCAATGAATCTGCATATAAAATAATAGGTACTGCCCTCAGTTAAGAAGGCAGCACCTATATGATCGATAATCATTGTTAGAATCGTGATCCATTTTATAACGTTTCGAGACAGTTTAACAGTTTGAACAAGCCGCTCTAACATTATCTACTTCTCCATGATGTTTAACTCTATGTTGAACCTCATCGATCTTACCATCATTGAAAGCTGTAAGATAGTCTTCAGTAATGTAACCAGTTACACGTCTAAGTCTCTGGATGTTTGTGCTCTTACAAGCTGGACATTCATTTCCAATCTCACCAGACCAACCACAATCACGACATGTGTCAAGGCTGAGGTTGATTCCAAGATAAGGAATATCCTTTGACATAGCATACTGAACGAGTTTCTCAAGAGCCTTAATATTCTTGCTTGCTGCAGTATCAATCTCAACATAAGTAATGCAACCAGCATTTGAATATCCTGTAAGCTGTGCTTCAAGATCAATCTTCTCGAAAGGTGTCATATCATACCATACAGGGATATGGATAGAATTAGTAAAGAACTCCTTATCAGAAACGTTCTTGATTACACCATACTTATCTCTAAACTTCTTAAGTGCAGTGTGACAAAGTGACTCTGCAGGTGTATAGTAAACACCAAAATTAAGATGAATATTTTCAGCTAAAACATCATTATTGTAGAAGTTTTTGATAGTATATGTGTCTGCCTTATATTCAGCACATTTCTTATTAAAGAGAGCTTCAATTCTCTTTGCTAATTCCATACCTTCAGGAGTAGTCTGATCTTTACCAATAAGAATCTGAAGAGTTTCAGCTACACCAAGCTGACCAATAGCAAGTGTACCATGTTTAAGTGCAGAAATGATACCTTCTTTAGCAATATATCCAAGCATTGTTCTGTTGCTATACATAAATGTAGCAGAAGCAGGACTCTGGCTTGCAATAAGGCTAAATCTTTCAACAAGACCATCTTTACACTCTTCAATCTTCTTTGTAAGAATCTCAAAGAAGTCTTCTATATTCTTCTCACCAATACGACCCTTAGTCTTCATAGCGAGAGTAGGAAGAATAACTGTAGCAGGAGCTAAGTTACCTCTACCATCTTTCTGATTTCCAGAATAGAAGTAATCCTTAGGTGCTTTACCATATTTGATAATCTCATCAAGAATATAATTGAAATTGAAGTTAGCATCATATCCATTATAGGTTCTACACGTTTTTATCTAATGTTACCATTAGCACTGACTATATCTTCTACCTAAATGTTAATTCATTTAGTCTCAATTCGCACAAGAGAGGATTTCTCCGCAGTCTTCCGCTTCGGTTCTCAGGTGGTTCTTGTTTCCTTCTTCCACCGACGGTGCTTATCTCCGTCCCTACTCCCATACATTCATCAGGGATAGTCGATACACATATTATTTTAAGAGTTCTATTTTATAGTTTCCGTAATATAGTATTTTATTAGATATATATAATCTATTTTTTAGATTTAAGTATCTATATAGCGCATTTCTGCTACCTAGTATGAGTTCTTCGTTTGTTTCCAAATTGGTCAATTTTACTTTAGTACCTCTACTATGTCTATTAGGCATATTATAGTTTTGGTATTCATCATCTTCAAATGCTACTAACCATTCTTCTCTAAATAATGTATTATCAGTATGTCGAGCTTTACTCATAATACCTCTACCTGTAAGATTAAAGAATTTTAGTAAGTCTGTTAAAGTATCAAAATGATGCTCTTCACCAGTTTTAATCGATTTGACCTTTAGCTGATTACTATTACCGTTATTTTTACCTTTATTAGCATTCGAAATTTTGTGTTTAATGACAGACATTTCTTCTTCAGATTTACATAAGTAAGTATTACCACCTTCTCCACCTGGTGTTAAATTATATCCTATTTCACCGTCTGTAGAATTGTAGTATGCTATCCAATATTTTTCTCTTTCATTAAGCTCTGATACTGAATGGCATTCTTCAATTTGTTCTACTTTGAAGTTTTCTCTACCGTACTTATGAATTGCTCTGGCTAAATAACTTCTAGATGTTTTACTAGCGCCATCACAATGTCTGTTAAATCTGTCAGTAATACTTTTATTATAAACTTGCCCAATGTAAATTTTATTGTTTATAAGATTGGTAATCTTATAAATATAACCATATTTGAACTTATACATATTAGCCTCTTAAAATAACTTAGCACGGTCTCATCAACATACATAGACCTATAAACTATGTAAGGACCTAACCGTTAGCCGCATTTCTGCGACACCCTCGAGCGAGGTTCAAAAGAATTTAGATGAGCTGTAGTTTACACTTACCCATCGTACTCATAAATTCAACAGGGTCAACAATAGTTTCATCAATTTCGACTACATTATTATTGACTACCATTTTATAATGTCTAGCTTCTTTAACATTTTCCTTTACCCAACTAGCAAGCTTAGCCATCTTCTCTTTAGACAGTTTAGCAAGACAAGCTCTCTTATGTTCTACGTCTTTCATTCTACCTGCAACATCAGTAGTCCACTGAGCATTAGTGTAGTTAGGATAAAATCTCTTAGCAGTACATCTAAGTGCCTTTAAGAAAAGA
>Ga0255341_1004226_pt1 | contig 15276 bp, 11 predicted proteins | sample wastewater_treat_8_FD_192418 | JGI IMG/M metagenome (GOLD analysis project Ga0255341, IMG submission 192418) | Wastewater microbial communities from Lulu Island WWTP, Vancouver, Canada - plant12 | ecosystem: Engineered > WWTP > Wastewater > Unclassified | place: Canada: Vancouver, British...
GCGGGCGTACCGGGCGATGAAGAAAAGCGAGCGGATTTTTTTTCTGGGCGCCGTGACGGATGAGGAGCTTCGGGCGCTTTATGCCGGGGCGCGGGCGCTCATTTTTCCGGCTGAAGAGGATTTCGGGATCGTCCCGGTGGAGGCGCAGGCCTGCGGGACGCCGGTAATCGCGTACGCCAAAGGGGGATCGCTCGAAACGGTGAAAAGCGGCGTCTTCTTTGAACACCAGACGCCCGAGGCGGTAGTCGATGCTGTCCGGAGGTTCGAAACGGAACCCTGCGACCCGGCCCGCGTCCGCGAGCGCATAGAAAGCTTTGGCAGAACGTGTTTTTTGGATAAAATACGCGAAACCGTTCGCGCGCATCTGGCGAAAACCTGAGCGGGCCGCAGGTTCCGTGTTCCGGAATCGGGATGATTCGTTATCCCGGAAACGGCTGAATACCGGACGGGAAATCTTCCGGGTTCCGCAAGAGATGTTTCGTCTGTTTCATGGTTCAGAACAGGGCGAATTTTCGATCACGCTGGCTTCCGACCCGCGCCGGACTGTTCCAACAAACATAAAGGCATTCATGAAATATATCAATTCCCGGCGCAGGATCGTGGGGACGGTCGTGCTGGATGCGGTCATGATCACGTTGAGCTTTTTTGTGGCCTATTTCGTCCGCTTCGCGTGGATCCTGCCGACAGACCGCGGCATCCCGGCCATCGCCACGTATGCCCAGCTCCTCTTCGTGATCATCCCGGTCTATCTCTGGCTGTTCCGCGAGGCACGGCTCTACGAACCGACGCGGCATATCCGCCGGATCGAGGAGATTTTCCTCGTCGTGAAAGCCGTGACATACGCGATCGTAATCCTGATGGCGGCGACGTTCTTCTTCCGGGAATACACCTACACGCGGCTCGGACTCCTGATCCTGTGGTTTTTTTCCTGCGTTTTCATCGGCGCCGGCCGCTACATTCTCATCCAGTGGATCTATCTGCGCCGTCTTCAGCAGAAGAACCTGATCGAGGTCCTCATCATCGGGACGGGACAGCACACGCATCACCTGGCGCTGTGGGCGAAGAACAATCCCCACTACGGGCAGAAGATCGTCGGTGTGCTGACGCATGACCCGGCGAATCTCGGCAAGCACGTCGAGGGCGCGCCGATCGTCGGACTGACCTCGCAATGGGAGGAATTCATCGAAAAGCTCCATCCGGGGCTCGTCATCCTCCTCGACCCGAGCTTCTCCCGCGAAACCATCACCGAGATCGTCGTCGCCTGCGAGGACCGGCTGATCGAGTTCAAGATGGGCGCGGACACCCACGGCCTCATCGCGCAGAACGTCGGCGTCGAGTACATCGGCAGTATCCCGCTGCTCGGATTCCGACCGCTCCCGCTCGACGATCCGTGGAACCGTTTCATCAAACGCTCATTCGATATGTTCCTCGCGACCGCGGCGGGGCTCGTCTTCCTCCCGTTCGGCGCTGTGATCGCCGCTCTCATCAAATGCTCGGACGGGGGACCGGTCTTCTACCGGCAGGAACGCACGGGACGCGACGGACGGAACTTTGGCCTCCTCAAGTTCCGCACGATGAAGCCCGACGCCGAGAAGGAAACGGGGCCGGTGTGGGCGAAAAAGGACGACGACCGGCGCACGGCGTTCGGCGAGTTCCTCCGCCGCACAAACCTCGATGAGGTCCCGCAACTCTGGAACATCCTGAAAGGGGATATGAGTCTGGTAGGCCCCCGGCCGGAGCGCCCGCATTTCGTAAACCAGTTCCGCGAAAGCATCCCGCGATATATGGCGCGACACAAGGTCAAGTCCGGGCTCACGGGATGGGCGCAGGTACACGGCCTGCGCGGCAACACGTCGATCCATGACCGCGTCAAATACGACCTTTACTACATGGAGAACTGGTCGTTACTTCTCGACATCGAGATCATCGTTATGACGCTGTTCGCGTTCAAGAATGCCTATTAGCGCCGCCGCGCGCGGAAACCGAAGACCGGCGGCACCGGACTATGAACCGTCTGAATTCAGATTAAAAAAGAACCAGAAAGGGCCCCATGGAAAAATCAGCCGTCTCCGTCGTTATCATCGCCAAAAATGAGGAGAAACGCCTCCCCGACTGCCTGAAGAGCGCGGCCTTCGCCAGCGAGATCATCGTCCTCGATGACCTGTCAACCGATCGCACGGTCGAGCTCGCGAAGCAGGCCGGCGCGAAGGTCTTCCAGCGCGCGATGGACATTGAAGGCCGCCACCGCAACTACGCCTACAGCCTCGCGACGCAACCGTGGGTGTTCTCGCTCGACGCCGACGAACGCATCACGCCCGAACTTGCGCGCGAGATCGCCGAGGTCGCGAAGCGTCCCGACGACAAGCACACCTGCTACTGCATGCCCGTCAAGACCTTCATCGGCGCCGACTGGATCAGGGGCGGCGGCTACTACCCGGCCCCGAAAACGCGTCTTTTCAAGAAGGGGCAGTTTCAGTACGAGGAGGCGCGCGTCCACCCGAAAATGATCTACCAGGGAACCTGCGGCGACCTGAAAGGCGACATCATCCACTACTCAAGCCCGAGCTGGGAGGCGTGGCTCGCGAAGTTCAACCGCGAGACCGGCCTCGAGGCCGAAAAGTGGGTGAAGGACGGCCGCAAGGTCGGCCCGTGGCGCGTACTGCGCAAGGCCGCGAGCCGCTTCCTCAAATACTATTTCCAGAAGGACGGCATCGTGAACGGCTACACCGGCTTCTTCATGTCGTTCATGCACTCCGCCTACCAGATCATCACGTTCATAAAATACCGCGAAATGAAGGCGAAAAATGACGCGGCAAAATAAGGCCCCGGCCATGAAGCTCCCGTACTTCGACATCAAACGCCAGCACGATCCGCTTCGCGGCGCCGCCCTGGAGGCGATCGAGAAGGTCTACTCGAGCGGCGCGTACATCCTCGGCCCGGCGCTCAGGGAATTCGAGACGCAGTACGCGGCCTATATCGGCGTCCCGTACGCGGCCGGTGTCGCCTCCGGCACCGACGCGCTCATCCTCGCACTGAAGGCCGCCGGCGTGAAAACGGGTGACGAGGTCATCGTGCCGTCCTTCACGTTCACCGCAACCGCGCTCGCGCCGCTCCACCTCGGCGCCGTGCCTGTCTTCGCGGACGTCGATCCGGTCTCCTTCACGCTCGATCCCGTTTCCGTCACGCGGGCGCTCTCCCCAAAAACGACCGCCATGATCCCGGTACACCTCTTCGGCCAATGTGCCGACATGGATGCCCTCGGGGCGATCGCCGCGGAGAAGGGCATCCGCGTCATCGAAGACGCCTGCCAGGCCCACGGTGCCGCGTGGAAGGGGAAGAAGGCCGGCTCGCTCGGCGACGCGGCCGCGTTCAGCTTCTACCCGACGAAAAACCTCGGCGGCATCGGCGACGGCGGCATCGTCACGACCGCGGACGAACCGCTCTTCCGCAAGACACTCCAGTACCGCAACCTCGGCAAGGGTCTCACAAACGCCATGGTCCACGACGAGGTCGGCTGGACAAGCCGCCTTGACAGCGTCCAGGCCGCGTTCCTCTCGATCAAGCTCGGCCGCCTCGATGTCCTGAACGACGAACGGCGCAAACTCGCGGCCCGATTCGAGAAAGCCCTGAAGGGCACGCCGCTCATTCTGCCGGCGGAGGTCCCCGGCGCGCTCCATGTCTACCACATCTATGTTGTCCGCGTGCCGGACGGGAAACGCGACGCGCTGAAGGCGCACCTCGCGGAAGAAGGGATTCCGTCGATGGTGCACTACGAGATTCCGGTCCACAGCCAGCCCGTCATGGCGCGACACCGGCCCCGGAAAGTCCCGTTGCCTGTCACCGAGGCTCTCAAAGAAGAAGTGCTCACGTTGCCGTTCTATCCCGGCATGACCGGGGACGAGGTCGGCATGATCGCGCGGGCGGTCCGGAAGTTTTATAATTAACAGGAAGTTACCCGGGGTTGTCAAAACAGTTACACAACAGGTTACGCGCGGTTGCCGGGCAGGGAACGTTATTCGTTCGGGAAGGGCACGTGCTGCTTCCTGCGACAGCCCGTAGCCTCATGCAACGTCAGGACGTTCTTATGAAAAAGATCGTATTCATCGACCGCGACGGGGTCATCAATGTCGACATCTGGAAATACGTCGAGTACTGGCACGAGTTCAAGTTCGAACCCAGCGCGATCAAGGCCATGAAATCGCTGACCGACGCCGGCTTCGACATCTACATCATCTCGAACCAGGCCGGCGTGGGGGACGGCATCTTCACCGCCGAACAGCTCCGGGATGTTCACGAGAACATGGTCGCGGAGCTCGCGAAACACGGTGTCCGCATCAAGGGCGCACACTACTGCGTCCACTCCAGGCACGCGAACTGCGCCTGCCGGAAACCCAAAACGGGCCTTCTCGAAAAGGCCGTCGAGGGCGTGACTTTCGACCGCGGCAGGACCTTTTTCATCGGCGACAAGACCGGCGACATCGAGGCCGGCAAGAACTTCAAGGTCAAAACAATCCTGGTACGGACCGGCTACGGGGCGGAATCCGAAAAAAAGATCACGAAAGATCTCATACCCGATCACATTGTCGACGATCTCGGCGAAGCCGCCCGGGTCGTTCTGATGTCCGGCGATCCGGCCGCGAGGGACACCGCAAATGAGGCTTGAATCCCTTAACGATCCCGACAAACTGATGCCTTTCGCTGATTCCCACCTTGGGTTAAATAAAGAGGGGGCTTTATGAAAAAAGGGAAGAGGGGTTTCGTGCTGATCATGACTCTGGCTCTCGTGATCGCGATGGTCGTGATTTTGTCCGGAAGTTTTCTTTCGCTGAGTCAGACCCAGATCAATACGCAAAGAAGCATCAACCGCATGAGGCTTTTCTGGGCCGCAGAGGCCGTGTTTGATAAAAGCCTGCACATGTTCTACAAGTACACCCGCGCCAACGGATTCCCTCCCGTCCGGGACGGGGACAACGCTGTCCTCGACGATCTTGGTAACGTGACCTCCGCCCCCGGGGAATCTTTTCAGGACTTTCTTCCGAAATGGTTCTCCGATACTTTCAAATCCCTCTGGCGCGATGAACTTTTTTTCAGGTTCCTCGATCTGGATAGCGTGTCCGTCACGGCGGACCCGAAAACCCTGACGGACCCCTACCGCCGCCGCTACGAAATCCGCGTCAAACTGTCCAGCGATCCCTCCCGATCGGTCTCCGCATTTTCCCAGACTATCGAGGTCACGACAGGAGCGCTGTTTGACTACAGTGTTTTTTCCAACAAAGACCTTGAGATCTGTTCCGGTCCCGACTGGATTCTCGAAGGCCCGATCTTCTCGAACGGGAATATCTACCTGATGACCGATAAGGGAAAAACTCTTACGATCCAGGTGCCCACTGACCAGAACCATCCCGAGCAGTACGCCCTCCGCAGCGCGGGGAACATCTATTACTTCTTCAAAACCGCGTTGGCAGAAAACTATCTTCTGAAGAACAAATACTACCAGTATGCGGTCCCGGACGTTTACCGGACCGACCTTCGTCCGAACCCCCTTTATGTTGAGGGAACAAACGGCGTCGAGATCAAAGCGAACCCTCAACTAAAAAAGCTGCTCGGCTACACACCACCGTACGTCTACAAGTTCCTGAACGGCACTCATCCTCAGCCCTCTGGCGCCCCGAAAACTTATCAAAACGTCACCGTGAAGATACGGAGGAACGGTTCAGATCAGACGTTCCTGCCGCCTGTTCCAGGCCAGTACCTGTCAAGCGCCCAGGGGTGGTACGGACAGTGGTATGCGCCTTACGCCTATTATTCCAATAAGAGCTCCGGGAACAACGTCAGCGTTTCGAGCGGTATCGAAAAGGGAGATCCAGGGAAAGCCAGGAAGATTCGAGAAGGCTGGACTCCCGAGAATCCGTTATCCGATCCGCCTGCGACGAACCCTCTCTGGACTGGATTCCCCCCAAACTCCTCGCTTCAGGCCGCCATGGTGGCCGATAATGCGTCCCACGGCGTCACATCCCGCGCGTTACCTATCGGAGCGGGGCAGAAAGACCCCCATATTTTGATCGAACCGCTCACCGGCGCGGATGACGAAGACGAAACCATCAGGAAATACAAATTTGAAACCTACGCGAACATCCGGTTCAATTGCGTCGACGGCTACGGAGGCGCCGATGCGGCCTGCGCCGGGAATGGCTACGCGCTGAAGGTATTCCATCCGGAAACGGAATCATGGGAGACCTACAACCTGGGATCGGCGGCTTTTGCGGGAGTCTCGTTCAAAAATCTTTATGATTACAGGCTCGGCGGGGCTTATCGGGTGATCGATATCGATATCCCTGCCTTTCTTCAAGCCGTTAGCGATATTTACAGGATTGATTTTTCAGATCAGGCCAATCGCCCCGTGATCTATGTCCAGACAGTTGCGCCTGACAGTTGGAAGACCGGAAAGGCGGCCCCCGTGCTTGTCCGTCTCAGGAATGGAGCCAAATTGCCCGCCTCCGGGCTTTCCGTTGTGACAAACGGCCGGCTTTGGGTGCTAGGCGATTATAATATCACCGCGACCGACGGGACGGTTTGCAGTGCCGACTCCATCAAATCCGGCGCATGTAATCCGCCTCCGGCGGATCTTTATTCCGACAGTTTCGGATTTTTGGCGAATGCTTACGATAAGGAGCACGGATACCTGCAGCTGAACACCCGCATCGCAACAACCGAGAGAATGCTCAATGCCGCGGTGGTGACCGGCCAGCTGCCGAGTCAGCTCGTAAAGAAAAAATATTATCCGTTTATTTCAAGCACATTCTCTGAATTCAGGGATTCCAGCGACTGCGTAAACGCCGACACAAATCCCGACATCGCTCCCTGTCACACCTATTCTCCCGTCCAACCATTAGAGCAACCGGCCTTTGCGACAAGCGGAACTCCGCCCATGCTCAATGCGGCGCAGGACCCATCGACTAAAATCTGGTACCTCAATCCGGAGAGCCAGTTCTTTAAGGAAATTAAAGACGCCTATGCGATTATGAATACACCCGGGAGTAGTTTCAACAAACTTCGCACCGCAACCGAACCAAAACTCTATGAGCATTTCACAATAAGCTGCGATCGAAGGCAGGACCGGTATGGAAACTGGAGGCCAACCGACACCCCTTATACATGCGGCGATCCTGTTCCGGATCCAAAACCCAGGGAGTTGTCAGTTAAAACCATGATGCCACCATCCGAGTATTTTCGGGATGTGGACCCCAAGCTCATTCCGATCTTTGAGGCGGTCACGGATAATATGACCGCATCAGGGATATTCAATGGACATGTCGCATATTACGAGGATGTCGCCATCTATACCGATGGCAACACTGTGACGTCCGTAAGCTCAGAACCGGTACCGCGCCCGTTCCCAACCACCAATTACCCGGGAATCTATACAAGACGGATCGTTACCGGCGGGGAAGAAGGCTCAACATTCGTGCCGCCCCGCTATGTTTGCATCCAGGACGTAACAGACATCGGGTATTCGACCTTTAAGGAAGTCAAGGTCGGCGGCACACCTGAAAAGCCTGAAATCACCTACGAGTGGCAGAAGACGGGGAGCACTTACCGCATCAAGGGCAAATGCAAATGTGACACCGACTCGGAGATTTTTTCACATGCGCATAGCTCCGGAGACACCATCGACCCCCATGTTTCAAGCGAAACGAAAGATGGCCCGATAAAATATTTTGCGGGTCATCCGTCCTGGCCGAACCGATCCGACTATATCGGCACCGGGATTTGTCCGGACGAAAAAGATAACTACTTCACGCGCTATCCGGTCCTCCGCTATATCTACCGCCGTTACGATCCCTTATGGGAACGGAAATACAGCGGCGGAATCGAAAATCTGATCAATTTTCAGGAAAAATGGATCGATGCAACTGACACCGTCATCACGCCGTTCCACTTCAGAGGGAGCCTTGTCGTCGGTTGGGACGCAAAATATCTGAGGACAAAAACCGGAGTCCCTGCTTATTTTGTGTGGGAGGCGGGTTCGATGTATTACAAAGCGCCTTTGCGGGATTACTCTTTCAATTCGACACTGCGGAAAGAACTGCCGCCGCTCCCGGAGCGTTCCCGCATGAGCGTATTCTCGATCCAGCGAAAACACTATACTGAGCTGGACCCTGAAACCGGCCAGCATCTCGGCGTCCAGCATGAAAACTAAAGCCCGATCAAAAGGCAGGGGCCGGGGTTTTGAACTTAAATGCCAGATTCCAAAAGGGGGACCGTATGAAGATTGACATCATTCACGCCACAGCGGGCGAGGGGCACCGCAAGATCGCGGTCGCGGTCCAGGAGGCGTTCGCGCGCTCCGGCCACGCGGACCTCGACATCCGCGTGATCGACGCGCTCGATCACGTGAGCCCCGTTTTCAAAGCGACTTACGCGCCCATCTATTACTGGGCCGTCCGTCACGCGCCGACTCTCTGGGGAGCCTCCTACGACATCCTCGACCAACGGGCTATCTACAACCCCCTGCGGCCGATGCGCGCGCTGACGAATTCCATGCACTGCGGCCCGCTTCTCAAGACCGTCCTCGACCGCCGGCCCGACGTCGTCGTCTCGACGCACTTCCTCGCGCCCGAACTGCTCGGACGGGCGAAACGCGCGGGACGCCTCAACGCCCGGCTCATCACGGTCATCTCGGACTATTTCCCGCACACGTTCTGGGCGAATCCCGGCACCGACCATTACTGGGTCATGGCGGAGGAAACGAAAGCGGAGCTCGTCCGCCGCGGCATCGATCCCGCGCGAGTCACCGCGGGCGGTATCCCGATCAGCGCTGCGTTCCGGCCGGCCGGGAAACGTTCCGAAATCCTCAAAAAACACGGATTCGAGGACGGCCGCTTCACGCTCCTCCTCACAAGCGGCAGTTTCGGACTCGGCCCGCAGGAGGCCATTCTCGAAGAACTCAAGGCCTTCCAGGACAAGGTCCAGTGCTTCGTCGTTTGCGCCCGCAACGAGGCCCTCAGGAAACGCCTCGATGAAAAACTCTTTTATTTCCCTGTCAAGGTGTTCGGCTTCGTCGATTTCATGCCCGAACTCATGGAGGCGAGCGATCTCATGATCGCGAAATCCGGCGGATCCACTACAACCGAGGCCCTCGCGAAGAACCTCTGCATGGTCGTCATGGAACCGATCCCGGGCCAGGAGACGCGGAACGCGAAGCTCCTCAAAATGCGGAACGCCGCCTTTTTCCTCAAAAAACCCGGGGACATCCGCGACATCATGAGGGGAATCCTGAGCGACCCGACCGTCATGGTCCACAAGCAGCGCGCGATCGCGGGGCTTTCGAAACCCGCGGCGGCGGACGATCTCGTCTACAAGATTCTCGAAGGGAAGATCTGACATGACGGACGAAGCCCTTTTTTTCCTCAAAGCCCTCAAGGAAGACGGCGTGGACTACCTGTGCGTGCCGCAAAAGAACGCGCCTTCCGCAGAGAAAGAGACCGGGCAGAGACCTTCGTCCGCGACACAGGCTGACAAAAAGAGCAAGGGAACGGTCTCCGCAAAAAAAGCGGCGGGATCTCCGGCCAGTGGCGCCATGCTCGAACTCCGCGAAAAGGTCCTGGCCTGCAAGCAATGCGCCGCTCTCGTGAGGAACCGCACCAGGATCGTGTTTGGCGCGGGGAACATCAACGCAAAGCTCGTGTTCGTCGGCGAGGCCCCGGGACGCGACGAAGACCAGCAGGGCATCCCGTTTGTCGGACGCGCCGGACAACTCCTCACGAAGATCATCGAGGCCATGGGCCTGACGCGTCAGGAGGTCTTCATCTGCAACGTTCTCAAATGCCGCCCGCCGGAAAACCGTCCGCCGGCCCCCGACGAGGTCGTCAATTGCCGGCCGTTTCTGAAACGCCAGCTCGAGCTTATCAAGCCCCGTATCATCGTCGCGCTCGGCAATCATGCCTGCCAGGCACTGCTTTCGACTGATAAGGGAATTTCCCAACTTCGCGGAAGTTTGCAGGAGTATGAGGGTATTCCCGTCATGTGTACGTATCATCCCGCGTACCTTCTCCGCAATCCCTCCGAGAAAAGGAAGGTCTGGGAGGACATGAAGAAGGTCATCCAGTTCCTGAATACCCCCGATGTTTAAGTCCGGATCCGAAGACCCGACCCGATGAGCCACGCTCCGGCTGTCCAGGCGCTGGTCGCCATCCCGCTCCCGATCGCCACCGAGGCGTTCAGCTATCTCGTCCCCGACGAACGGGGTTCGAAGGCCGTCCCCGGCGTCCGGGTCCGCGTCCCGTTCCGCAATCGCGAGATCACGGGCTATCTCGTCTCGCTGGAAAAGACCGGGGATCCGGAATCCGGGGCTTGGAACCCGCAACCAAAACCTTCCGCGAGGCCGCAGGGGAAGGTCCTCAAACCGATTCTCGCGGTGATTGATGACCACCCGGTGTTGTCGCCCGCCATGCTCGCGCTCACGAAATGGGTCGCGGACTATTACGGTTCAAGCTGGGGCGAGGCGATCGAGAACGCGCTGCCTCGCTGGGTCAAGTTCGGGAAAAAGACCGCCAAATACATCGAGAAGGCCTCGCTGCCCGCCGAAACGCCCCCGGAACCCGCGCCGCGCGAATTCGAGTTGACCGCCGAACAAAAAAAAGCATTTGAGATAATCAGCGCAGCCATTGGCAAGAGGCCGCCCGTTACTTCCCCCTCTGAAAAAGGAGGACCGGAGGGGATTTCAAAAGAAAAATCTTCACAGGTTCCTCTTTGCGAAAGAGAGGAATCTCCCGGTCCTTTGGGGAAACCCATCCTTCTTTTCGGCGTCACCGGTAGCGGGAAAAGCGAGCTTTACATCCGTTCGATCCGGGAGACGCTTCGCCGGGGTCGGGGGGCCATCTGCCTCGTCCCCGAGATCGCGCTCACCGAACAGATCAAGCGTTTCTTCGCGGGGCATTTCGGCGACAAGCTCGAGATTCTCCACAGCAAGATGACGGACGGGGAACGCTTCCTCGCGTGGAAACGGATCGAACTCGGGACCGCCCGCGTCGTCCTCGGACCGCGCTCCGCCGTGTTCGCACCCGTGCCGGACCTCGGCCTTATCATCATGGATGAAGAGCACGAAGGATCCTACAAACAGGAGACCGTGCCCCGCTATCACGCGCGGGAAGTCGCCGCGTGGCGCGCGCGGCACGAACGCGCGCTCTTCCTGATGGGCACCGCGACGCCGTCCCTCGAAAGCATGCGCGCCGCGGAGACAGGCGAGGTCACGCGCGTTGACCTGACACAGCGCATCGACCGGAAGGCCCTGCCGAAAGTCGAACTGATCGATCTGCGCCGCTACGAAGGCGAGAAGCGAGCGAGCTGGATCCTGACACCGCCGCTCATGAGAGAAATCGGGAAGAACCTCGCCGCCGGGGAAGGCACGATGCTGCTCCTCAACCGCCGCGGTTTCTCGACCTCGATCCGCTGCAAGGAATGCGGCGAGACGGAAAAGTGCAAGTCCTGCCAGGTCTCGCTCACGTATCACCAGGAGGTGGGGCTCCTGCTGTGCCATTACTGCAATTACCGGAAGAAGGTCCCGGACACCTGCTCCTCCTGCAAGGCGCCGATCCTGAAGTTCATGGGCTTCGGCACGGAAAAGGTCGAAAGCGAGGTCGCGAAATTTTTTCCGAAGGCGCGGATCGTGCGCCTCGACGCGGACACGACCCGGAAAAAGGACGCGCACGAGCTGATCCTCTCGGAGTTCCGCGACCGGAAGGTCGACATCCTCATTGGGACGCAGATGATCGCGAAGGGTTTCGATTTCCCGCACGTTACGCTCGTCGGCGTTGTGCTTGCCGATGTCGGGCTCCGCCTGCCGGACTTCCGGTCCGGGGAGCGCACCTTCCAGCTCCTGACGCAGTTCGCGGGACGGGCGGGACGCGGTTCAAAACCGGGACGCGTCCTGATCCAGACCTGCATGCCGGACCACCCGAGCGTCGCGCTCGCGAAAAACCACGACTTTTTGGGCTTTTACGCGCACGAGACCCGGCTGCGCCGCGACTTTAAATACCCGCCCTATTGCTCGCTCGTCAACATCATCATCCGTTCCCGGACCGAGAACAAGGCGTATCAATTCGCGCGGGAAATGCGCGACGCGCTCAGGGAAAAACTTCGGGACTCGTTTCCCCGAACCGGTCCCGCGTCACAAGAGGCAAGTCCGGAATCTCAAAGCGAACCCTTTGGGATTCTTGGCCCCGCGCCGCTCCCGTTCTACAAACTGCGCGGCCATTTCCGCTGGCATATCATGCTGAAATTGCCGCTCCGCGCGCCGGAGACGGGAAGCAAGGGAATGCCCGGCGTCACGGAGATCTACAAGCTTCTCATGGGGCTGAAAAAACCGTCTTCCGTCGCTTTCGCGATCGACGTGGATCCGTTAAACATCCTTTAAAGGAACAACCCGAGAGGCTTTATGTGGATTTAAAACGATATCGGATGGCGATCGGGATTCTCGTCGCTGCCCTGTGCTTCGCGGGACCGGTCCCGGCATGCGCGGACACCCCGGACAAACTTGATAATCCGAGGATTTCCCGCAACGGCGCCGCGGCGAACGTCACGGTGCAGGAACTCTCGGGGATCGTTTCCCGGCCGTTCCGCGTGCTGATCGACCGGAACAACGCGAAACGCGAGGACAAATATTTGCGGGTTCACGCCCTTGGCGTGACCGCGGGGGATATCCTCACCGCGGTGCTCGCGGCGCCAGAGCCCGGCATCCGGGCCTCGGTCTACCGCATCTTCCGGCTCGTAAAGGACGGCCCTCGGTATTTCACGATGCCGCTTTCGGTCTATCTCCCCGGCAGCGCGGCACCCGTGCTCTACACGGAACGAATCGATTCGGCGGGCGAGGAGTTCCTGGTCTTCGTGTTCGAACAGACCGGTTCCCGGGACAACAAAGGGCTCCAGGTCCGGTATTTTGAAACGCCGGGCCTTCGGCTCACCATCCCGCAATTCCGTCCCAACCTCTGGCTCACATCCTTCAAGCTCCGGATGAAGGACCTCGCGGCAGGGGATAACGCGCCCATTTTCGAGCGGGACGCGCAGCTTCTCATCGACCGTCTCGTCAACCCGAAACGCGTCGTCATCCTGCGCCTCTGGAAATACGGGACCTGAGAAGCCGTCGGCGCGCTGGCGGTCTTCGGTTCCGCGCGCTTGCCACAGCTCACGCTCCGGGACCATGAAGTCCTCCCCGGATGGCAGGCGGGTCCGTTTATCCCGTCGTCGCAAGAGATTATTACAAGTTCATTTTAATACGCGTTATGCAAAACAACCGGTAAAAAAGAAAAATGTGTTATACTTCCTGCCATGGCGAAGCTGAAGATACGCATCTATCCGGACCCGGCGCTTGCGCAGAAGACCGCGCCCCACACGACCTTCGGGCCGGCTGACCAGCAGCTTTTCGATGACATGATCGAAACCATGTATGCCTCCGACGGCGTCGGTCTCGCCGCGCCCCAGGCCGGCATCTTGAAAAGGATTTTCGTCTGCTGCCCGAGCATGAAACGCGGGGAGGAATTCGTGATGGTCAATCCCCGCATCGAATCTTCCTCCGGCGAGGCCGTCGACGCCGAGGGATGCCTCAGCCTTCCCGGAATCTCGGCCGATATCACACGCGCGACGACCCTGGAGCTGACCTATCAGAACCGTTACGGGAACCTCTGCCGCACGACGGCGAAGGATTTTTTCGCACGCGTCATCCAGCACGAAATGGATCACCTGAACGGAAAACTTCTGATCGATCACTTCTCAGGCAGGAAACGCGAGGAACTTCTGAAGCAATACGACCTGGCAAAAGCCGCCGAGAAAACCGGTAAACCCCGAACCTGAAGCCCGAAATCCGGAACAAACCCCGATGAAACAGATTCAAGCCGATCAATCCAGTCCGTTTCGAAAATTCGGACTTGCTCCGGGATCCGGAGTCCGGATTTTGACGGCAATCCAAAGGTCTCCATGAAGATTGTCTTCTTCGGCTCTTCCGATTTTTCGCTCAAACCGTTCGAAGCGTGTCTCGCCTCCGGTCATGAGGTCGTCCTCGTCGTGACGACACCTCCGAAACGGAAAGGGCGGGGACTCCATCTCGAACCGACCGCCGTGCGCGCCGCCGCGGACAAGCATCAACTGCCCGCCGGGGAATTCCCGGACCTTCGCGAACCGTCCGTCCTGCAGAAACTAATGGCCCTCGCGCCGGACATCTTCGTCGTCGCCTCCTACGGCAAGATCATTCCGCCCGCGCTCTTCACGATCCCGCGATACCGGCTCAACGTCCACCCGTCGCTCATTCCGCTTTACCGCGGCGCGGCTCCGCTCAACTGGCCGATCCTGAACGGGGACGCGGAGACCGGCGTCAGCATCATCGACATTGCCGAAAAAATGGACGCGGGCGATGTCTATTACCAGACCCGTTATCCCATCCATCCGGCGATGAACGCCGCAGAGCTCTCGCACGAACTCGCGAAGCTTTCCGCCGAAGCGCTCGCAACCGTTTTTGCGAAGATTGCGAAAGGGGAGCTGATGGGCGTTCCGCAGGACGAGTCCCGCGCAACGGTCGCGCGCAAGCTCACGAAAGAGGACGGGCTCGTCTCCTTTTCCGACCCCGCCGTGACGACCGGACGAAAGATCCGCGGGCTCGCACCGTGGCCCGGCGCCTGTTTCTTCTTCCAGTCTGAACGCGTGACCATCGTCTCGGCTGACCCCGTCCCATGCGAGGCATCCGAACCGGGCATGATCCTCTCGATCGACAAAAGCGGTTCCGTTGTGGTCGCAACCGGCGCGGACGCGCTCCGGATCTTCCGCGTGAAACCGGAAGGCAGGAACGTCATGCCCGCCGCCGACTTCCTGAACGGCCGCCGGCTTTCCGTGGGGGCCGTCCTGAAATGACACGTATCGCGCTGGTGGTCTTTCTCCTTTTTGCGGCCGTTCCGTCCGCGTGGACTCTCGATCCCGACAGACTCTCCGACGCCGATATCGCCATGCAAAAGCAGGTAATCGCGAAACTGGAGCCCCTCATCCGGAAACGCGATTCCGAAAAGAATCTGGCGAAACTGACCTTTGACGAACTCTATGCGCCGCTCAACGAAAAGGAGATCGCGTTCGTCAAAGAGTTCCGGAATATCTCACGAAAGGACGCGGGCGTCCGGATTCCGTGGCGCGGAATCGCAACGGGCAAGGAAGACCTCGTGATCCTCAAGGGCCAGCGGGTGAAGGAAAAGGTCGTCGTCAAAAACCCGGACGGGACGAAGAAGACCAAACTGCAAA
>Ga0255341_1004236_pt1 | contig 15248 bp, 15 predicted proteins | sample wastewater_treat_8_FD_192418 | JGI IMG/M metagenome (GOLD analysis project Ga0255341, IMG submission 192418) | Wastewater microbial communities from Lulu Island WWTP, Vancouver, Canada - plant12 | ecosystem: Engineered > WWTP > Wastewater > Unclassified | place: Canada: Vancouver, British...
TCTGGGCTCGACTACCTCTACTTCGATTCTCTTCTTCCATGGTATCCTCCTCGATCGATACCATGGCATGACTACCTTATCTTGAATAGATGCGGTTTACCGGACGCTTACGATATTCTGATGCTACTGAAAAAAGCCCATTGCCTCATTCAGGTTTTGAGACCTTTACGTAAGATATTGAATATACATATGGGCAAATTACTAAGTAGTGGGGTCTTCTTTTTAGAAAAAATGCACAATGAGCGATCCGTATTCTATCTTTATTTATAAAAGGAGGAGGAATGAGAGTTGTTTCATACAAGATGACTGATAATACAGGTTTCGCCCCTAATCCATTCTTCGGGTATTTGACTTTGGCCACATGCAAACCCGGTATTCGTGCATCTAGATGTCCGGGGATAAAAGATGGGGAGGAATGGCTAGCCGGTTTCACATCCTTTGCACTTGATGGCAGTCTAGTAGGCCAAGAAAAACTGGTATTCCTCATGAGAGTTGACGAAGTCCTAACTATCGAAGACTATTACCTTGATGCACGCTTTTCATTAAAGATACCTGATACCAAACACAAATCTCCGGTGTTCAGAGCGGGAGATAACATCTACAGGAAAGATCCTAACTTAACAGATGGCTTCGAGCAGTTAGCCAGTCCTTTCCACACCGAAGGGAGCAAGAAGGACGACCTGGACGGGAAAAATGTCCTTATAGCGAAAGAGTTTTGGTATTTCGGAGTAAATCCATTGGTTATTCCCGATGTCTACAGACCCTCAGTTCCAAAGGGGGCAGCGAGGTACGGGTATGGGACATACGATAGTGGCAAAATTCTTGGCCTCATCAACTTTGTCAGTAAAGTAGCAGATGGGAAGCACATCGTTTCTCATCCTCAAGAACCCACGAAAGCCATTAAGTTGAGCTGCGGACTGGATCCATCTGAGATCTGGTGGCGTGAAGACGATGATAGCTGGAAAGACAAGCCGGTGGTATAGATATCAAGTAAGATAATATCCGAGGATAGGGAACTCCACCCAAAGTCATTGCTTGGATGCTAGCTGATTTGAGTAGCCCTGTTCATCAGGTCAACCATTGGCCCGACATTGACCTAACTCAACTGACTTCTGTTGATGCTCACGTAAAGAGGCTTGTAAGGCGGTTCGGCTGGGTAGCAATCCCTACAAACGAAAACATACGCCGCAAAAATGGGAGATCTCTGTCAAGAGGAGCCGAAAAAACTTGATCTCGCTTTGTACAGGCTTGGCGCAAAGTCCGAGGAGAATATTTGCTCAAAAGACCCAAATCGTGGTGAATGCCATGCACGATTGAGAGTAATCTATGACGCCTGCCCAGCAAAAAATAAAAAGATTGTAGTGTTCAATGCTGCTCGTCCTTTCATCGGGGCAACCTCTCCTGCACAGTGTAAAGAAGGGCACACGAAAGGGCGATAGAGGAGATCTCGATAGACCATCCATTCCTTACTCATTTCCACCACGGCCATGGCGTCACCAATTTTTAGACAGAACTCCTAGGGAGGGAAGTTTCTCACCACCTGGGTTCTGTGCTTGAGCTCCTGATTGTAGCGTTCATTGCCATGTGCACAGGCTTACCGATATGTTCACAAAGGACATCCAGCAACCTTACCATGGCCAGCGTATCCAGCTGGCAATAATCCAGCAGGTCCTTTCGCAGCTGTTTCAGGGCCGATTCATCATCCTGTATGGCGCACATCCGGTGGTAAGCATCCATGGCGGCGCCTCCATCAGCGATAGACATGCCGTCGTATGAGAGCCCATCAACAAACGCAGGAAGGACCTTCTTGATTGAATATGAACCCTTCTGCCTCCAGTCATAAAGGGCTCGGTCCTTAAATGGCACCATGAGATCGAGGATGCGATCGATCAGACTGGTGATGTCTTTTCTCAACTCGGGGAAGTGCTCTGCCAGTTCTTTTAAGCGTGTCGTTTCAAAAGCCTTATTGTAAACAAGGATACACGCATCGGCCGGCATGGCCTTCAGCAAGCTCTGTATGAACTGCGGTCTCGGGTCTATCCCCGGATCTGCCAGGAATTCACGGTGTGTGAGCTCGCTCTCGGAGCTTTTTTTATAATGGAGAGAATACTGGAACGGCACCTGCTGATATGGCCTGATGCCGTCATACAAGGGGACGGGAGACATGAACGTTTCGAAGTCCAGAAAACATAAGGGATACCAGAGCTGGTCGAGAAATTTGCCGATCAATACCGGGTCGGTTACGGTGCACTTCATGCATGCCGCTTCCACCTGCTGGCGCTGCCTCGAATTCAGCCTGTCCAAGGGTATGTCCTCGAGCTTGACAAGTCCTTGCTGATAAAGGGCGAACTTGTCCACGCCCCTTCCTGCAAGATCGAAAACAGAATCTTTGGGTATATGCCTCCAGCAGTAGTTGACAAAATCGCATTCCCAAGGGGCGTTACAGTGCGGGCCGATATCTATTGCCGGCTCATCACCCTTGAGTATACTTCTCATGCGGGCCAAGTTCTCGATCACTTCTGTCTGGCGGATGCGTGCATCTTCAGTGAGATCTACTACTTTGAACAACTGTTGAAGGTCGAGCGGACCGGACCGCACATAGGAAGAATTGATATGTACAAGAGATGCCTTATTTATCGATATGCCCGCATTATCTAGGACATAATACTGGACTGCAAGATCACTATAGTACTCATCCTTCACACTGGCGGCTGACTTTACTTCATACAACTCCCACCCGGCGTTCTTCTTCAGGATATCAGCCCTTATGAAGACATTGTCGTCAGAAAAGGCCGCTTCGTATATAATATCAGCAGAAGCTAGTGCTTCTTTCGTAAGGGCAATCTGTTCACCCAGTGAGATATCTGTTGGAATCATTTTGCCACCGGGATAGCGAGTGCACGCCAAGTCACCTACTTCATAGCCGTTTTTCAGAACAGGTTTAGTGGACTCCTCAGAAGGTGATACCAGTTCCGGATGATGTGCCAGCAGCCAAAGAGATTTGTGACATTGCAGGCCACGTAAATATCGTGACTTGCTTAAATACATTCCATTGTGCCCCATGAGAGCACATGTCGGCAATATTACTTATAATGTTAAATATCATTAGCAGTATTGGGCAGTTATTGATTATATCAACTTTATTAACAAGTTGCGAAAAATAAGAGAATAATAAATGCTTCAATAATAATATCTTCAATTTTTTTCAGCAAATCTTTACCGCTCAAAACGTAATATGAGAAATCTTTACTGAAGTTCCAGATACCTACAAGCTGCAAGTAACATATTCTCCAACTCACATGCAGCCGCACAAGTTCTAATCTCTATCGAGAGACCTGCTTAAAATGCTTTATCCTGATTAGTTCTGGAAGGCAGTTAGCAGCATGTGCTGAAAGGCTCGCCAAAACGCACCTTCACTTGTAGTTGGGTGAGCTAGTCTTTGAATCTAATAGCTTAATTGCTAAAGAGAAAAATCTTAATGGGTCAGTTCAGTTAAATCCAAACGAGTCTTAACAGAAACAAAGGGGGGCATCTTGTGTATGACATTAATAAAATTGAGAAGATAAAAACAGGATTCAATGAATTAGATCGTCTTTTAGTAGGCGGATTGAATCCGGAGGAGTTGATGGTTATTGGGGGTAGACCTTCTATAGGGGCAACGTCCTTAGCGCTCAGTATCTTAAAAAAAATTCTCCAGGGAAAAAGGATTCCGGTTTTATGGCTATCCTTTTCTATGAGCTACGACGAGTTCATGAAACGACTCATATCCATAATAAGTGCAGTACCTCTAAGCAAATATCATCAATTGCATTTATTGAACTCAAAAGAACTGGGAAGATTAACAAGCGCATGTGCACAAGTATCTAGTTTTCCGATTTATTTCGAAATGCCTTTTGATATTGATAATATACTAAGCATTGTTCAATGTTTTGCAGCAAAAATATTGACATATGATAAAAGATCTATTCTGGTTATAGCTGATGTCAACCTTGCTTTTCCCTTCAAAAAACGGCAAATAATTCCTTCGCTTCTGAAACAAATCGCAGTCAATTTCCACGTACCGATAATTACTACAACAAATCTGAACAGGCGCCCGGAAGAGAGGTATGACAAAAAGCCACGTCTATCTGATCTCAGAATAAAGAATCTGGGAAAATATGCAGACATTGTCAGCTTGGTTTATCGTGATGAATTATATAATGCCTGTTCTTCTGAGAGGGGATTTGCCGAGATAATCAATATTATTAACAAAGAAGGTGTTACATACTCGTTAAAGCTAAAGTTTGATTCAAATACTGCTAGTTTCGAGAATCCATAGAAATTTCTTAGAATATAGCGGCTGTGCCCGATAAGACATCACCGTTACCTGTCTAATGAAAAACATGTCTCAAAAACAAAACGGCACCTATCTCATTATATAATTGACAATTAGTCATTAACCTCTTGCGAGTCTGACCAAGCGATCTCGATGAGGCATGAACGGGAAGTTCGGACGTCCGAACTTCCCCGCAAACAGGCTCTGGGAGCTTGTTAAGGGCCATTATTTCTCAGATCGTTGCTTTACTTTTTGGAGAGCTGGGGTGATGTCTTCCCGCTTCATTATACACCTGATCTGGAGCCACGTTTTGTTGACTCAACCCGAATGTTCATAATGATTCACAACCTACCAGATTACTCAGATATAGTGGACTCAATCCATCTCACACACATTACATGAATTCTTTGCTCGATCCAAAGATCACCATTCCTAGGTCATGAAATATATTGTCTGAAAAAAGGCAAAAGCTATCAGTATGCTTCTAATTTATCGTTCTTTTATCTGTTTATAGTAATTAATCGGTAAACCTGCTCTAGTTTTTTTTATAAATCGATATAAAACAGATAGGTTAATCTTGAGTTCGTGAGCAATGCATGTAACAGCCATATTTTTATTTACATACATGTCCAATATCTTATTATGGATATTTCTTTGATAGATACCGTTAAAACTTCCACCCTTAAGACTTTTATTGATACTTGGCTGCATTTCATTAAGAAATACTAACCCCTTTTTCTCACTTACGTTGATTATCATTTTTACTTCTTCTTCGTCTTTGATCAATGATATATAGTATAGTGAGTTTTCACTGATTGTGTGTGAACTCAACTCACAAGCCCTCGATACCCTCATAATTTTTTCAATATCATTGTAATTGTATCCATATAGTATTAGAGCACCAATTATCTTTTGATGTACTATATTTATCTTCAATCTTCTGCCGTTTGAGGTGAATATGCCAGGCTTCTGCTTCATTATTCTTTTTTTAATTTCCTTCACCTTACCGAAGCTTATGTTGTGCTTTTCGGCTATCTGCCTAATAGAAAGATTGCTGTTCACTAAACACTCTTCTATTTCTTTTTCTTTTATGTTCTTAGATAGTGTTCGCCTCAAGGGTCTGATGTTTTCCACTAATCCGAGTCTTTTTGCTCTTTGCCAAGCTAAACGTACCTTTGCTGATGGGATATTATTTTCTTTCGAGAATTCGACCAATGATATTTTTTTTGATTTATCCGAATATTGTGTGATAAACTTATCGATTATTTGATTAGATTCATTCATTGACCGCGGTTCTGCCGCCCCACCTCTACGCATATTAAGTCCTTGTTTTATTGAATCATATTTATCAATATAATATAGTTCCTTCTTTTGTGCCTCGTTGAAGTTATCTGTTGTCTCCAGCACTTGAATCTTGTGATTGTCAATTCCAAATGTCATAAATGATCTTTGCATCTTCTTGTTTGGTTTTTGTATGTGCTGTTTGAATCTGGTTTGCCCTTGGTTCAAGGTAATGCCTATATATACTTCCCCTGTTGGATTGGTGATTTTATATACTTTGTATGTTGTCTTTGGGTTTTTCTCTCTGATTTTTAGGCAGATCTGCCTTGCTTCTTCTGAAGATATTATTACATCCTTTCCTGATTTTTTTATCTTTTCAATTACTTCTTTCGAATACCTCCGAAATAGCCTATTATAAAATGTGTGGTAACCTACCATCTCTTCGCCACAACTTTCTTTTAATATGTTGTACGCATACGCAATAGAATCCGTGGTCCCTATGTGATCAAAATCAAATAGAAAATAAGCACTCCTTGGGTCATATTTTCTGCAAAATGAAGGATGTTTCTCGGTCTGAACAACTGAATTAAGTAATAATTTTTTCTCTTTATCATAATGGCAATTTTTGCATCCTCTTATACATTTGACGAGACAGTATACATTGCCTTGCGAGTTATGTTCTTCCAGCACCCTAAAAACAAAATAATTACCGAATACGTTTCCTTCCCTCGCTTGAGCTGGTATTTGTCCTCTCGCAATGACCTTGCAATCACCTTCCCCACAACTGTTAAAATATCTCCATATGCCTAAATTTACTCTGAATATCTTGCCGCAGAGTAGACATTTCGAGGTGATTATGGTACTACGACCAGCCTTTTCTACTTTTATGACTTTGAGGTTGCCCTTGATATCACCCATATTAGGTAGAAGCCTTCTTGGTCTTTTCATTTTTTGACCATTCTAGATCTGTCATAATCACTAGGTGCTGTACGTAAACCGTTTTATGATGGGTTTTATCTGAACATTAACGGAAATGCACACGAGTTTTGATGTTTTCGTGTAAAAATCTGTTCCCATCCTCTCATTTTGTGCCTTTTATCCCTTGGAATCGGATGATATTTGTTGCAATATACACGCTATCTTTATATGAAAAGGTGTTGATATGAGAGAGATCTTGAAGGCTCACTCCCAACCCATGGTAAGTTCTTCAGGCATAGACTATCTCATGGAGCACCAGGTCAATGCCCTGACGAAATCATTCCAGGACTGGTATGATGTAAGCGTGACAAATGCAAAGCGCAGGAGTCGTGGGAAATACTGGCTCACGTTCCTTACCCTCAGGTATACCGGGGCCCGTCTGAGGGAGGTGCAACTCATCGATGATGCATCGGATATCGATAGGCGCAACTGTGAGTTCAAGATCAAAACCCTCAAGCAGAAATCCCCAAAGAAACCCGTAAGGAGCATTCCTATCCCATCATCCGTTACAGTAGAGATTACCAACTACCTGATGGATTTTCCCGACCAGAAGGGAAAATTATTTAAGGTGGACCAGGGCAATTTCAGGCGGGTGTTCTACGAGCGGGCAAAGGACGCGGGCATCCCCAGAAATATTGCCCATCCACATATCCTCCGGCACACCCGGGCCACAGAGCTTCTGAAAGGGGGCGTTCCGATAACTGTTGTCCAGGATATCCTGGGGCATTCTGCACTCACCACTACAGCAATCTATCTCAGAATCTCGGGGCATGAGGCGAAGATAATACTCAAAGACAGAGGATTTATTTAGAAGTATGGTAGTCCATAATTTTTAAAGGGAGGTTCGATGACATGATGAGTGCTGAGGTCTTATTCATTGGTAGCGCGGCATGCTTTCTATTGAGCTTCTTTCACCCCATAGAGAGCCTTCTCCCGGTTGGACTGATGATGGCTGTTATGGCAGGGTCTATCTGGATAAGGGCACGAAGCACGAAGTAACTGTTTGTGAGATAAATACACAATTCCAAATGCATAGCGCTTATACTAAAAGCAGGAGAAATGAATCATGGATGACGAGCGAATAATCTTAAAAATTATTCAAGAACATGATCGAACGGATCAAATGGTTATCTCTCGAGCATATGGTGATGGCGGGCTGGAGCCGCTGTTCCCAAGACTAATACGTGCTTCAGGCGATCAGCTTGGCAATGAACATGCGACGATGTCCAGGTATGGAATTTGGGCCAACACAGTCAGAGATAATATACGTCATGCTTACGATTTGATTGGGGATGATAACCAGGAAGAAGCAAAGATTTTCCTTATACGAGCAATTAATTCACTCTCGGCTTTTTCAGAAATCCAAGCTCTACAGGACCGCTTGAGGATTAACCGCATAGAAAATACCCCTGGAGATTAAAACCATAATAATATTATATCCTTAATAATTTGAGAGAACAATGAAAAAGCAACCACTATTCGGGGATCATTACAAAATTGTCTGGCATGAGCCAAGATCCATATATCGCGTTGGCAGAGTGATTAACTACACTACAGATGGCAAAGGCAAGCGTGAAATACCCATTTTGCTTGACGATCCATTAATGATAAAAAGCAGAATGCGTTTTCTTGTATCGAGCTGGGATAATAAGGGCCCTAGAATATCCGTAAGCAGCAGTTCATGACATTATCACAGGAACTCCGAGAAGCAGGAGTGTGGCACGAAGTAGGACATGTTCACTTTGAGCATCATTTCAAAATGGGTTATGATAGCCAGCTCGAATTGAGAGAAGCAAGAAAGTTGGCAATAGAACAAGGGCAAGTAATGGCAGCGGAAGAGGAGGCCGATAGATTTGCTGTTGCTCGTGCGGGAAAAGAAGCAACCTTAGCTTTTTTAAATTATATTCTCTCAACAAGACCTCCGGGAGATATGATGAGTAATAATTACCTTGGTAGGCGCGAGTTAGAGATTAGAATAGCTACTATTAAGACCTGGTAATTGTTATATTATATCTTCCCTCCAAGGAATGCTGCCATTCCATTAATCATTCTTCAGACATCTCTCTTATCATTTCTAATGTGATGGACGGCGATATCTCACCAAAGGCAGCATTAAAATGTTCAGAAGAAATTGAAACCCTTTCCCTTAGGGCTCTTCGGGCAGCTTCATTCACGATCAGCTCCAGGTCAGCATACGAATAGAGTTCTCTTGGTCCAAGAATGGTATAGTAATCGATTTTCGCTGTCGGTCTTCCTTTCATAAAATTCTTGACGGCTTCAATTCGTGCATCCAGATCGGGCGGGCCCACATAGATCTTCTTGTCAAATCTGCCCGGCCTTCTTACCGCAGCATCAACACGGTTCAGATAGTTGGTTGCTCCAATAACAAGGATATTCCTTTTTGAGCAGTCGTTTAACTGAACGAGGAACTCGTTTACCTCTGAGCTGTAAGAATGGAAAAGGCCCCCTCCCCTGTTTGGAATAAAGGCATCCAGTTCATCAAAAAAGATAATGGCAGGCGCTTTTTCCTGAGCCTCCCGGAAAGTTTCTCCAATCTTCTCCTGAGTGCCGTGCACATATATACTTGCCAAATCCGAAGGTTTCAACTCCATGAAATAATATTTGAGCATCGAGGCAAGCTTCTTTGCAATAAAGGTCTTACCGCAGCCAGGGGGCCCATAGAAGAGAATACCATTGGGGAAAGGCACTTTGTACTGTCTATAGATCTCAGGCTCAAGAAGTGGAAGGATGAGGTCACTTTCCAGTGTGAGCTTGAGTTCGCGCATACCTGCCACGTCATCCCAATTGATTGCAAAGACTCTTTCCTTTGTGGGGCTTTCAGGAAGCCTATACTCCAGATCCTCCATGAGCAGCATATGTTTGAGCTGTTTTTTCATAGCCTGGGCAAACACATTTTCTGGATTGATCTCACATTCTAAGCAGGTCCAGGCCAATGCTTCACTATAACGCTTCCATTCGACAAGAAGGTCAATTTTAAACTGTAGGGCTGCCCTACGGTACTCGATAAACCCCTCGTCCTTGCGAAAAAGTTTATAATCGGAACCTATAATCTTGTCGAGATACTGCAGTGCCAGACTCTGTCTGTTCCTTGAAATTAGAGCGGCAAGTTTCTTTGTAACTTTAAAATCAGCCCTTATCCTCTTTTTCATTGCATTTACCATAAGAACCCCAAAGCGAATCATTGAAAGTGAGATGGTTTACAGGTTATTACTATAACAGAACTTTACTAAGTTGTTAATATAATATATTATTACACCATTATAAATTTTTTTGGAACCATTGTTTATGGTTAAAGATAATATACCATTACAGAGGAGTCTTCATGGACTTTGCCAAGTTTGAACAGATATCCATAAAAAAACATCCAGAGCTTACCGAGCATTGGGTTCAAGATCGTATTGCCGAAGACCCCTCAATCCTCGGATTAGGCGACGTCATTCTGAAGGATCGGGAGAGGATACAACCTCGTGCAGGAAGGCTTGACCTGCTCCTGCAAGATGCTGACACAAGCCGTCGCTATGAGGTTGAAATTCAGCTTGGTGCTACCGATGAAAGTCACATTATTCGTACCATCGAGTACTGGGATATCGAGAGAAAACGATATCCTCAGTATGAGCACACCGCTGTAATAATTGCCGAAGATATTACAAGCCGATTCCTGAATGTAATAAGTCTCTTTAACGGAATGATCCCTCTTGTTGCCATTCAGATGAAAGCTTTGCGCGTCGGTAATCAAGTAGGTTTGGTTTTTACGACGGTCATTGATCAACTAAACCTCGGCTTGGTTGATGATGATGAGGAATTGCAGGAACCCACAGATAGGGCTTATTGGGAATCTCGCGGATCAAAGAAGACCGTCATAATGGCGGACCAATTATTGGAAATTGCAAAAGGCCACGATCCCAGCCTTGAGCTCAAATATAATAAATTTTACATAGGCCTAGCTAGAAACGGCCAGCCCTTCAATTTTTTATCGTTCAGGCCTAAAAAGGCGTTTCTTCGTTTTGAAGTGCGCATGAAAAGCTCATCTGAATTCCAGGATCGTTTAGAGTCTGCAGGGCTGGATGTTATGGATTACGATAGCCGTAATGGATTCTATCGAATACGGCTCCAGCCGGGAGAAGTAGAGAAGCATAAAGCTATTCTCACAGACGTTATAGCGGATGCCTATAATGCCAGTAGCCGTGACTGATATTAACGTCGAAAAGATCATTCCGGAGAAATTCAGGGAAACAGGCTCTCCGGCAAAAATCCCTCTTTTGCAGAAAGGCTCTTTCACTGCCACGTTAGTAACCGGAGGAGTCAATGTAAACAATCTTGGAACACAGCCCTTCCTCCCTTGGGCAGTATTCGAAGAGGCTCTATCATTGATAGTCAACAACGGCGGAAAAGCTGAGAGAGGAGATGCCATGCAATCACGACTCGGCGATCCAAAGTTACCGCTGAATTCCATCGAAGGCCATATTGCTCATACCATCTACCAAAAAAGTGTGGGGGACAGTGTATTCCGGCGCATTACTCCAATCGCGTGCATTCTTATTTGGGCCGGCATCTGTATCCATAAACCGGGAGAGCTGGCCTTTCTAGAGAATTAATTTATATTTCAATGAATCGGGGGAGCTTATGACTGCTAAAGGGATTTTCTGCTTGGAGGGTATCTGGGACAACGACTTAAGAAAACGCTCTACTGTGGAACCAATATTATTGCTCTTAAAGCAGCGGCTTGGCATACCATATATCCATAGAGACTGCGCCACTGTTCATGAATTCGAATTCTATCTCTCGAAATTTATACAAGCAACTTACAGAAAATACCCTATCCTTTATCTTGCCTTCCATGGAAAAGAGGGAAGCATCATGTTCAACGGCAGGGAGTCGTATTCGCTCGATGAAATGAGTGATTATTTGAAAGGCAAGTGTAAAAAAACAGTTATCATCATTGGCTCGTGTAGCACGATGGACATAAGAAAACAGCACCTGAAATCTTTTTTATCAAATACTGGAGCACTCGCGGTATGTGGTTACAGAAATGACGTCGATTGGATGCGTTCCACGGCTTTTGAACTTCTTCTGCTATCAGAGCTGCAGCATAATATCTTTGACGGGCGAGGAGTGAAATCAATTGCTGAGAGAAGTAATCGTCTTGCCAAATCTTTCAGGCTTCCTGATTCCGATAAAAATATCAATTTCAAGATGGTGTCTATCGCGGACTTGTGTTAGCACCCATGCTGCTGTCGAATCAGGCCGACGGCAAAAAGATTTGGGAGAAAGCAGAATGCTTTGCTCCGAAGTTAAGTGTCCCTGAGCAAAGGTACGAAAAATCGTCGACACTACCCTACTCCTGTCCGTCACCCGATTTTTTACACATCCTGGCCGCGCGCCTGATACAAGATATCTATTCCACGATCGCCTTGAGGAGTACTTCGCGAGCATCAGAGTAAAATTGGATATCTATCTTCGTGGCCATGTCATCCGAGAGATCGAAGAGCTGTTTTCTGCATGTTACCGGCATCAGCAAAGCGGTAGCTCCCTTTTCGACTGCGATCTCAACGATTGTAACCGCGTTGTATATCGGTTCAATTGATCCACCGAGATTGATTTCACCGACGATAATCAGACCGCCTCGAACGCTCTTTTTCAGAAGGGCTGTGCATAGTGAGATCAGCGTGGCCACACCCAGCTTTGAGCCGGATTTCGAGGAATCAAAAGCACGGAGCTGGACGGTGAATTCATGGTGCCGCGGGTCCTTATCGCCGACAAGTTGTGGTGAACGTGCGTAGAGATTCTGCTCCGCATAACTCACACTCTCTTTGAAAGCAGGCGGGACAGGCTTGTTCAGGATCTTGACCCCGGAACCAGGCCCTTCGCTTATCTCTATACGATAAAGGCCTGGGTTCTCATCCAATCCGCCGGGGCTGATTGACCAAACCTGGCCGGGTTCAAGCGGATCAGCGCCTATATTATTTTCACTGTATACCTCAGGGGTTGCGACAAATTTCTCAACCCCATCCTCTCCCATGATATAGCTGAAATGCGTGTTGCGGAACTCTGCCGCGCCAATCCTCTTCTGCTGCTCCTTAACCCTCCTGCGAACCTCCAGTGCGATCCGGACCGCCCATTCCAGATCCTCATCAGAAATGTTTTCACCCCCTCCTGGATACAGAAGTTTGAGCAATCCGCTTATGGTCTTATGAACAGCATTGGTATCACGGCCGCTGAGCGCTCCACCGAAATACACACGGTTCTGAAGGACGGATACCCGGCTCTGGCTACGCAACTGGCTCCAGCATTCCGAGAGAAAATCACTGACCAGGCCGAAGTGGTCTGTCAGCAGATCCTTGCTGATCTTTGGAACATCCCACCCCGGAAGATAGGCGTGTATGCGGTCCATAAAGGCGGTGTCGTCTCTCATCTCAGGCGGCATGGGGCCGAAGAGATGCCCGATCCGTTGCTGGTACTCCACGTCAACCTCAAAGTTGCCCACCAGGACCAGGCTCCCGTCCGCCCGTATACTTTCTTTCCCTCTGCTGAATTCGCCGGATTCCATGTACCCCTTCATGATATTGACACCGTCTTTCTGATCAAAGGTGATGCCTGATATCTCATCGAAACACACGACATCATACTGGCAGACCAGCCCGCGCTGGCCGGTTGCGTTATTGACAAACATCCGTGCAACCGTTGCCTTTCCACCTGAAATCAAATGAGAATACGGAGAGATCTGCTGAAAAAGATGGCTCTTTCCTGTGCCGCGAGGTCCGAGCTCAACAATATTATAGTTGCGTTCGACAAAGGGGACCATGCGGAGCATGAAGGCGTCTTTCATTCGTTCGGAGAATCCGGCAGGCTCTATTCCAATGCTCCGAAGCAAGAGCGTTTTCCACTCCTGAGTTGAAAAGTGTTTTCTGGCATCGGCCAGGATATCAAGAACATCCCGTTTCGAGAGCTGGATCTCTCGCAGGCTTTCCACACCGAATGGGCGTCCGCTCTTTTCCTGTGCAATGGCCGCATCATATGTCAGGGTTATCTCGGCATAAAACCCGCCTGTCAGCATGCGCTCGTGTTCATTCACAAACTCAGGACTGATGCGTACGTCATTGAGCTGCAGGCTTGGCAGTGTAGCTAAATAAGAATCAGTCTTTACGTCCAGCCGGGCTGTGATCAAGTCGATTATTTTAACCTCGCCTTGTTCTCTGGCCCTTGCCTTGAACAACTCCTCCTCGCCCGCTCTTACGGTTCGTGATTTCAACTGACGCTGGACTATTTCCAGGCCTTCTTCAATTTCCTCCGGGACGATGCTCGCACAATAACGTCCGAGTAAAAACTCTACCACATAGGTCGGGACCGGAAATTGACGGCTGAATGCCCGCACGAGATCTTTGCGGACCAGATATCCGTCAAGGGCAGAAGCCGCCAATTTGTCTATATGATCAAGTTCGATCATGTGCTCCCTCCACCAATCTCGGTTTCGACCTGAGCCACAAGGTTTCCCTTATCATCGATCAGCACAAGAGCGGCCAGGGTTCCTTCAAGTTCTTCATTTTCAACAACCACCGAGGCTGTTCCATTCTCCCTCAATGCCTTGCTGCTTACAATAACACTACTCGAGGCATTTCCTGGTTGTGTACGGATATCGAGTGATAATCCCGAAAATTCCCCATCCACTGCCACGGTACATCGAAGCCCCTTCCATGCTATGTCGGTAATCTCGACTGAGGGAACAGCATGTTTGCCTGTACCGCTCGATACAGTCAGTTCCAGGGTTAAACACTCCTGCAGGCTTAGCCCTCCATGGGAGTATTCTTCTCCGCTCCTATAACAGCTGATGCCGGTTGCCAGGGCAAAATATTGGGAGGGATTCCAGTACCAGGGAAACAGGGTTTCATCTGTTACAGCACCTGGTTTTATTGCAGCACAACGCCCCCATTTACTCTCTACCAATGAGGCCGGCAGATCTGTTTTTGGAAGCCCGCCCGGCATCAACAGCCAGCCGTGATCCGTTACGACACGGATAGTCTTCCACCCTGCATCTAAGAGCTGCTCGACCCTGTCGCATATTTCACCAAGCAATACATCCACATGCCTGGCCAGCTTCCAGCCGCGGTCATGGCCTTCATGATCGATGTCCCCGAACTCGCACCATGCGCTTGCAGTTGAATCTCCTGATTCGGACTTATCGAGAATTTCCCACCCGGCTGCAGAAAGCAACTTCTTCAGGGCATTGCCCCCTTTCAGAGACTGCCCGGTCTCGGCCACACCAGGCTCGAAGGCGGCAGTGGCTTCCTCGCCGTGAATCTTGTCGCGCACAGGTGTGACAGCAGGTTTCCCTGTGGCGGTAACCGTGGGCAGGGCTGCCCAGCATATATTTTCTTCTACCACGCAACCTTTGAGCTCAAGAATCTCTGCAAGACGGCGTGCGATGTCGAAACGAAGGCCGTCTACAAAGAGAATGCACTCTCCATGAACCTTATGCCTTGCCTTGTGAGTCGAAGCCGTTTCACCGGGATATCCGGACTTCTCTACGAGCCCCTGCAGATACCGGGCAGACTCTTCGATCCAGGGGAGATACATTGTCCGAATCGCCCAGACTACGGCCTCCCAATCGGCATGCTTATCCACGCATGAGAGGGCCCGGAGCACCGCGTCATCCGCC
>Ga0255341_1004244_pt1 | contig 15232 bp, 10 predicted proteins | sample wastewater_treat_8_FD_192418 | JGI IMG/M metagenome (GOLD analysis project Ga0255341, IMG submission 192418) | Wastewater microbial communities from Lulu Island WWTP, Vancouver, Canada - plant12 | ecosystem: Engineered > WWTP > Wastewater > Unclassified | place: Canada: Vancouver, British...
GATTGATAATCCTAATTATTTCTATAGAGAAACTGCATTCCTTGAACTTTTCCTATCATTTGATAGCAGTTCTGCTGCTGTTGAAGATGATGATGAACCAGATTCTCTCGATTAGAAGGTTTGACTGAATAACACTTCTCTCCATTGCTTTTATGCTTGAACGTCCCAGAATCATTGATGTAACTCGCAAACCGGCAAAGTGTCCTGTGTGCGGCGAGCGAGTAGTGGATATCATCTACGGTACCGGTGAAATGACTGTTACCAGGAAGCAAAAATACAGTGAAAATGGGAATAGGGGTACAGCAAAATCGGGAACAAGAATACAGTGATAATATCGCTCAAAGGGTACCACCCATATCGCTGGAAAGGGTACCGGGCGTAGCGCTCCAATAGGTACCGGCGTAGCGCTCCAAAGGATACCGGCGTAGCGCTCCAAAGGATACCGTTTCAAAGCCTGTAATTTTTTAAATAATAACTTCATAATATTGCCTTCGTAAAGGAGGTACTATTATGGCAAACGAAAAAATTACAATGCTTAAACTTAAGAGGCTGTTACAGTTGCTTGACACAGGCAGTTCCCTGAACACGATATGTTCAGAGTTACATATGAGCAAGCGTACCGTACACAATTACAAACAACTAGCTGAGCAGAGCGGTATTCCTGTTCCTATTTTGCGACAAATGGAAGACGCTAAACTCGAGGATCTACTACAACCAGACTCTCCTGAGCCCTTAGCGGACGGAAGAAAGGTTATTCTGGATACTCTTTTAGAGGGATATCTTGAACGATTGAAAAGACCTTATATGACTATTCTGCTGATCTGGCAGGATTACATCAAAACACACCCTGAAGGTTATCAGTATACGCAGTTCAAGAAGTACCTTTTGGAATATAAGAAGAGCAAAGAGTATTCCTATCACAATGTATACAAACCCGGAGAAGAAATGCAGATTGATTACGCGGGTGATCCGTTATACCTGAGAGATAAGAAGACCGGAGCGAGTATTCCCGTGGTTCTTCTGTGTTGTACCATGCCATATAGCAATCGTTCTTTTGCCATGGCAGCCATGGATGCCCGGATGGAAAACTTGTTTCATTGTCTTTCCAGATGTATGGATTACTTTGGCAAGGCTCCTGTCATAGCCAAAAGCGATAATATGTCACAATGGGTAAAACGCTGTTCCCGTTATGAACCTTCTTTTACAGATTCCACGGATGAATGGGCTCTTTATTATGATGTCATACCGGACGTGACTCGAGTAAAAAAGCCAAGAGACAAGGGGCCGGTAGAGGGCTTTGTAAGTAAACTCTATAATTACGTCTATGCACGCCTACGGGATGAGATTATTTTTACCTTGGAGGAACTTAATGCCCGTATCTTCCAACTCATGGATGAGTTCAATAACAGGCCCATACAAAAGAAGGGAGTAAGTCGCAATCAAGTATTTTATGAAAAAGAATACCCGGTAATGAAAGATCTCCCGGCCAAGTCTTTCCGCTTTAGGTACCGTAAACACGTTACTGTGGGACCAGACTATCACATATCGGTAGGTCATGAGCAACACAAATACAGTGTGCCATACAAATATGTATCTCTGCCAGTCAGTGTCTTATGGGATATGGATACCGTAGAAATATATCATAACAATGAACGAATAGCCATCCATAAGCGTTCTTTTGACAAATTTTTATATACGACAGAGGAATGTCATATGCCAGCCAATCACTTGGCTTACAAACGTTCCAAAGAACTCAATGCAAGTGATTACCTGAAACGTGCTCTGGGCATAGGTCCGCAGGCAAGGTGGGCTGTCAGTAATCTGATCAAGAGTGGTATCATTCCTCAATATGCTTACAGGAGTTGCCAAGCTTTCTTTACACTCACAAGTAAATACGGAGAACAGCGGATCGAAGAGGCTTGTGCCTTGATCCATGAACAAACGGAACACTTTTCTTTCCAGGTACTAAAAACCATGATAGAGAAAAATATGGACAAAGCCGTACAATCAGGTAAAACTGAGATTATATCGAACCTTCCTGTCAATAATTTTGTCAGAGGAGCCTCCATTTATGCAAAAATAATATAAGCGGCCATGAACAACCAAGAAACAATAGATCTCCTATATCATCTTAAACTTAAAGGGATGTCAGAAGCCTTCAAGGCTATAAGCATCATGCCTGTGTCAGAACGTCCCGAAATGGAACTGGCCATTGCCAAAATCGCTGAAGCGGAACGGATGTACCGGGATGGTCAAAGGACACAGATGTATTTAAAAACAAGCAAACTACGCTTTAATGCTTCTTTAGAAGATATCGAATGTTCTTCTGAAAGGAATTTATCCAAGTCACAACTCTCGGAAATCGGTGACTGCAGCTTTATCCGCCGTGCAGAAAATATCCTTATCACAGGTCTTACGGGATGCGGTAAAACGTATTTAGCCTGTGCATTGGGACGTCAGGCCTGCTACCTGGGTTTTAGAACAGAATACCTGAATATGAACAAGTTCATCGAAAAAATAGCACTCTCAAAACTTGAGGGCAACTTCCTTAAAGTAATTACTCACTTGGAAAAGAACGACCTAATAATCCTTGATGATTTTGGACTCCAACCCTTAGATATGAACTCAAGACTGGCTTTGTTACAAATCCTTGAAGAACGTTACGACAGAAAATCCATGATCATTCTATCACAGTTAACTGTAGATAAATGGTATGAATACATAGCTGAACCGACTTTTGCTGATGCTATTATGGACAGGCTTGTTAATAATGCCATTCATATTGAATTAAAAGGGGACTCTATGCGCAGAAAAAAGAAAAATAAAAATAACTTTACACAATGATCCAAACAGGTCTTTGAAGCGGTACCCATATGCCCGTCATGCCGGTACCTATTAGTGCGCTACAGCCGGTACCCATACAGCGCTATCATCACAGACAGAAGGAAAGTCTGTCCTGTACACCGGCGACATCAGGCTGCACGGGCGCAAGGGAGTACTTTACAAGTTGCTGCCAAAGCACGTGGATTGCCTCTTCCTGGAAGGGACCAACTTGCGCGAAGAAGAAGGAGCGAACGTGTGCATAGAAGAAAGGACCAACATGAGCACGGAAGAACGCACCAACCTGGGCCAAAACGAAGAGAGCCACATCGGCAACAGCAAGAAGTGCGTAAGGGAAACAGCGCTGACGGAGAAATTTACCACTGCGTTCACAAAAGACACAGCATCCGGAAAAGCGACGGAGAGTTTGCACCTGGTGTGGTGCTCGGGGCAGAACATTGACCGGATAGTGACCCTCTACAAGGCCTGCCTGCTAAGTGGCCGGCAGCTGGTGGTGGATCCTTACACGGCTGTTGTTCTGGACGAGGTGGCAAAGCTCAGCCCGAAAATCCCGAACGTGCTGGGGTTCAACAGCGTGAAAGTCTATTATCCCAAAAGGCTTACCACATGCCTGAACAAGAAATGCGGATCCAGATACACCACATACCTGCAGCCTCGGGTCAACAAGGTCACCTACAAGGATATCAACGCCAATCCCGGGGCCTACGTGATGGTCGTGCGCGAATCCACCCTGGACTACCTGCAGCGCCTGTCTGTGCCTTCCATGCGCTTCACTATATCCACCTGGCGGGGGTACTGGGACGACAAAAGCTCAAAAACCGCAAGATTCCGGGAATGGATAGAAACCCATTGCGAAATCACCGGGGATATCCACACCAGCGGCCACGCCGACGTGAACGGCCTAAAACGCATTGTGGAACATGTTCATCCTAAGAGAATTGTCCCAATACACACAGAAAATGCCACACTTTTTTTCCAAAAGATTTTTTCCCAAGTAACCGATAATTCGACCCCCGTCTTCGTATTATATAACAACGCCACTTTTGAAATTTAACGCCTATGGAAACAAAATACTTCAACCAAACACTACGCAAGCTCGTCTATGCAGGCGCAGCCAGGCGCTACATAGACCTTACCCCCTCCATAGTGAGCAGGATAGAAACCGAGGTGTACACCCTCTGCGGGCAGGGCAGGGCCAAGACCTTTGTCCTGTGGGCCAACCTTGTTTACGAGATCTGGGATAGCGGGATGATAATGGGGCTGGGCTTCGGGGCCGCTCCCGGCTCCCTGGTGAACTACTGCCTGAACATCACCCACGTGGATCCCCTTAAGTACAACCTGCTGTTTGAGCGCTTCTTTGACCCCACATCCGGTAAAACGCTGGAGGTGATCCTGGATGTTGAAAATGACTACGTAGAAACCGTAACCCGGCTTATTGCCGATATGCGCCAGGAAGAGGGTAGTTCTATCAAGCTGTGTGAAAGCAGTTCCCTGGCGTGTATCCCGCATAGGGCTTTGCTCAATGACTTTTACTGCATCACGGCTCAGCCCACGGATGTAAAGACCTGGGAGATGATACAGGCCGGTGATACCGAGGGATGTTACAGGTTGGGGAGCCCTATCGCCAGGGAGCAGCTGTCCGCCATAAAACCCACTGACATCTTTGAGCTGACGGCCCTGGAAGCCATGCTGCGCCCCGGTAACATGGAACTCCTTCCCCAATACCGCGAGGCAAAGCAACAGAACCGGGTCTGGAAATGCGGGATCGGGGCGGTGGACAAACTCCTTGCCCGTACTTACGGCCTTATTCTCTACCAGGAACAGCTAATGATGATTGCCGCTTTGGTGGGGAATTACCCTGAGTTTGGAACGCTTCCCTTCATGCGCACCCTCTTCCGCGGCCCGAAGGACAGCATGCTGGCCGCCTGCCGGGAGGAATTCATGGCCTCGGCCAGGGACAACGGCTACGATGAACAGAAAGTGCAGGCATTGTGGGAGCGGATGGAACGGTTCGGGCCATGCACCTTCAACAAATCACACGCCGTCTGCAGCGCCCTCACTTCCTATTATTGCTCCTATGTGAAGGCACACGCGGGCGATGAATGATGGTCACTTACCGGGCGAGGCCTGAATGCCGGCGCCACAGTATGGTAGAAGGCCCATCGGCCTCCAATGCCTTGACTATGGTGTCCTCTTTTGGGATGAGATCGTTGTTCCGGTCCCAGACGAAAATGCCAATGCGGTAAGTACGCACAAATTAACTATTAAATCATAACGCCATGGATGGTTCAATTTTGTTCTTCATAGTATGGGGCATTGCATACATTGTTTCCCGCATCAGGAAAAAACTAGGCAAACCAATCCCTCCTCCAGAACCCAAATTCATTACCAGCGTCAACCATATTGGCTGTGCTGTTCAGGCTGTTGACCAACATGGATGCCCAATGTGGCAAAGACCGGGAAGGCTCCTGTCCCATACATCCACCCATGTGTCTGTAATATGTGGCAGCACCGGTTATGTCTACGACATCAATGGGGGCATCGCATACGCGTTCCCGGTAGATGAAAAAGATATCAGACATGATGAATAAATTATTCGACTCTTACTCACCGCTTGATGTTCCGGTTGTCCATAGGGCGACAACCTATGGTTGTGCCCTGATTGGGGGTACAGCAGTGCAATTCCTAGCCAGGCAATACGGGGTCAAAGAGCGAAGGGCCCGCTCTGTCAACGACCTGGATTTCATCACTCCGGCTTCAAACCCACTTACCAGGCATTTCAATGATTGGCTGGTCGGGAACCATTTCAGGGAAATCAAGGCAGGCGCTTCCGAATACATGTGGAATTATGAAAATCCCGATGCCGGCGTGGAAGTCGATGTGCTGATATCCCATGATCCACAATTGCCAAGGCAGATCATCAAGGTAGCCCGCATCCTGGTCTGGCACCCGGTCAACCTTTTCGTATCAAAAGTGCAGCGGATGACCACCTTCAACACCAGGGCAGAAACCGACAAGGCAGACCTGAATACACTCTACGACATCCTGGAACAACGCAACGAACTCCCCCTGCTGGAAGCAGCCTTGTCCAGTCTTGACCTTTCCGATGCAGATATAGCGCGGGTGAATGAGTGGATAAAGGAATGATTTGAATTATCTGCAGCACTACGTCGTGTTTTGACGTAGTGCTCCTTTATTTTTGAATCAAAACCCAATCCATTAAACACCTGCCTGTTATGTTGATGATAATACTGATACTGGGATGCCTGCTTGACGGCATCGCCATGCTGTTTGAAAAGCCAAAATTTCACCGCTAAACAAGCGTTGATTTGCCTTCAAAAATTGTCCTGAAAGAGGAAAACAGCAGGACAATATTCCCTGTGTTTTTCCCGAATTCAAACTCAAACAGACCGAATTCAAAGTCAAACCGACCGGAATCATAAAAAATATTCCACGTCTCTGGTTGATTAGGTATATTTATAGATTACAATTCAATAAATTATCAGATCATGCTGTATTTATTAATAATTGTTATAGGTGCCATTTTGCTAATAATTCTCCTTAGCAGATACAAGGCCAAAAAAGAAGTTGAAAGTAAAGAACTCCTTGAAGAGTTGCATGTTGAGGACGAACTTCCTGAAGATAAAGAAGAAACCTTTATTGATGATCTGGAGGTTAGTTGCGATCCACAAATAACGGAAGAGATCGTAGCAGACTCTGATGTTCCGGTAATAAGTAATGAAGAAGAAGATACTCTTGAAGAATTGCATATTGAGGACGAACTATCTGAAGATAAAGTAGAAACCTTTATTGATGATCTGGAGGTTAGTAGTGACTCACAAAAAATCGAAGAGATTGCAGCAGACTCTTGTGTTCCGGTAATAAGTAATGAAAAAGAAGAAGAAACTCCTGCTGATGAATTTTCGCAAATCATTGCTGAAATCGCAAATATTGCAGACTTGATGGACACCAATACTGAAACTGCAGAAGATGATAAGGTCGTCACTACAGACGAGATTGAGGAGATTGAACTAAAGGCCAGATTTTATGAGAAGCTTTTACAATATAGAAGGGCCTGCAGGTGTTATTATAAACTATTTCAATTTTATGAAATGGTTGGAAATCAAAAGGAGGCAGACATCATAAGAAATAAACTTGAATCATTGTTGAGGATTTTAAAAATTAGGAATCAGGAAATTAGTATTATTCATACGCTATATAAATCAGAATCTGGTTCAGTTGCAGAAGGCACATCTTATGCAAAAGATAGCCACACTATTATTTCAGGAGATCTACCCGTTATACCTTATGATAAAGCTTTTGCTAAAGAAAAGAAAACAAAGCTTAATGAACAAAATATTAAAAATAAAGAATCTACGCAAACAAATAAAAGTAACCAGAATAAAGATATTAAGGTGGAAATTAGAGAGTTAGTTTATAAAGCAAAAAGAAAGTATGATATCGAAATTTTTGAAAAGGCAGCTGAAATGGCATTAAATGCTGGATATCCGAAAGGGTGGCAGTATAGTTATTACAACATATGTAATAACTACTTAATGGATTTGTACAGAAAACAAGGAGATATCCTAAAAGAGTATCATTTTATTGATAGAGCTCTTAAAATTTTAAGACTTTACATGAAACCGGGGATTGCTGTCTTTGAATCACGATTTAGAGAGCTCACTAGAATTATTAGCTCGGGTATGCCCCAAGAACACAAAACCGAACCTGAACTGCAAGAGTTTTACAATTATGCCGTCCAGTATGAAAGAGAGAGTAACTTTAAAAAGGCGTTGGAGCAATATTCAATGATTGCATGTGCATATCTGGATGCGCGTGATGCTCGTTACCTGGAAATTATTGACAAGAAATGTGATATTTACAGATTACTGGGCTATAAATTTTATGAATTTTCAGAAATTGACAGAGCGCTGAGCTGGGCTGAAGAATTTAAACATAGCCTTATCGAAAACTATAGAATTCACTTTAAAAAAAGAAAGGAAACTATATAACTGATAGAAATACGAATTTCAGAAGATTTGAAGAAGCAGATTGTTTTACTATTAGTTATAGCTAGTAGTTATGGAACTGTCCATCAATTTTGTGTAATTTTGTATGAGCGGTCATACAGTATCGTTTTTTAATTTTAGCTTCTCCATGTTTTAAGACAAACACCAGTTATGAGTCAACATTTTATTGTAAATCAAAGAGGCGAAAACTCCCTTTCTTCGGTAATAAATGGAATACTGCCAAATAAAACGAAAGCTTTTGATGCTATTGTAGGTTACTTCTATTTTAGTGGATTAGCTGAGATATATAATAATATAAACGACATTCATGTACGAATACTTGTTGGTCTTGAGATGGAAAAAGAATTATTGAACAAGACTACAGAGATTAATGAATGGGACAAAAGGAAAAGGACATCAAAACTTGCCCTGAAACGAGACTACTATGACTCATTAGTGAATTTATGCAACACAACAGATTATTTTGATTCTGAAGAGCATAAAAAAGCTTTTTCACTTTATTACCAGAAAATCGTTGATGGGACATTAGAAATCCGAAAAACAAAAGAACCTTGTCATGCCAAAATGTACATATTTTCACTTAAAGATGACTTGAATGAAGGAGGTGCTCAACTAGGCACATTGATTACTGGTTCAAGTAATCTAACACATAGAGGATTAACTGGTCAAAACGAAATAAATGTTCGTTTCGACAGTACACCTGAAGTAAAAGAAGGCTTATCTATCTTCAATAAAATGTGGGATAAAGCTATCATTATTGCTGATAAAGGCAATATGATAGAATTCACTGAGAATGTGATTCAGAAAATTTGGATAGACCAGATTGTAACGCCCAAACTAATTTACCTAAGAGTTTTACACGAATTTTTTACCATAGATACCTCGAGAAGAATACGAACCCCACACGACATAACTAATGGCAGGTTTTTCAATCTCAAGTATCAGGAAGACGCTGTGCGAATGGCCATGCAAACCTTAGATAGGCACAGTGGTGTAATTATCTCAGATGTTGTTGGTTTGGGTAAAAGTATTATCGCATCTACTGTCGCTAATAATTTGAATCTTAGAACCATAATCATTGCGCCTCCACATTTGACTACCCAATGGGAAGAATATAGGGTAGAGTTTAATTTCAATGCTACCGTTTTTAGTAGTGGAAAAATTGAGAGAGCACTTGATCATCACCAACTTCTTTGCCAAGAAGGAGAACAGTGGTTAATCATTGTAGATGAAGCTCATAATTATCGAAACGAATACACACAAGATTATGCCCTTCTACATGAATTATGTCAAAATAATAAAGTTATGCTTCTTTCGGCAACCCCTTTTAACAATAAGCCGGAGGATATTTTCTCTATGCTGAAGCTTTTCCAGATACCCACAAAATCTACTCTAAAAACCGTTCAAAATTTAAATACTGAATTTGGACAACTAATTAATGAGTACAAAGCCCTAAGAAAAGCACAGAAAGAGAAAAGTATTGACGAAGCGACAGTCAAGGATAAGATTAGCTTCATTTCAAATCGGATAAGAACCATCATTCAGCCATTAGTTATCAGACGATCACGTCTTGACTTGGATAAAATTCCTGATTACAAGAAAGATTTGAAGAGGCAGAAGATAGAATTTCCTCATGTCAATAATCCAGAATTATTGGAGTACGACTTAGGAGAGTTGACCGACATTTATACACAAACATTAAATCAAATATCCCCCAAAACCATTGACAATTCATCAGAACTCATACCGGCTAATTTTTTTAAAGCTACACGATACAATCCCATAAAATATGTCAAAAGCGAGTGTATAGAACTATTAAAGAAAGACATCGAAGAAGCTGGTTTTGAATATAATTTATTCTCTGAATCACAAACCAACTTATCAGATTTCATGAGGCGTTTACTGGTGCGAAGATTTGAAAGTTCACAGGAAGCATTCCGTATCTCCGTTTTGAATATGAGAAAGAATTGTGAGAACATTTACAACTGGGTAACTCTTAGAAAATCTGTCCCAATTTTTAAGAAAGGTAATCTTCCAGATATTGATGATTTATATAGTTCTTCAAATGATTCTTTATTCCCTGAAGAATGGATGAATGACGAGCTTAAAGCATATGAAGACAGAGGACTGTTCGAAATTAATGCCGGGTATTTGAATGAGAATTTTATAGAAGATCTAATAAGCGATATAGAAGTCCTTATAAAGATTGAATCAGATTGGGAAAAGACCACACATGATCCAAAAGTTGAACAAATAATCTCCATCCTTTATGCGCAACTTAAGAAAGAGCCAAAAAGGAAGATTGTTATATTCACAGAGTTTGCAGATACAGCTAATTATCTCTATAAGATACTTAAATCAAAGAAATTGCCTGTTTTTAAATATTCGTCTTCTGATGCTTCCATATCGAACAAAGAAAAGATTCGAGCCAACTTTGACGCCGGTTACAGGGTAGATAAACAAAAAGATGACTACAAAATCTTGATAGCGACCGATGCGATATCTGAAGGTTATAGCCTTCATAGAGCTGGCACTATTTTTAATTTTGACATACCATACAACCCAACAAGGGTTATTCAACGAATTGGACGTATAAACAGAATTAACAAGAAAGTTTTCAAGAATCTATATATATTCAATTACTTTCCAACTGCAATAGGTGAAGCTGAAACACGAAGCCGAGAAATTTCCACATTAAAGATGGCCATGATACAGTCTATTATGGGAGAAGACACAAAAGTCCTGACAAGTGATGAGCAATTGCAGAGTTTCTTTAATGATCAGTATCGAAAAATTATAAAAGAAAACGAGGAAGAATCGTGGAATACAAAATATGAATCATATCTTCAACAAATGAGAGGTAGCGCAGAAATGAAAGAAGCCTTAAAAATTCCACTGAGAACGAAAGTGCGTAGAATAACTAGCAAAGATGAAAAAGGTATATTGGTATTTGGGAAAAAAGGGAATGATTTCATTTTCAAGTTGGGCCATACACAAACTCTGATAGAAGCTGTTTCTCCAGAAAAAGCATTTTATCTGTTGGAACCAGAGACTGAAGATGAAAAAGGTTTCGCCATCTCTAGCAATTTCTATTCAATATATGAATACCTGGAAGCAGATCTCTTCAAGCAATTAACAGATGCAAAAATATTGCAAACTAGGAAGAATGCTCTTGCCCGGATTAAAGTGATTAAAGATGAAGGTGCCTGTGATGAAGGTTTTTTGGAAGACTTGATTAAAGTAATTGAGCTCGATAGCATACCAGGCTTTACGCTTAGAAAAATTAACAAGTTAAAAAGAGAGGAGTTTCATACCCTAACAAGCTTTATCCACCCTGACTATTTAGCCAAAATCCTTAACCGGTCTGATTATATTTCACATGGACAAGAACTATTAATATTGTCTGAAGAGATTGAATCAGATGTAGCAAAAGAGCCTCTAATTGATGAACAAGGACAAACTCTTTTAGCCATATAGTAATCAAGTAATTAATTTATCATGAACATATTTAACTATCCATACAATAGAGATTCATTCATAGATGATTTCCTGGTCGATTTTCTACCTGATGATTTTGAAGCAGAAGAGACGGTTCTCCCTATAGATTTCTCAGCTGGTTATTTATGTAAGGTTACCAGAATCGGCTCTTGCAGAAGCCTCAAATTGGAAGTGTTTGAGATGATTCACTCATCACAGAATGATGCACGCATAGGCGTTTCTAAGGATGCTTTTCGTGTGTTATATAGATATAGCCTATGTAATCGTGCACTAGTGGTTTTTGTAGCAGACAGTTCTTTAAACACATACCGTTTTTCACTTTTACAAATAGATGCATCTCTAGATGAAAAAGACCGCTTAATACGACAATATTCAAATCCCAGACGTTTTTCTTTTCTTTTAGGAACAGAAGCCCACACAAAAACTCCCACACAATTTTTAATTGAGAAGGGGCCCATACGAGAGCGACAAGAAGGGAATAAATTACTGACACCATTTGATGATTTGTTAAGCCGTTTCTCTGTGGAAGCCCTGACAAAACAATTTTATAATGAATTATTTAAGTGGTATGGTTGGGCAATAGAGCTTTCAGCATTTCCCAAGGGTAGAGCAGCAGATGTTACACTGACTAAAGAAAATAACGAACAAAATGTAATCCGGCTAATTACCCGGATTATGTTTGTTTGGTTTATCAAACAGAAAAAGTTAGTGCCCGATAAATTATTTAATTCCAGTGAATTATCGACTATAATAAACGATTTCGAGCCTCTGAGTTCAAAGTCAGGTAATTATTACAATGCCATTCTACAGAACCTGTTTTTTGCTACATTGAATCGAGCTATCATAGACGAAAAAGGTTTAAGACGGCAATTCACTGACGATAATCCAGCAGTAAATAATCCGCATTATGGTATAAAGTCTTTCTATAGAGACAATAAAGCACCTAACAAATCATTATTCAAGGTTTCTCACCAGGAGGTAATTGATTACTTTTCTACCATTCCATTTCTTAACGGAGGATTGTTTGAATGTCTTGATGACCTTGATGATAATACAGATATAACCCAAGAATATATTGATGGCTTTAGTAGGGAGCCATCACGCAGAGCGTTTATTCCAAATATCTTATTTTTTCATCCTGAAGAAGGGTTGATACCATTATTGTCACGATATAATTTTACCATTGAAGAGAATTCACCTAAAGAAGTTCAGGTGGCACTAGATCCTGAACTTTTAGGGAAGGTGTTCGAGAATTTATTAGGGGCATACAATCCCGAGACAAGAGAAACAGCAAGAAATCAAAGCGGTTCTTTTTATACGCCAAGGGAAATTGTTGAATATATGGTTGATGAATCGCTAAAGGCATATCTGGGAGAAAATGAGAGTGTTAATCAATTATTTACTCAAGATGAATTACCATTAGCGCTTAAGAACAACCCTGCTGAATGCGAGCGTATCACACGCAAACTGTGCTCAGCTAAGATTCTTGACCCGGCATGTGGTTCTGGCGCATTTCCTATGGGGATATTGAATAGAATGGTAGAACTTCTGGAGCTTTTAGATTATAAGAAGGAGAAAGATATTGGAAGGCTTAAATTTCAATTAATCGAACACTGTATTTATGGATCTGACATACAAACCATAGCAGTTCAGATTAGCAAATTAAGATTTTTTATATCGTTAATTTGTCATTATGACAGGAACGATGATGATCCAATTAATAATTATGGGATTCCAATTCTGCCTAATCTGGAGACTAAATTCGTTGCAGCAAATTCTTTGATCAGTATTAATACCAAAGCCGGTTTTGGGAATTTATTCACTGATCCTACCGGGGAAATTGAAAAAACAAAAAAAGAACTACTTGAAATAAGAGAAAAACATTTTTCAGCTCATTCATCTTCTTTAAAGGTTCAACTCAGAGAACAAGACAGAGGTACGCGTGAAAAACTAGCTCAATTACTTTCAATCAACATATATGCGCCAGAGGATGCCAGGCAATTAGCGGAGTGGAATCCCTACGATCAGAATAAAAGTTCCTCTTTTTTTGATGCATATTGGATGTTTGGAATATCTGAAGGTTTTGATATTGTGATTGGGAACCCTCCTTATATACAGTTACAAAACAATGGAGGCAAACTAGCTGTATTGTATGAAAACTGTAATTTCAAAACTTTCGCACGGACTGGCGATATTTACTGTCTTTTTTATGAAAGGGGATGGCAATTACTTAAATCGGGTGGACATCTCTGTTTTATAACTTCAAATAAATGGATGCGTGCTGGATATGGTGAAAAGATGCGGGAATTTCTTGCTAATAAAACCAATCCAAAATTGTTAGTAGATTTTGCAGGACTAAAATTATTTGAGTCTGCCACCGTGGATACAAATGTTCTCCTGTATGCAAAAGAACCCAATGCTGGTAAAACCATTTGTGCTGTAACAAAAAATGATAAAACCTGCATCAAAGAATTGAGCAATTATGTTAAGCAGCAACAAACAATATGTGAGTTTAATGGAAGTGATAGTTGGGTAGTATTATCGCCTATAGAACAGAGTATTAAGCAAAAAATTGAGTCAATAGGTACACCATTAAAAGATTGGGATATTAAGATCTACAGGGGTGTTCTTACAGGTTGTAATGAAGCATTTATAATTTCTAGTGAAAAACGCAAAGAAATACTTAATAACTGCAAAAGTGCAGAAGAACGAAAAAGAACTGATGAGCTTATTCGACCTATTTTAAGGGGCCGGGATATAAAGAGATATAGTTATGATTGGGCAAATTTGTGGTTAATTTGTACATTCCCTTCTAAACGTTACAATATCGAAAAATACCCGGCTGTCAAATCTTATTTGGAAACTTTTGCATATGATACATTAGTTAATAATGGCAATGAATGGGTGGCAAAAAAACATCTAAAAGAATACTGTATAAAGAAACTTCAACAGTCTGGGGAAGACATTATCATTAACGGGAAGTATATTTTTAACGTTAATGGCACAAAAGAAAAAAGTAGGAAACTTACCTCAAATAAGTGGTTCGAAACACAGGATAGCATTAGTTATTGGGAGGATTTTTTGAAGCCGAAAATTATATATCCAAATATGACTAAGTATATGCCTTTCGTCTATGATGAGAAAAAATATGTTACAAATCAGAAGTGCTTTATAATTACAGGAAAAGACATAGCTTATCTTACAGCATTTTTCAATTCTTCACTATTTAAGAAATGTTATAGAGATTCTTTTCCTGAACTTCAAGGTGGCACACGAGAGCTGAGCAAGATCTTCTTTGATAAAATTCCAGTAATAGTCGTTTCGAAAGAAACTAATCGATCATTCAAAGAGGCTGTTATCGATATTCAACGAGAGTACACAAAGACTAAAGCCATTGCGTTAGATACAATTATTTTCGATTTGTATAAATTGACATTTGAAGAACGCCAATATATTGGATTTGTGGATATTAAGTAGATATGTTGTTATCCCTTAAGATTTATATGTTGAATTTCTTTTTTGTCGAGGTGGTAAAGTGCTATTACAGACATATCAATATTTTCATCATTGTCACTATTGGCTATTTGTTTTTGCAGGATGGACTCATTCCAGTGTGGAATAGGTAGTTTTTCAAAAAAAGCTTTCTTGTAACGATAACCGTCCCCGCCTAATCCTCCACCAGCATAAAAAGTCCTAAAAAAATAAGTTATTACTGAAAATCCCGTGTAAACAGGAACAAGAAGTGCAGTGATTTCGGGAAAAAGAACTACAGTGTGATAATATCGCTCAAAGGGTACCACCCATATCGCTGGAAAGGGTACCGGGCGTAGCGCTCCAATAGGTACCGGGCGTAGCGCTCCAAA
>Ga0255341_1004246_pt1 | contig 15231 bp, 12 predicted proteins | sample wastewater_treat_8_FD_192418 | JGI IMG/M metagenome (GOLD analysis project Ga0255341, IMG submission 192418) | Wastewater microbial communities from Lulu Island WWTP, Vancouver, Canada - plant12 | ecosystem: Engineered > WWTP > Wastewater > Unclassified | place: Canada: Vancouver, British...
CAAAAACGCCTTGAAGTCCAGTAGTTTCAATAGTTTTGCGAAGTTTTCAAAGATCGATATTACCTGTTTTTAACAGGAGTTATTGCAGTGGAATCAACTTTATATTTTCAAGGACAAAACCATATGATTAAAGTGGTTTTGTACAATAAGAATTGGATATTATCCCTTAGCTATTACTAATTAAAGAAAGTATGACTTATTTATAGTAAATTGTATAAATTTTCTTCCAATAAAATATTATCATTAATCAACAAAATATACAATTAAATTGAATAAATTGAACAAATTTTCGACAAAAAGTTTATACATGATCTGCTGCAAAAAACCTCTGCAGCAAAAGAGATCAGCCCCATGAATGAGATGATCTCTTTAAATATATATATAAAATCAATTAACCTTAACATTTGACATCATCGTCAAATGTTAGATTAATATTGATTTTAATTATAAAGCCTTATTATCTTCACTGTTTAAATATAAGGGATCTTTGCTGCAAATCTGTTGTTGTCTTCATTTGTCTCTTTAATACTGTCTCCCCAATCAACCATGCCCGTTACATAATTCATTCCATCTGGAACTGCTCCAAAGGCAGAAAAGATACCGGTATAGCTCTCACCCGGGGCAAGCGGACGATCAACGGCAAGAACACCGCCGCCTGCCGATACATCATTTTCATCATAAAACACTTCATTGGCCGAATAAAAATTCTGAATGGATATATTGTAAAGGCTTGGAATCGTGTTTATCCCTTTATTCTTAATTGTGTATTCATAGTTAACCTGATCCTGTGATTTAGAGATAACCTCTATATTTGTAATCTCAAGGTCAGGCATCAATTGCAAAATATATGTATTGTTTGTTTCATCCGTTTCTTCTTCGATCTCACCACAGTCTATCTTTAAAAGCATATAATCCATTCCTATAGGCGCCTCAATAAGAGAATAAAATGTTCCTGTATAGCTTTCACCGGGAGCAAGGGAGCCTTTTATGCCCAGAATACATCCGCCGCAAGGCACGTCCCCTTTATCATTAAAAATAGTGTTGGCAGAGTACATATTTTGAATGTTTATATGATAAAGATCATTTACTGTAGTATAACCATTATTTTTGATAGTAAAAGTATAATTCAGTCGATTATCACTTTTTGATGTTATTTCTGCGTTTGTGATGACCAAATCAGGTGCCAATAGCAATGAATATGTATTGTTGAATTCGACTTCTTCCTCAATAACATTTGCATAATCAACCTCAAACACCAGGTATTTCATTCCTTTTGGAATTGCACCCGATGCATAACAGGTCCCCGTATAGCTCTCACCGGGACCAAGAGGCTTGTCTATACCTATTCTGGATATACCGGCATCCACATCATTGGAATCATTCATTATAGTATTTTTAGAGAAAAAGCTCTGTATTGATACGTTATAAATGCTTGGAATTGTAGCTGTACCCTCATTTTTAATTGTGTATGAGAATCTTATGGATGTATCTGTTCTAGATGTAATCATAGCATTAGTAACAACAATGTCTTGCCTGGTGGTGGAAACTTCTGCATTAGTAAGTCCTCCAACGGAGTTCGCACCATTAAATGATGCCGTTCTGAATGAACCTGTTTCAATTACAAAAACATAGAGTAGTGCAAACAACAACAAAGTAACAACTAGAGTAACAGTGAAAGAAATAAAACTTTTTGTACGCATTTTACCACTCCTTAAAATTTATTAACTGAACTTGTACAGACAAAAAGAGCACATACCTCCCCTTTTGCAGCACAAAATAACAGCCTGCATAATACAAGTTTCCATGGCAGTTTGATATAAAAAAATCAATTAAGAAATCATGTAGGGTAAGTTATTTCTTCAACATACCTATATTAAATACGTTATTGATCTTACATTTAGCAGAGCAAAATAACGAACGCTTTAACGGAATTTTGCGATAGATAAATGTAAAAGATTAATCGTATTTAATATAAATGTAAATTTAATAATGTTTTATAAAGCTGTTAAAATGTAAAATTGTGTAAGTAACTCTTGACAATAACACATGATGCATAAAAGCTTATAGCAAAGCTTTAAAGATTTTGCACAGACAATTAACAAGAATATTTGATTTTTATATATAACGAACAAGCGTATTATTTTCCTAAATCTCTTACTACCACGTTATTACATTTATTCAATACTTATGTTAAGAATTTGTTCTTTGTAAATCCTACTAAATTATACCACATTAATACAATTTTTGTAAATAGTAAATTGGATATTTAATATTTTTTTGTAAATATTTGTGTTCTATGTTATAGATTTGATTATTTTTAGTTTTTGATTGATTATGATTGTTTTTAATTGGTTTTTGGTTTTTGATTGTTTATGATCGGTTTTAATCGGCTTTAATCGGTTTTAATTGGTTTCCATTGGCTTTAATTACTTTTTACAACTATATTGCTATACATAAGTCCCATTAATGCAGCAATATAGGTTAACCATATCAAAGCATGCGAATGAGAAATCGCCATGCCCTTAATGCGTACCATTCCAATAACCATATCCGATAAAATGAAAAAAAAACTACCGGCAGCTGCCAGCATGTACCTTTTTCCCAATATCAAATACAAAGTTAGTGCAAATGCAGCCATTATACCAATTATAATACCATATACCAGAGCTCCAATTGATATTGCCAATTTAGAAGTATTAAGAATGCAAAGCCACCATATTACAGTTTCTGTTATCACATAGAAAATTATACAATTTGCCAGTTTTGAGGTAAAAAGACTCCTTAAGTGAAATTTCGATGTTTTAATGAAGCAGTTTATTAAAAGGATATGTGCAACCGAAAATCCAACCATGCCTCCAATGAAATTATTGGGCAATGGTATAATCGAAGCCATTGACAAATCCCCAATAAAACAAAATATCATAGCAAAAAATGCAAATTTATTATAGATATTATTATATTTTCTCCACAAAACAAAAGAAGTTGTTACTATTGAAAAGCTGGCAACCATGTCAAATAATTTTGCTGAATAAGGAAAAGCTATTCCTGCAACTACAAGTATAAACTGAAGTGCTATAACTATATAAATCATGTATTCCTCCCTAAATTCACATAAAATCTACTTATATTGTATGAAAATTATAATATTATCGGTTCATTTTTACCAGTTAATATTTATAATTAATGACAAAATTACAAAATATTTTTACATATCTTAGTATTGTCATAGAACTTTGAAAAAACCAATCTATATTAAATACGTTATTAATCTTACATTTAGCAGAGCAAAATAACGAACGCTTTACCGGAATTTTGCGATAGATAAATGTAAAAGATTAATCGTATTTAATCCACTCCAATTTGCTAAATAAAAACAGCTGAAAATCGGATAATTTCACCGTCTTTCAGCTGTTATAATATTTTTTATATATAATACCGATGCTTCCATACCTTCCATGCAAATTAAGATAAGTAAGCATCAGGTTTATATATCATAATATTCTCTTTAATCCCGGCACCTTCCTCAAACAATGTGCAACAGTCCATACCGAAATTGTAATCACAATCACTTGCAATAAATACTTTGCTAATAATGGTAAGTCGATATCTTTTGATAAGTAAATCACACCAAATACAAAAATCATATGAATTAAGTACACTGCATAGCTGCTCCTTGAAAGAGTCTTAGTTATAGACCCCGGATTATTCATAAACCTTAACCCCTAACTTATATCCCTCTTCCTAAATCTGGCAACAGCCCAAAGCAACAGCCCTACAAGATAAATTCCTATATAAACCATCATCCATATGCTTGGCGATGTTGCACCTGTATTAAAGCCACCGTTCATGGGATTTGTGACAACAGCATCGGAAAACACCAACGATATCATCTTCCTGTAAATCAAGTCAAAGGGAGATATTAGACTTGAGAAAATACCGAATTTATACAAGCCGTCATTTCCAATCATTGAACCTATTTGTTCCATCATGCTTCCTATAAGCCCAAGAATATATATGGCAATAACCATTATGCCATTTGTAAGGGTATGAAAAATGGAGCCTCCAAATATGGATAATGCCAGTATAGTCAGTGGTTCTAATATAAAGACAGCCCACCCTTTTATAATGCTTGGTAAGTCCATTAAATTTGAGACTGGCATTCCATTGATTTTGGGAATAATAATTACCAGCATAAATAGAATTGTAGCATATGCTACCGACATAATCCCCAAACCTATATATTTGCCCAGTATGTATTCATAACGCCTTATGGGCTTTGATATTATTGAGTGAATTGTTCCGTTCTCTATCTCTGAGGATATTGAGCCTATTGATGACATTATTGTAAGTAATGCAACAAGCATGCTGGAAAAATAAAAACCCGTTATGGATATTAGTTGGGATGCCATATTATTTATATAATCCATATTAATCATGCTGCTATTGTTGACGTCATTTGCATAAATGCGTGTAATTAGCGTGAAAAGTAAAATATAAATAACCGACAGTGCTCCTATTAAATACAGCATTTTTTTCCTCAAAGCTTCTTTGAACGTGGTGAAAGCTATGGTCATCATTTATTATCACCACCTTCTATGAGGCTTATGAACTTGCTTTCAAGGTTTGTTCCCTGAGTCTTAAGCTCGTACAATTTTCCGCCACCGTTTACTATTATGGATGCAGCCCTGTGCACATCATCCTTATTGTTTACTTTCAAGCTTAGCTTATTGTTTTCAAATATAAGATTTTCATCTATTTTTTTGAGGGTGTTGATGACCTCATCGCTAATATTCTCGGCACATATATGCAATATTTCCTCACCCTTTAAAAGCTCTTCCATATTTCCCTGTATTACAACAGAGCCCTTATTTATAACAACAACACTATCGCAAACCATTTCCACCTCACTTAAAAGATGGCTGTTTAAAAGAATAGTCTTGCCTCTTCTTCTTAGCTCCGTCATTATGTCCCTGACATCTTTTCTGCCTATGGGATCAAGTGCTGAAGTAGGCTCATCGAGAAACAGAAGGTCGGGATCTGGAAGCAAAGCACTTGCCAAACCCAAACGCTGCTGCATACCTTTACTGTATGTTCCCAGCTTGTATTTCTCATGACCTGTAAGCTTTACCAGCGACAGAACTTCTTTTATTCTTTCCTTTACAGTACTCTTATCCAGCTTATACAAAGAAGCATGAAAAGACAGGAGATCTTCCCCTGTCATCCATTCACCGTATTTAAAGTTTTCCGGAAGGAAGCCGATTCTTTTTCTTACCGAAATGTCGTTTAAGGGCTTTCCGAGTATTCTTGCTGTGCCTGAAGTAGCGAAAAGAAGACCCGTCATAATTTTAATAAATGTGCTTTTACCTGCCCCATTTGGGCCAAGGAAGCCAAATATCTCGCCTTCCCTGACCAATATGGATATGTCCTTGCATCCTAACTTTTTACCGTAAAATTTAGTAATATTATTTGTCTCAATAACCATTGTTACCTCACAGAATTAGCAATTTTTATCAATTCATCCTGACTCATGGAGCCACTAATTGAATACAATACCTCCTTATTATACCACACAATATTCTTATATTGGGAATCTGCGTCCATAATATATCCCTTTACACCATTAATGCTTACTTCCTGGGATTTGGAATCAATAACAGGTATATAAAGTGTATTCTTCCAGTCATTAGCACTACTTAACTGCTGCTTTATGTTTTCAGGCAGAATAGGCATGGATATAAGGGAGTTATATATATCATCCGGATCAACCCCTTCAGGTGCCTTGATTTCCGGGCTCTTTGTCTGCATCATGTAAAAACTGTTCTTTTCACCAACATTGTATTCCATATTTATAACCCTTGGAAAATCAACTGTAAAGGTTTTTCCATCAAGACTTTCCGGTAAAAGTGTTTGAGTTCCGAAGGATTTTAAGAATTTGTTTATGCTTGGAACATTTAATGTAAACTCCATTGTAAAAGGACTTACAGTAAAAATTTGCGGATTTGTGCTAGAGGATCCACTTGGAAAAGCAGCATCAAAATCCGTTAGTGCTTTAGCTTCCTCAAGGCTTATTGTTTTCTGTTCAAAACTGCCTATAGTCTTTATTTTCCCCATATTCTTAAGGTCTATCTCGGCATTGCTTTTTGAAAGCTGATCCTTGATTTGCTCAATATCACTAAGGGTGATATTTATACTTTTCACATCATTTGCCCTGAATATAAGCAGTGTGTTTGATATTGCAGCTCTAACTGGCTGGAAAACCAGACATGTAGTCAGCATTACAGCAGCACATGCAACAGCAGCGATTCTTTTATTTTTTAACATAATTCTATACACTCCTTTTTCACTTTTCTTATTGTTTATTTTATCCTTCTCAATGTTATCTACAGATCGAACAGCCTCATTTGCATTATTTACCCTGTCATAAATATTATCTCTATATTCCTTGATTTTCATATAAGCAAAATCATCATTTGATTTAATAATGCTTAAAGCATCTCTACATTTTTCACATTGTCCAAGATGTTCTTCAAGATGTTTTTTTTCATCAATTTCCAGCTCTCCATCTATATATGCCTGTAAGAATCCATTATCCTGACATTTCATATAAATGTACCTCCCTTTAAATACTTTTCCTTGAACTTTGCCTGTGCACGGGCAAGTATAGTTCCGACTGAAGATTTTTCAACTTTTATTACTTCAGCAATTTCATCATATTTGTAGCCTGAAAACTTCATTAGCAAGCAAATTCGGTCCCTTTCCGGCATAGAATCAAGTATTTTTTTTGTCTGCCTTATGTCATAATTCATGATGGCAGCTTCCTCAATAGATATTACCTTGTCGGATTCGCCTTCATATATGACAGGTTCCTTGCTTTTTCTCGATTTCTCATTCCTAATATGGTTGTAAGCAAGATTGTTTGCAACCATTGATAGCCAGGCCGCAATATTTGAATGCTGCGGAGGTGCATTATAGAGCTTTATAAAAACTTCCTGCGTCAAATCCTCAGCAGTTTGAATACTTCCGGTTATATAAGCGGTGTGCCTAAGTATCACACGGTAATACTTTTCATAAATAAGTCTGAAGTCATCAGAAACATTTTTAAATCTTTTTATCTGACCTTCCATGGACATGCTTATGACAATTCACCCCCCAATCACTGTAGTGTACACTATGTTTAAATTATAACCAATCTTTCATAAATAACGTCATCTATAATGTTAACACTTAAGGAATTAATTTTGTGACAAGAATTTTTTGAGAATTCGGAATTCAGGATTCAAAATTCTGATTCTCCACCAAAACTTTCTCTTTTATGCCCATAAAAACCTTCTTCATTTTCGCATTAATTTTATACAGATATTGCAGATAATAATAGAATTAATCATTTCCATAATTAAACCATCATAATAAGGGGGACGAATTACCAGATGAAAAATTACATTACAAAAATTCCAGCGGTCTTTTGGCTAATAATTATTTCTGTTGTTTTAATCAATATGTTATCCTTTGCAGAAGCCCATGCCGCTATCTTTTCATGCGGGGCTGATGTAAGCTGGCTACCGCAGATGGAAGCTAAAGGATACAAGTTTTATGATGATAATGGTGTGCAAAAGGATTGCCTTCAGATTTTAAAAGAGCATGGGATCAATTCAATCAGGCTTAGAGTATGGGTAAATCCGTCAAATGATCCATACAGCGGCCACTGCAGCAAAGCTGAAACAGTCGCACTTGCCAAGCGTTGTGCTGACATGGGCTTTAGAATAATGATTGATTTTCATTACAGTGATTCCTGGGCAGACCCCGGAAAGCAATATAAGCCTGCAGCCTGGCAAAATCACAACATCACACAATTGAAGGCTGATGTTTATGAACACACGTTAGATGTATTGAATGCATTAAAATCCGCCGGCGTAACACCTGAATGGGTACAGGTGGGAAACGAAACCAACAATGGTATGCTTTGGAATGGCGGGAAAGCTTCAGTAAACATGAATAACTTTGCTCAACTAGTAAGCCAGGGTTATGATGCTGTAAAGGCTGTTTTCCCTCAGGCAAAGGTAATTGTACATATATCCAATGGATATGATAACAGTTTGTTCAGATGGATATTCGACGGTCTGAAAAATAACGGGGGCAAATACGATGTTATAGGCATGTCGCTTTATCCCGAGCAGAGCAACTATTTAGATTTAAACAGCCAGTGCCTTGCAAACATGAACGATATGGTTTCAAGGTACGGAAAAGAAGTTATGATATGCGAAGTGGGCATGGACAATACTTTAGCAAGCGACGCAAAAAGCTTTATTTCCGATATCATTAAAAAAGTCAGATCGGTTTCAGGCGGAAAAGGGCTAGGAGTATTTTACTGGGAGCCCCAATGCTATAACTGGGCAGGTTACGGCAAAGGTGCATGGGGCCTTAACGGAAGGCCAACTGTAGCCATGGACGCATTTTTGGAAGCTAATGTAGGACTGCCGACATCTACTCCAACATATAAGCCAACTGTAACACCAACCCCCACAGCTACACCAACAGTTTCAAGCAGGTCAATAAACGGGTATATAAATGGTGAAGGCTTCAGGCTTGAAATTGAAGGAACGGAGTATTCCGCTATATCCGACTATAATGGATTATTCATGATTAAAGATATACAATCTTCTTTAAAAGACTTTACATTAAAAATTTACAAACCCGGATTTCTAACCAGAAGCATTAATATAAGGTTCCCGTCAGATCGTTACAGCATCTCCATCTCAGACCCGGCTAACCCAATAAGTTTAATGGAGGGCGATATGAATAGCAATGGGGTGATAAATATGGAAGATGTAATTATGATAGCAAAAGTATTCGGCGTATCATCTTCACACACATTGTATAATACTGCTGCGGACTTTAATAATGACGGAATAATCAATATGTCCGATATTATTATGCTTGCCAGGAACTTCGGAAAAACATATTTGGACTATCCCGAATTCTGAATTCTCCAACAACACCCCAATATATAATCTAAACATAAAAATTCACCGATATATAATATAAGAAAAAATAAATTTAAAATGAAAGAATCAGGTGATTTATGGATACGATGGATTTGACCAAAATTGCAAAAAATGGTTCTTATGAAATATCGGTTAATGTTTCAAATAATTTACTCATCATTACTTTTTTTGGTATATGGGATAAAACATCGCAATTAGAATATTATCTGGAAGACTTCATTATTGCTTTAGATAAATTAATTCCCGGCTTTAATGCAATTGCAGATTTAACCTTTTATAAGGGCAGCACCTCTGAGTACATTCAGCTGCATGTACAAGCTCAAACCCTTGCTTTGAAAGCAGGATTGAATAGAACTGCAGTTATATTACGAAACAATCCGATGCTTAAAGTTTCTACTGACTTTATTTTCACTCAATCAGGTGTTAAAATAACCTACTTTAATAGCATTTCGGCAGCATTACGCTGGCTGTCTCTAATACACAGCCAGCAAGCTGCAAATAGTAATTTATAAGATTTAGTTATTCCTTCACAGGCAGCTTTACAGTTGCTTTAAACAAGTCTCCATCAATATCTATTGTAAGATTTCCTCCCTGAAGTTCAGTAAGGCTCCTGGCAATTGCAAGACCCAATCCCGAGCCTTCGCTGTGCCTCGACTCATCTCCTCGCTTAAACCGCTCCATGAGCTCTTCGGCAGGAATATTTAGTGGAAATTCCGATATATTTTTAATAATGATTCCGGAAAAACTGTTCTCCCTAAATACCGATACATATACTCGTGAAGCCGGCATTGCATATTTAAATACATTGGACAAGAGGTTGTCCACTACTCTCCACAAAAGCTTCCCATCTGCATTTATCATTATCTTTTCACTTGGGAAACTGGTTATAAATTCAAGCCCTGACGCCTCCACCTTGTCTGCTAATTCTCCAAAGCCTTGCTTGATAAGGGATACAATATCCAACTGTTCCATTTTTACAGAGATATTTCCGCTTGAAGCCTTTGCAGCATCAAAGAGATCCTCCGTCAGTTTTTTTAACCTTATAGACTTAATATCAAGTATTTCAAGGTATTTAGGTGCATTTTCAGAATCCAGACCTTCCTTTTTAAGCAAGTCTACATATGTTATTATTGATGTAAGAGGTGTTTTCAAATCATGTGAAACATTTGTTATAAGCTCTGCCTTCATTCTTTCCGCTTTTAATTCATTCTCAACAGATGCACCAAGCCCTTGTGCAATATTGTTTATGTCCTCAGAAACCTCTGTCATTACCAGACTAGGACCCTCGGGAATCCTCCAGGCAAGCTGGCCTCCCTTTATTTTCTTTGCACCTTCTGCAATTACCTTGAAGTATGAAATCCTCTTTATTATATACATGAGTATCAATAGATTAACCATTCCATAGATAAAAAGTGCAAAAAGTGCTGTACCGGCACGAGACCTGCTTAAACTGAAGTAAAGCAGAAAGAGGGAAAAAGCAACTGCAATACTATAAACAATGAAAAATGCTGTTATAAATAATGCCGTTTGTCCTGAAAGTGCAGCTTTTCCATATTGATCGGTATACCCCTTAAAAAAGCGTTTAATAGAGCGTAAAACAGCAAATACAAGGGTATTCTTAAGTACTGTTCCTCTTTTTAAATGTTTTATGAATATGGATGAGTACAAAAGGCTTAATAAAACTCCAGCTATAACGGCAGGTGAAGCTACATACATAAATGTCGTTCTTTCAGTCAGCATAACCCTGCTTGGAACAATACCAACAAAGAATATCAATCCTAGAACAGGCAAAAGTAATACAAATGCTCCTACATCCAAATAAAGTCTGTCAACAACGGTTAAATGTACATCCATAGAATTCTTCCTGCGGCCTGCCGAAACTAAAAACAATATATATCCAAGAAGGAAAGCTACTACACCAAAAATAGCCATATACATGTAGCCGAGTCCCTGCCTTCTGTCAGATTCATATATTTTTTGGTCTGCAGCATATTCCGATTCCGATACTCCCACATAAATAGTAATTCCCGAAAGAAATTTGCTGTAGCTTGAATCACTATACGTACCATATGCACCATAATTTGCATAAGAGCCATTTTGAGACTTTATATGGAATGGAAGACTACTATAGAAAGCTTCCAGATCAGTCTTATTTCCTGTATTGTCTGCTATCCTCCCATCAGTTGCCGTAACTACGGTATAAAACATTCCAGTGTCCGCTAATTCTGTATTTATAGCCTTATACTTCCACAAATCCTCATTGATTAGTTTATCATTAATCTGAGCTGCTTTTTTTTCATAATTTTCATTTTCTTTTGATATGAGTTCATCTCTTTCATTGACCAGGCGGACTTCATCACTTTGATTATTGGCTTTTGCCTGCTCTATAAGAGAGGAATATTGACCTTTAATACCTGTTATAACATTATATTTTTCCCGTAATATGTCATTTTTTTCCTGCATTACTCTTTCGTCAGTAATTGTCTTTCCTGATTTTATATTCTCCTCACTTCGTAAAACCGCCAGGTCAACTACCTTTGAATATACATCCTCCGTTTTTTCCCTGACCTTATAACTATTTTTATATTCTGAGGGCTCTCTTATATATCTTAGATAATCGTAGCCTGTCATACTGTAGACTATCAGGAGCATTCCAACAATACAAAGCAATACCGTTATCAACTTAAACCATATTGAACTACTGATATTTCTCAATTTTATATCCAATTCCCCACACCACCTTTAAATATTTCGGTTCTTTAGGATTTAACTCGATCTTCTCTCTGATTCTTCTTACATGAACAGCAACTGTGTTTTCAGGATTAAAGGACGGTTCATTCCAAACCTGCTCATATATTTGGTCCATGGAAAATACCCTTCCGGCATTTTCGCAAAGAAGCTTTATTATTTTGTATTCAACAGGTGTCAGCTTTACCGCTTCACCATCTACCGTTACCTCTTTACGGCTATCATCCACCACAAGGCCTCCGCTTTTCCACACATCATTTTTTACTTCCATACTTCCGAGCATTGTATACCTTCTAAGCTGTGACTTTACCCTTGCCATAAGCTCAAGGGCATTAAAAGGTTTTGTAACATAATCATCTGCACCCACATTAAGCCCCAGTATTTTATCGGTATCCTCAGATTTGGCAGAAAGCATTATAACAGGAATATTTTTCTTCTCTCTCAATTTCATGGTAGCCCTTATGCCATCCATCATAGGCATCATTATGTCCATTATTATTAGATGAATCTCGCTATTTTCAATTATTGACAGAGCCTCTAGACCGTTTGAAGCCTTATACACATCATATCCCTCATGCTTTAAGTAAATTTCAATCGCTTCCACAATTTCCTTTTCATCATCGCAAACCAATATGTTCATGTTTTCCCCTCTTTATCCCAGTTTTCATCCTATCACCCTTTCGTTTTTTATTATGTGTAAAGTTATATTAAATGCGATTAATCTATTACATTTATCTATCGCAAAATTCCGGTAAAGCGTTCGTTATTTTGCTCTGCTAAATGTAAGATTAATAAAGTATTTAATATACCTTGTTGATATCTAAAGTATAAACATCAAATCTTACAAAAGGGCCAACGAAATTATTAAGATTTTCTTAAGGAATCACCTAAAGTATTACTAACTGCTTTTTTATATTACCATATCACAAAAAGAATTTACATCTTGATTGACCTTGCTGCAAGTATAAAAAAAGATGACTCCATTTTCACTGGAATCATCTTTATTGAAATAATTGAAATACTTATCCCTATTTTACTTTTCAGAAATCACAATATCATCTATATAAATATTATTTGGTACCTCACCTGCAAATATACTGCCAATATGGAATGCAATCATTTGATCGGCAGAATCATATGCAGGAACAAAAGTGCTTGACACATCATATGTTTTACCGGCAACTAAAGAAAATGGCGTCCATATGTTATTCCACATCTCTCTATATGGCTCACCGATATCTCCTACTTTTACATAAACCTTTGCATCCTTTGAAGCTCTCATTTTAAATTTAATATCATACATTTTTCCAACCTTAAAAGCAGGCAATTTATGATATAGTGATACATCCCATAGGTTTTCACCCGCTGCATTAATCTGAACCTTTATTTCTCCGTTTTCTACAGCATAAGTAGCTGCAGCACCGTTAGTTGTATCAAGAACCCACTCCCCTATGTCACCGTTGTCAAAATCATAGTTCAAAACATCCGCAGATGGCTTTGGAGTTGGTGTTGGTGTTGCTGTAGGTATTTCTGTAGGTATTTCTGTCGGTACTTCTGTTGGTGCAATTTTCACCTCGCTAATTGATATATCATCAAGTATGATATCATTTGGTAATACATTTGAATTACTTCCTCCGAAATAGAAAGTTATAAGTTCGTCCAGGCAAGTAGCATAATTTACAAATACCTCTGATACAACTATCGCCTTGTTTGCAGGCAAAGTTATAGCACTCCAATCCTGAGGATGCCATACTTCTCTAAATGGCTCACCTGCATCACCAATCTTCGGGTAAACCTTTGCATCGTTTAATGACTTAATAGTAAATTGAATCTTATATGCCGAACCGACTTTTAATGACGGGATTTTGTGATAAAGAGCTACATCCCATGGTAACTCACCTGCAGCATCAATATGAAGCTTCATTTCACCATTCTCAACTTTGTAACTTGCTGCCGCACCGTTGATTGCATCTAAAACCCAACCACCTAAAGAGTCATCACTAAAATTGTAATTTATGATATATGAAGAATCTATTGGTGTAGGTGTTGTTGAGACAGTAGGAGTCGTTGTTGGTTCTATTGTAGGAGTTATTGTAGGTTTTGGTATATCCTGCGAAATTTTGGTAATGGATATATCATCAAAGCTTATGTCATATAATTTGTAACTGGATAAGTCCCCTCCCATGTGGAAAACTATTTCCTCATTATCTGATCTGCCTGTTGGAACAAAAGTCTGAGAAATTACCTTCGATTTATTGGCAGTTAAATTAGTTAAATTAATCGTTGCCCAATTATTATTCCAGTACTCATTGAATGGATCTGCTGCATCACCAATCTTGGCATAGACTTTTAAGTTCTTGCTGCTTTTAAGCTTAAAGTCAACCCTGTATTTCGCACCAATTTCAAGAGGTGCTATTTTATGCTTTAATGCTACATCCCATCTGTCAGTTCCTTTTGAAAAAACCTGAACATTTAATTTTCCGTTGAATACATAGGTGAATGCTTTAGCTCCGCCCTGCAAATCCAGCTTCCAATTGCCAATTTTGTTATCGTTAAAGTTATATTTTAATACATCATTTTTAGAAGATATTTTAGTTATTTTTATATCATCCAAGTAAATATTGCAAGGTACTTTTCCTTTCAGTTCCCCACCTAATTGGAATGCCATTTCTTCCGCATCGGATGAATTTGCAACTGTAAAAGTCTGAGATACAGTCTTCTTATGCTTGTTTATTTCGATGGGAGCCCAATTGTTATTCCAGCATTCTCTAAAAGGCTCTTCACTGTCTCCTATTTTGGCATAAATACTTTCATTCTTGTCTGAATAAACTTCAAACTGAACTTTATAAGTTGCACCTATCTCCAAAGGTGTAATTGAATGTTTTAAAGCCAAATCCCATTTATTCTCGCCTTTGTTCTTAATATTTACCACTAACTCTTTGTTTTTTACTTTCAAACTGCCTTTGGCTTTTCCTGACACATCCAGATACCATCCACTTGTCTTATTGTTATTAAAATTGGTATCCAGGACATTGTCTGATGAATCTGCCATTGCACAATTCGGAATCAAAGTAGTTATAAAAGCCGCTGTAAACAATATACACTTAATCTTCTTTACCATATACGTACCTCCTTAGTTTATTTGCTTACATTAAAAGCACTTATTAATGTATATATCAACAGAATATTATAAAAAGCTCAAGGTTGGTTTACAGGGTAGTACTAAATATAGATTTAGAATATTTTATTAACTACTGCCCCCTTTTTATTCAAGAATCTACCCATAATAGCCCCAGGTACCTCTCTAAGAACATCTATGCAGTTTTACAATATTCTATAGATATGCTATATGTAAAATATGATTCCACTGCATAAACTCTTTTTTTACAATAGATGTACCTTGACAACTTCACGCAATAACCATTATTAGGAAAATATCAAGGGTGTTTTGCTAATATTTACTAATTTGGGGTCAGAAATT
>Ga0255341_1004248_pt1 | contig 15222 bp, 12 predicted proteins | sample wastewater_treat_8_FD_192418 | JGI IMG/M metagenome (GOLD analysis project Ga0255341, IMG submission 192418) | Wastewater microbial communities from Lulu Island WWTP, Vancouver, Canada - plant12 | ecosystem: Engineered > WWTP > Wastewater > Unclassified | place: Canada: Vancouver, British...
AGAAATGATCGATGATGGACAGTTTGTCCGCGGTCTCCATAGGCCATCCTCCTTGGGTTATGGGGTACCAAGGTACTTTGGCACACTTGGAGCCAGGAGTCCAGCACTATTACGTGCGATAGCCCTGAGTGGGCAGCGGTTGACTCTGGAATACTAGAATGTCATAGTTGGAATATGAAGTCATTACAGCTATATAAACAATATTTGAACCGAAGGCGGAATTTAGGTTCAAATAACTTTTGCTCTTTTCTTACTGGTCGACATGATTCTGCTTGGTCAAAGGGAGAAGAGAAAAAAATGAACTCAGGATCTCAAAGCAAGGCTCTTTTGGTTTTCATACCGATGCTTCTCTGTTTCTTCTTGATTTCAGTCAGCCAGAGCTACGCCGATGGTCATAAGGAAGGAAAGCATGGAATCAAGAACGCTTATGAGCATGCGTTAAAAAAGAGTGATCACGGAAATGAGACAACGGGCGAGATTGCGGCATGGACGTTTGGGGTGGCAAATTTTCCGGTTGTCCTGAGCATCATCCTAAAGACCCTGGCGAAATTCATTCCTCCACGATTTAATCTTCGAGATCCCTTATCGAAACTCAATCGGCAACAGAAGAAGTACCTCATGAAGCTGCACTATTGGTTGAACCCGATTGCCGTGGGAGTCGCTTTGATCCACCTGTCATTGTCTTCCTGCACATCAACGGCATTTCCAGAGTGGGGGTTGGGTGTTTTGTTGGTCACCGTGCTCCTTGGCTTGATAATGAAATTCAAGCTGTCACCAGCATCCATGAGACAAGGGATCTGCAGGTTCCATACAAGCCCTGCTCTCCTGATTGCCGCCGTTTCGATCCTGTTGATCGGGCACACCATTGTGGATTGAAGTCAAAATGGGAGATGCGAATAAGATGAATAATTGATAAAGACTGATGGGATTGATCCCATATCAATTCACGGAGAATGCGATGGATGAGGCAAAATTCAATGCCTTCACGCCTGAAGAGAAAGAGCGGATCATTGAAGGCATCAGAAAAAAATATGCCAAGGTTGCCATCAGTCCAGAGGGGAACTTCAGATACCCCACGGGGCGCGCAGGGCTGGAAGGTCAAAGATATGATCCCCAAACCATAGATTCGCTGCCAGAAGATGTGGCGGCTTCATTTTGCGGTGTTGGAAACCCTTTCAGTTTGGGCAAGATCCACGAGGGTGACCAGATTCTGGATATCGGGTGTGGGGCAGGAGTGGATACAATCATCGCCGCTATGATGACCGGCTTCACGGGAAAAGCGGTCGGCATTGATCTGGTTCCGAGCATGCTTGAGAGGGCAAGGAGCAATCTTGCCAAAACATCATTAAATAACGTTCAATTTCTTGAGTCCTCCGCTGAGATCCTCCCCTTTGATAACGACACCTTTGATGTGGTCATCTCCAATGGCGCATTCAATCTAATTCCCGATAAAGCAAAGGCGCTTCACGAGGTTTTCAGAGTCTTGAAGCCGAATGGGCGGTTTATGATCGCTGATCAGGTTCTGCTTGGTGAATCTCCAGTGGACACCAAGTCGATGCTGGCAACATGGCATCGGTGACAAGGCGGAGCGATATCGGGAAAGGATTTCCTGAAAATGATGGTGGAGGCAGGTTTTTCTGAGGCGGAATTGGTTTCCGAAACTGGTTTCAATAGTTCGCCGGTAACCAAGGGGGTGCTGCTTGGAGCATCGAAACGACAAATCATTGAGCCCTGAAAAGTCTCAGCATGGGTTCAATCAACTTTTTGGCAACATCCTCACTACTGTGGATTGAGAACAGCTGTTTTGTGAGCTCTCTCTTGAAGAACGTACCAGAGCGTGGCCAAGATGTAGATGGTGCCGAGGATGAAGAAATCCGGAGGATCTATCGAGTGATCAAAGCCCTGGTGAGGTGAGACTTTGAAGCACCATTGCATTTCCGACTACGCGATCAGAGCTCGTTAACTATTGAGAGAAAGTTAACGGGATCATCGGAATCCGATACGATATATACATTAAATAAATTAGATAGTTAGGCTTCTAACGGCTCGTGTGGCATAAAATCGACCTCGGTTTCTCGTTATCTTTTTCCAGCCTGGTGCGGAAAAACCTGGCGAGTCGTTCAAGGGGCAGCAGTTGCTTCTCAAAGCTCGCCGTGGCTGGGGAAACGCTCAACACCTGCAAGGCGTCACATCCTCGACAACCTTATTATCCGAAGACCATTACCCAGCCAGATTAGGCCTTCCCTTTCGCATTTTCGCGACGGATTAGTGCTCGCAGTTCCACTTCAATTGCCTGCGGTTCCCCCGACCATCTGACGTACCTCTTGTCTCTTTGGATGGCCAGCTCATTAGTCATCTGTTGGATTTCCTCAGCTGAACCAACCATGAGCGGAAGGACCCTGGTTGTTCCCGAGTCGATTTCTTGGCTCAGAGCGACGTTCATCTCCTTCGTAGCCCAACTCTTCCGGAGAAGAACGGGTGAAAGGACAACAACCACAAATCGAGAGCATCTCAGCCCTTCGTTGATCTTACCGACTATGCTGTCTCCCCAGAGGATCTCGCCGCGATCATACCAGCATCTGATTCCGACTGACTCAAGATGCTTGTACAATGGTTCGGCTACGCTTACCTTCTCCTCACTCGCATGACAGATGAAGACATCCCAATGTTCAGGAAATACACGCTTTAGGTCAACAGCAATGAAGCGGATATAGGGACCAATCTCAGTCAGGACCCCCGCGATTTGGCGGAACGCTCGTTGGGATTTGGGCTGGCTGGCCAGATTGCGAAAATCCTCATATTCCTGCAGCGGTACGTGCGCAACCAAGACATGGAACTCGTCATTGAAGTGATTCGTCCCCCTACATATACGGAATGGAGCGCGTTCGAGATAGTCAACGGCGAGGTCTTCACCACGGACCCGCAGGATCTGACGAGCATCCAGCATAAGGGATTCGCGTTCTTGCTCATCAAGGACATCCCCAATAATCTCGAAGTCCCCGGCTCCGCTTCCGTGATATAGTGTGATCAATCTGGCACACCCTTTCCTGGCAGCGCATAATTGGTAACGGGCAGCGGGTGACCTCGTCTGGGGTAGAGATGCCCCCGGCTACCCGACTAGATGGCTTCTTCATGCCGCCGCATACACACTGCGCCCTGCACCATAGTAAGCGTCATAAACATGCTGGAACACGGCCGTCGTTTTTTGATCGAACAGTTCCGGCGTGTAGGCTCTCGGCAAGCCCTGGTCCAGGAGTTTCTCGATGGTCACTCGCACCTCCGCGCGGGCCTGCTGACGTTTCCGCCAATCGAGCACCAGTTTCTCCGCCTTCAGTGTGGACAGCAACTCCCGAGCAGTGGATTTCACCTTGTCCCGGTCTGCTTCGCTCATTTCAATCTGGGGTTTCGTCAACAGGTCAAACAGCGCGAGTTCCTCTTCATCCAGCTGTTCACCCACAGCCCTTTTTTCTTCCTCATTCAGGCTCTGGGCGAAGGCCACCAGCTGCAGGAAGAAGGCCTCGGCGTTGAGGCTGCCCGCGTTGTAGGCGTCGATCATCGCCTGGAATTTCTCCAGATAGTCCATGCGTGTACGGTTGAGCCGCACCATGGCCATGAGCTTCCTCGCCACCGTTCCCTTGAGTTTCTCGTTGATGGTGCGCTTGCGGCCCGTCTCGAACTGCTCGGACAGCTTCTCGAAGTCAATCATGCTCAGGTCAATCCAACGCTTGTCGCCATAAGGCGCGCTCGGCTCGTGGAGGATGTAGCCCTCCGTGGCGATGGAGCGGTCGAGCAATGCTTCCACCTGCTGCATGACCTGGGAGATGTCCGCCGGAGGTGTCAGAGCGCGGATTTTGTCGGCGATGACCTGCACAGGTGTCACCTCGGCGGCAAACTCCCGCGCGGCTGGGTCGGGCAGCACGGCCTTATACAAACGCTGCACCGTGTTGGCCAGATCGAGATAGCGGCGCTTGATCTCCTCGGAAGCCACCAGCGCTTCAACAGCATCATCGAGCAGGCCGACGCGGGTAAATCCCTCGACGGTCTGAATGACCGTAAGGTCCACCCCTTGTTCCTGGCACAAGCCTCGTGTTTCTCCCAATGCTTGCTGCAACGCCGCTACCAGGGCAGACTTGTCCTCGACGGGCTTGTCGCCGCCGCCGCCAGTACCATAGATGGCCAGTGCCCGCTCAAGGTTGCGGAACACCCCGGCATAATCCACGATCAAGCCGCTCACCTTGCCGGGAAAGACTCGGTTGATTCGCGCGACGGTCTGCATCAAGGTGTGGTTGCGCATGGGCTTGTCAAGGTAGAGGGTCGAACAGCTCGGCACATCGAACCCCGTCATCCACATGGCGCACACAAACACCATCCGGAAGGGGTCGTCCGGATTCTTGAACTTGGTCTCCAGATCCTCCTCAACCATGCGCTTCCGGTGAGGACGGATGTCCAGGCCCTTGTCGGCCATCTCGGCAATCTCGTTCAGCCCCTGAGAAACGACGACCGCCATGTCGGTTTCTTTCATCCTCGCAATGCGCTCTTCCATTTCCCTGCGGGCATCGCCGTCCACCCCGGCCAGTTCCACCTGCAACGCCGCAATCTTCTCGCCCCAGTGTTTCTTCACCTTATCGTACATGCGGATGGCCGTGGCCTTGTCGATACAGACCACCATGGCTTTTCCCTGAAAACCCCGCCCCGTGAAATGCTCCACCAAATCCTTGGCAACTGCCTCCAGACGGTCGTCACGGGTAATCAGGTGGTACTCGCGGGCGAACTCCCGATCCAGTTTCTTCTCCTGGGCCTCGTCGAGTTCCGCCTCTTCCAGCAGGCGCTCCATGTCCTCGTTGAGGTTCTCGTTGATCAGTTGCAGCTCGGGGATGCGGTTCTCGTAGTAGAGCGGCACCGTTGCGCCATCGATCACCGACTGCTGGAAGTCATACACGCTGATGTAGTCACCGAAGACCTGCCGGGTCTTTTCCTCACCCACGATCAGCGGCGTGCCGGTAAAGGCCATGAAAGCGGCGTTGGGCAGGGCCGTGCGCATGTTCAGTGCCAGGGTGTCGTACTGGCTACGGTGGGCCTCGTCGGTAATGACGATGATGTCGCGTCGCTCGGAGAGTACCGGGTGCGACTCTCCCTGCTCAGTACGGAATTTGTGGATGAGGGTAAAGATGTAGCGGTGATCCTCGATGAGCAACTGCCGAAGGTGCTTACTGCTTTCCGCCTGGGCGCGGCCTTCAGTGACCACTCCAGCCGAAACGAAGTTTTTGTATATCTGTCCGTCCAGCTCCTGCCGGTCCGTAACGATTACGAAGGTCCAGTTACCCGGAATCTGGCGCAGCACCTTCTGAGCGAAGAAGATCATCGAGACGCTCTTGCCGCTGCCCTGGGTATGCCAGAACACTCCCAGCTTGCCCTCCCGCTGCCGGATGTCGACCAGTGCTTCCAGTGCATTATTAACGCCAAGATACTGGTGGTTCTTGGCCGTGAGCTTGATCAGGCCGCCCGGCACTTCCTGAAACAAGGTGAAGTTCTCCACCAGATCCAAAAGCCTCACCGGGTCGCAGACGCCGCGCAGCATGGTCTCCAGCGACACCCGGCCCGCTTCGTCCTCGCTGCCCACCTTCTTCCATTCAGCGAAGTGCTCCCATCCGGCGGTCACGCTGCCCACGCGGCTGTGGCTGCCATTCGATAGGATGATCAGGGCATTGGGCCAGAAAAGTTGCGACACGGTGTCCTTGTAATCACGCAAGTTGTCGGTGAAGGCAGTCTCCAGGCGGCGGTGGGCGGCCTTCAGTTCGATGAACAGCAGCGGCAAACCGTTGACGAAGCCCACCAGATCGGCGCGGCGGGTGTGCATCTCGCCGGTGACCCAGAATTGTGAGCAGAGCAGAAAATCGTTATGGGCCGGGTTGTCCCAATCAACCACCCGCACCACTTCCACCGTCTCGCCATCCCCTTCGGGATCGGGCACGGGAACACGCACGCCATTTTTGAGTAGGCGGTAGACTTCGCGATTGGCGGCCACCGAACCCATGCGCGAGCGGTCGCGGGTCAATTCCTCGATGGCTTGGCCGATGGCCTCGGGCAGCGCGTCCGGATTGAGCCGCTGTAGAGCCGGGCGCAGGCGGGATGTGAGAATGACCTCGGCCCGGCTCTCCCGCCCTAGGGTACTGCGACCGTGGTCGAACTCGTGATAGGCGTTGACCGTCTCCCAGCCCAACTCCGCCAGCAAGGCGATGGCCGGTTGCTCGATCAGGGCGTCTTCGGTGTAGCCGGTGGGGGTCATTGCTCTCCCCCATTCCCCATTTGCCGCTCGAAGGACTGACGGACTAGCGCCATAATATAAGGCAGTTGTTCCAACGAGGTGAAACCTACTTCCACATCACCGTTGCCCCACCGTCCGAGGCCCGCAACGTCTTTGCATAAGCCGCGAGGGTCGGAGATGTCAGCAAACGGCATATTCAGAGAAAGGCGGAGACGCTTGACCTGGGGAACCACATCGACAAAGTTGGTCTCGGCTTTGTAAGCCACATAGAGCTTAAGAAACTCCTCGCTGACTACGGGATCGAGCGCCAACACTTCCTTGCGGAACGCTTCGAACAATTCTCGTCCCAGACCACTAAGGAGATGCGGATGATCATCTATCGAATAACCCGAGGTCGATACAGCGCGGGGCTGATAGGCGGTCAGCACATCGGCAGCCAGTTGCGGAGCAAGCCAGACCGACACCGCAACCTCGCTCAAGCTTTTGGCGCGGGTCTTGATCGTCTCTTCATTCCACTGTTCAAGCTCACCAAGACCCTTGTTTAGCCTCAACGGGCTTTCCTTAAAGCCGCCCTGCATATCGCATTTATCGACAAAAGCCCGATCACTGTATTCTGAATTGTAGCCAGTCAGAGTGAGGTTGCCGAGGGTATGGAGCCAGGTTTCACGGATACGCGCCCACTCCGCCCCCAGAGCTTCCCTCCATGCTTTGGGCAGGTTTTCGTTCTGCGGCAGTATATGCTCAATGGTGTATTCGGCCACCTCCACGCGTTCCTTGCGTCCATGGTTTTCCAGCCGCCTCAACCAGTAACTGCGGCTCCGGAAGTTGTAAAGGTCACGCACCTGCAACTCCCGCTTGAACTCTTCGTCGTTCGGGAATCGCCGATAGGAAGGCAGCAGAAGTAGATGGGCCTGTATGCTTTCCAGGTAGCGGTCCTTTTTCAGAGCCTTTGTGAAGGTCGCGAAGGTCTTGTTTAGCGAGTTGGTGGGGATAGCGCAGATGGCCCGGCGGAAGACATACGCCTCGACCAACCGCACGGCTGACACAAAGTCATCCCTGGGCAACGTTTGGGTTGCGTAGTCATGGTACAACTCCAAAAGGAAGGGATAGGCCACATCCACCTTGAGCTCTCGCAGGTCGTGAAAGGCGAGCATAAGATCACGATCAGTCTCGGCCCCCAGAGCCATGGCGCAAAAATAGCGCGCAAAGTCTCGAATGTCGGCCACCAATGATTCCACCCCCACCCCCGCTACTTTGGGGGACCGGGCATGAGTCTTAAAGGCATCGTACACCGCGTCCAACCTTGGAATATCACCCGTCTTAACCGTCAGGTAATGGCGCATGAAGCTGTCGAAGTGAGTGCTATAGGCCTCCTGCCCGAAATCCCGTTCCATAGGTCGCCAGTAGTTCTCATAGAGACGGGTCTGGAGCGCCGGTTCCAGCCCCATCAGAATGAAGTTGCGTATTAAGTCGGCCTGGGTCAGCTCCCGACCTGTGGAGTTCATGCTTTCAAAGATCAACTGCGGATTGTCCTGGTCACGGTTCAGCGCAATGTCCACCACTACCAGCTTCGCGATACCTTTGCACAATGCGGCCAGGTCGCCTTTGCATCCGGCAATCCATGTTTCGAAAAGTTCAAAGTTCTCCGCGATGCGTAGGGAATAGTCCTTTGGCCGCTGGTTTCCGGCGATAACGGCAATAAGCGAGTCCTTGTCAGTCTGGGAAAGGATGAGTTTGTAATGCCGCTCGCCTTCCTCTTCCGGGTTGAGGAGGTAATAGTTGCGCAACTTGCGCGGAGAAAAGCCATCCACCGGCTCACGGCTGCCGTCGGGAAGGTTATCCAGGGCCTTGGCCACTGCGGCAATCAATAATGCCATCGTAGTCAAGCGTTGCTGTCCATCGATTACCAGCAAGGGCGACTGGCTTGTCACCTGATACAGCCCCTTCTCGATATACACGATGGAGCCGACGAAATGGGCCGACACAGCATCGTTACTACCGGTGCGCAAGACATCATCCCAGAGTTGCCGACACTCCCGCTCGGTCCACGAATAGGTGCGCTGGTAGATAGGGATGACAAACTGCGGCGACTTCCTGATAAAATCCAAAAATTTCGCTTCGGTAGCCTTCATACTTCGGTCTCCTCGGGAACAGTGATGTCAAGCTCCGACACCTCCACCTCGCCAGAGATGAGCCGGGGCAGCAGCAGGTCGCGAGTGTTGCGGAGGTTGGTGTTTTTGTGGATCAGAGAAATGACAAGATCCATCGCGGGCACAACCAGTGAATCGAATGCATCTGTAATGGGATCTGGTGGCGCAACAGTTAACTGATCCAAGAAATCTCCAGGTTTGAGTCGTTTATGGCTGGTAGATGTGCCGTCAGCGCGCCCTGCAAGTTTTTCTGCCATTTCAGGACTGTTGAATAGCACATAATAAAACGCCGTTGAGTACTTCTTCGGCTCAAGAATGAGATACTCGGTTGAGGCTATAGAACGGAAGTCGTTTCTGGGCCTTGGCAGCCACACCCTGGGGATATGCGGGTTCAGTTTCGGAACCAACACACAATTAAGCGGGACTTCATATTTCCCACTCTTAATAGTCTGGCCTTTTTCAACTGCGGGAAGTTTGCCTGAATCGTATGCGGGAAAGCTAAAGTGCTCGAAGAGTTCATCTGGAAAATTCTGTGGCTGAACGCCTTTTCGACAGAGGTTAACAATATCCCCCAAGGGTACCACCTCCCACCCTTCCGGAATGGGGCCAAGTGGGGAATCAACAAAGCGGGCGTGTTGGTGACCGGGGAAGCGGAATTTGACGAACCACTCGCGGTAGAGGTTCTGCGCCATCTCCTCCAGAATCTTGATCCGCCGCAGGTTGTTCTCGATCAGGTCGTCGTAGGCTGAGAGAATGGAAGCGATTTTGAGTTGCGTGGGAAGAGGTGGAAAAGGAACCTTCAAAGCGTTGAGAATGTCCTGGTTGAGGTTCGATATATTTGTGCCACCGCCATACGCTGTCAGCGCTTGACGAATCACCGGTGTTTTGAAGCAGTAGGCGTAAAACCTCGGGAGAACATTGCCAGCAGAAAAGCGTAAGCGAATCGTAAATGCTGAATGTGTGACTTCTTCTGGTGGGTTTTCGATATAGAGGCTTCGACCAATGAGTTCGCGGTTGCCGTTCGACCGGACGAAAACAATATCGCCGTCGCGCAGGATATTGCACTCGCGGACAATACCCTCAGGGTTTATTTGCTCAAGTTCGGCATACCTTGGCCTCGTGTAGTCCTTAAAGTCAGAGACTCCGACAACTTTTATGCCCACACCAAAGCTACTCTTATTGTAGTTCACGCCGTTTCGGAATTCGGCGAGCTCACCAAGGCGCTTCGTCGGCCAATTGACCCTTGTCACCATTACTCCCCCTCCAGCAACTTCGCCACATTCTCCGCAATGCGCTCTTCAAGTTCCCGAGCCTCGGCGTTGAGGGTTTCCAGCTCTTCGTTCAGCTCCTCCAGTCGTTCCTTGAAATCGAAATCGTCTTCCTCGCGGGCGGCCACGCCTACATAGCGACCGGGATTAAGGCTCCAGCCCTGTGCTGCGATTTCAGAGAGCGTCGCCACCTTGCACAGCCCCGCCACGTTGGCGTATTTGCCATCGGGGAAGTGTTCGGCCATCAGGTCCTCGCTGTCGTGCAGGTTCTCGGCAGCCTCACCCCGATAGAGCCGGGCGATGTTGGCTAGGAACTCGATCTGCGCCGGGATCCAATCGCGGTGGGCACGGTCGACCTGCCGGTAGAGGTGGCGGGCATCAATGAAGAGTACCTTATCAGCGCGGGTGGTGTTGCGCTTGCCCCGGTCGAAGAACCAGAGAGTGCAAGGCAGGGTCACGGTGTAGAAGAAGTTGGAGCCGACGGCCACCATCACATCCACGGCGCGGGATTCGATGAGGTGCTTGCGGATGTCCAGTTCCGAGCCGCGAGCGTCGGAGGCGGAGTTGGCCATGACGAATCCGGCGCGGCCGGTGTCGCATAGGGCGCTATAAAAAAGCTGAATCCAGAGATAGTTGGCGTTGTCGGTACGGGGCAGACCAAAGGGAAAGCGTGGGTCGTCCTTGAGCCGGTCCTTGTCCACCCGGTCCACATTGAAGGGGGGATTGGCCATGACAAAGTCGAACTTGCCGGTCGAGCGGTGCAGATCCTCGTAATAAGAGTTGCCCTGGCGGATGTCACCAGCCAGACCGTGCACGGCGAGGTTCATCTTGCTCAGCCGTACAGTCTCAGCCACCTTTTCCTGGCCGTAGACGCTTAGCTCAGCGCTTGGGTTCTGTTTATGCTCCTCAACGAAGCGGGCGCTCTGCACGAACATACCGCCGGAGCCACTGGCCGGGTCGAAGATGCGACCGTGGAAGGGTTCGATGATGCCGACGATGAGCTTCACGATGGCGGTCGGGGTGAAGAACTCGCCGCCCTTCTGGCCCTCCGCCCTTGCGAAGTTGCCAAGAAAGTATTCATAAATCTTACCGAAGGCGTCCCCCTCAATGTCCATGGGGACTGAGTTCATAGTCTTGAGCAGTTCTTTGAGCAAGGCGTTCTCAAAGCGGTTGTAGGTCTTGGGCAGCACGTCCTTGAGGTCGGGGTTCTCTGCCTCGATGGCGCGCATGGCTTCGTTTATGGCCGCGCCGATGTTGGCTCCTTCCGGTACCTGGATCAGCGCCGAGAAACGCGACGCCTCGGGTAGGTAGAGCACACCCTTCGCCTGATAGTCCGCCGGGCCAATCTTTCGCCTTCCACCGCCGACACCCGCCAGTTCCTTCGCCGCTGCCTTGAACTTGTGGTCGGCATAACGCAGAAAGACCAGCCCCAACACCGGGACGGAGTATTCCGAGGATTTGAGTTTGGAGTTGGCCCGCAGTTCATCCGCTGCTGCCCAGAGACGGGATTCGATATTGTTGCCATTGTGATTCATGCGTTCTCCTAATACCTACAGACGCCATCCACCACGGACCTGCTCCGACGGCAGGAGGCTGACAGCATGTATCAAGTCGTGTGCCAGCCGTGGCAGTGGGCTCAAGCCTTCTGTATTCGCCCGCTATGGGCGCGAACTTACGCGATGAAAATCCCCTGGATGTGAATCCAATAGTATATTCCCACTTACACAAGTATTAGCCAAAGGTGCTGGCTGACCCTCATGTCAGGTGCTGTGGAGATGAGAGGTAAAGCACTCTCGGCTGGTCGATGAGGCCAATTTACTGAGCCTCTTTCCCGCATATTTCTCAAGAATGAGTCCCTTGATTTGACCACCGCTAAGGATGGCCAAGCCGATGCCCGGTTCGAGTTGAGCAGGCATGTCGGCGACGGGTTCCCAGCCCTGACCGGGCTCCGGCCCTACTATGTAGACCCCTGGCAAAGCTTGACTACCGAAGAATCTTCCTACGGTCAGCGCGTCGAACATTGTGCCTTACTACTGCGTTTGGATCGAGCGCCACAACAAAAGTAGCAACAGCGCGCTCAAACTACTCCCATTCCTTCACGACTTCATCCCAAATCAGCCCTCAGCGGCCTATCGTTACGGATCACCCAGAAGCCGTATTGTGGTCGATTGGGTGCATCCTGTAGTGTATGTCCGGCACGGACGTCACCTTCTGGGGGCGAAAGCCCGTTCAACGTGAATGCTGTTAGAGACCAATTCACTGCCACACGTAACATCTAAGCACAAGGGCTGACCCCTGCGCCTGGGGGAACACTGGAGGAGAAAGACTCCAGGTTACTCGATTAGGCAAAAGCTTATCCGGCAAGCTCTTCGTGCTCTCTTATCAGTTTCTCCTCGACGGTGTTCGCAAGGCGACGCAGTTCGATTGCTGCAGACGCAAACTCATCCACCTTTTCGGGTAGTAGCTCATAGAGACCTACGCCGATGGAAAAGAGAGGCCGAAATGTATTGTCAGCGAATCGACGGATCTCGGGGTCGAGATAGGGTGTGAGTTCTCCTCGTAGGCCAAAAAGTCTGACAAGCCTGAGACTCAGTGCCTCACAGAATTTAGGGTCTGCGGCAAATTTCGCTTTGAGGTCAGCGATGCTAGACTCTGGAGGAACATTAGCAGCCAGATATATGACCTCTCTATGTGCCGCCAACCGGTTTTGAAGATTGTCGATCCGTCGTTGTTTCCACTGCGAGTGCACACCCAATCGCCAGCCTAGCCACACTCCCCCGATAGACATTAGCGGTGGAGCAACTGCTCTGACCATGCCTTCAATAGCCTTCAAAACCTCGATGTCCATGAAATCTCCAACTCTGGTTGCACGCCCGTCGAAGGGGTGAATTTGTGGGGGATAGATATACTCCGGTTGTCCAGCCCACTCAACTCTCAGTGCTGCCTTCTGGTTCTTTCTTCAGATCAGCTAGAACCCGCAGATATATCCTTCGCCCGAGATGATTGCTGAGATAATAGCAAGTCACGAAAAGTGACATCGTCAGTACAAGAGTGACAGACAATTCGGTACCAGATATTCCAGCCAGATCCAACCAAATGGCAGGACGTGCCAAATTGATCATTTGCCAAATGAAAGCGGCAAACAGCAGGATAGTTCCAACAATAGTATCAGCCCGTTGGTGAGACATCCCTTCGACAATGGCAAGCGAGTCCTGTACCCGCCACAGAAGCCTTTCGCTTTTGAGTTCCAGGCAAGACTTCGACAGGAAGATGGCAGCAACAAAGGTTATACAGGCTGGAGCTAGTTGCGTAAGGTTCCTTAGCATCGTTCAAATCCCCCAAATCAGGGACATGATTCTCATCCTGCTGATCAGAACCAGGTGAAGGGCATTCAACGCAGGGGTTCTACCATATCTGGCCGATAAGTGGATTTACTGTCTGGAAGACCCCACTAGCGTGAATCCTGCACATGACTGTGTCATTGTCACTGGTGTCGACTGGAGTCGCGAGCTGACCCTTGAAGCGGGTCTTGCGTGGACCGCTAAACTCAGCCCACTGCTACCCCATTACTTAGGCAACTTGTCACCCAGTTCTTTATGACAACGTTCTTGGCCATCTCCGAAGGGTTGTCACTCCAACTCCCATTCCAGAAGAGTTCCAGGAGCAGTGGTTCAGAGTCCGCCGTGTCGGAGACGGCTGCTATCTCTATGATCATACTCTCTTTGGCGCCGATGAATCCCGTGAAGTTATTTGGTATCGTATAGGTGGACAGAACAAGCCGTGGCTCACCTTGAATTAGCCGAGCGAAAGTGCACACCTCTTCTCCTGCCCCTACCGTCGGGAATTGAGGGACCAACCACTGCCATGTTAGCTGAAGTGGCCCACTCAACGGTTCCGGTACAAAGCTCCCGTCCGTAGTTCGCTTGTAGAGTGATTTAAGCACTACCCTAGTGTTTCGTGCTGGAGACCACTTGCGCTCGTTCCAGACACGTACCTTGTAGTAGCGGCCCTGCTGCCCATCGTTCTGTCGCGTCAAGGTGCCCTCAGAATCCGACAGAGCAATCCTTAGTTTGGGTCCAGCGACCTTGTGGCGTATCCAGTCCCCCCAGATGGCTGACGCCGCGACCGACAGCGTTCCGATAGCCACGAACCCTTGAATGACGAGTGCTATGAGCTCCAGTTGTGCCCCCTTATGTGAATCCTCTAGCTTCCTTGAATTCACCGCCAAGTCTTACCGGTGAACAAATCGGGCCAGTAACTGCGCTTCCCCATGGTCGGGCACTCGATCAAGCTGCGGTGGCAAATCCATGAAGTTGTCGAAAGGATAAGAGCTACTCGCCCAGTTGATTGCTGCAACTCGCTAATATCATTTGCACAATCTTGGGCCAAACGCAAGCGTCTTGTGGTGGTGGTGAGATGCTTTGATGAGAAGCGAGACCGGCTGAGGGACTACCATCGCCTCATATGTCGATACTCCCAAGGAGGCACCGGATCTGGTATCGACCATATTCCCACTTTCCTGGCTGTCGCTTATTCGTGATACTGCAACCACTGCGAACAGAAGGTGCGGGCACTTTGATAGAACGGACTCGGCCCAAGAGAAGAGCCGACTGCCGCAGTGGGGACAGAAAAGTTGCCCTGCGATCTCTATCTCTGGGAATGAGGTGTCAGTATGCATCATTCTCCCCCCGAAGTGACAATGGACGCGGACGCAAAAGCTGAGGCCGGAACCAGGATAGATTTCCTTGGCCATGGCCTCGGTGCAGCCGCCATTTCATCTAAAGAAAAGAAGACCGATCATGCCAGGGGAGCAAGGAAGAAGGTATTCTCCCGGCTATGGGGCCTTCTTCTTCCTAATCATTTCGATGGCTTTCGTGGCAGCCGATCGAACAGGTTTTCTCCTGTCTTGGGTTGCTACGTAAAGGTCCTCCAGAGCGTGCCTGGACCCAATCTTCCCTAAAGCCTCAGCAGCATTTCTACGGGCATAATGGTCTTCATCTTTCAGCAATCTTAGAAGAGGGTCGGTTGCCTCTGTAGCCCTAAGTACCCCAAGTGCTCTCGCTGCTGCTTTTCTTGTGCGAACATCTTCGAACTCGAGACAACGAATCAATGGCTGAACTGCTTCAGGGTTCCTTATCATCTGTAGGGCTGTTACTGCCGCCACGCAGAATCTCCGTTCATCAAGGCATGCGATTATTGGCTCAATGTTCTGCACGGTTCGAATTCTTCCGAGAGCAGTCAGGATGGGTATCTGAGCCCTTGTATCTTTATCTTGCAAGGCCTGGAGGAGAGACCCTGTTGCATACTCACCCATGGCAACCAAGGCATCTATTAAAGGCCAGTTAGCGTGCGGGGCATGCGCGTATTGTGGTAACTCCAAGGTTGCCAGAATAGCCTTAGCAAATGCGGAAGCACGCGGAATCGCGGATAGAAAAGTTCGTAATTGCTCAACCCCCCCTGTTGAAATCACCCAGCGAGCACAGAGGGCAAGGTCACTCGTCAAGCTTTGAGGCGTTCATCCTCACCCGAATCGTAGCGC
>Ga0255341_1004263_pt1 | contig 15183 bp, 23 predicted proteins | sample wastewater_treat_8_FD_192418 | JGI IMG/M metagenome (GOLD analysis project Ga0255341, IMG submission 192418) | Wastewater microbial communities from Lulu Island WWTP, Vancouver, Canada - plant12 | ecosystem: Engineered > WWTP > Wastewater > Unclassified | place: Canada: Vancouver, British...
TATTAAATATTATTTTTCTTTATTTTCTTCTTTTTTTGGACCTATTCGTAATACTTTTATTGATGATGTGTTGCTTTCTATAAATTTATCAGTATTTTCTTGTTTTTGTTTCATACAATCGCCTTTATAGTAGTTATTTTAACATGTTTCGCAGATCTATCTTTATATGATCCATTGTTCGGTGGTATAATGTCAGTATATCGTGTTTCCACAACTTTGAACTTGGTTCCACGATTCACTAAAATTTCAAACTCGTTTGGTAATACGCTTTCTTCTGCAATAAATAAAGCCTTTGTACCGCTAGGCAATTGCAATTCTAATAATCTACCCATTCTTCCATTTTCATCTGTTGTGAAGTTATTTGCCATGAATGGTAATGCTGACGTTGAACTAAAGCATGGAAACTCAATTTCTGATCCAGGAGTATCCAACGCATTTACTAACTCCGGATATTTTGATAATGTTTTATTAGATATTCCCCTATACGTAACTAATGGCTCCGATAAGTCGGAATTAGTAAATAATTTATCTAATTTTTCTATGAGTTGTTTTGATTCTTTTACAATAGCTTTATCAAATACATCATTACTATTTTCCATGTCTTTCATGGAACCATTTAAATATTCGTTTATTTGATGAAATTTATTACCACTATACATAGTTAGTACATGGCGGTCATTTTTACTAAATTTTTTAAGTGGTTCCGCTGCTTTATCTAATGATGCCTGGATTCGTTTGTTGGCTTCAACGTCTTGGGGAGATGAAAAATCATGATCGGCTTTGAAACCAATAAATGTTTCCGAAGCGGATTTTGAATCAGATGTATTGCTTTTTTCTTGTTCTTCCGGATTACACTTGTTGGAATCATCGACGGTTCCTTTGGGGCATTTATAGTTAAGTTTTATGAAATCAGTAACTTCATCCAGGTAACGTTCATTGGTTTTCATATTACCATCAAATAAAATATCTCTTACTTTTTTAACAACTGGTTCTTTATCTTCTTCTTTGGTATGAAAGATAGAAGCAAATATTTCAGATGCGGCTTCCGAAAGTTCACCATTTCCGGCTTCACTTAATGCATATCTGCTAACTTTAGCAAGTTCCCCGGAGTCTTTAGCTTCCTGAATAACTTCTGAAATGTTATCCCACTTCTCATCGCCGCGCAAAGCCATGCCATTGAACAATAAATGGCCCAGTTCGTGAGTAATTATGGATTCCGCAGTATTGCAACCTTTTGGATGAAAACCGGATTCAACTTCTTTAGTCAATTTTTCTTGCATTTCATTAATATCAGAAAAATATTTATCATTTAAATAAATTTTATTCATATCATGAGCAGCATAAGCATTTTCCAAATCACGATTTTCCTTTTCGTTAACATTCACTACTTTTAGTGGTACACCATTCAATTCTGGTATATTTTTGTAAGCGTTTTTTATTACTGATGTTATACTAGAAGATAATTCCTGGTTAATGTTGGTACTTAAATTGGTTTCAAAAAATCTATCAGGTGTAGTCGAACGTGGCTTTTTATGTTCTTTATTTTTTGGGTTGACATCTAATCGTAGATTTTTTAATTCATTTGTTTGTTCTGCTGTTGGTTTGCAGGCATTTGTTTCGTCCACGGTTCCGGCTTTGCATTTATAGTTAAGCTTTATGAAGTCAGTAACATCTTCTAAATATTCAGAATTTTGTTTCTGTTCATTAGTTTTTATATGAGCATTATACTCCAAATATAATCGATTATCATCCGCCGGTCTAATATATACTTGATCAATTACAATTGTTTGGTCACGCCCTATTAAATATTCATCTATTTTTCCACCCAATTCGTCTTCAAGTCCTGTATAATCTGCTATTCGAATTGCTGGAGTGCCTTTTGGTATGTCAGGATGTTTGTAACTTAAAATCTTGGCATACGTTTCAAGTTTATATGGAGTATCAGTGTCTATTTGTTTTTGCAGGTCTTTCCATTTAGGACTATCTCTAGGAACCTTGTCCATTTGATCGCGTATGGCTTGGTTTTTAGCTTCTACTTCTTTGATCTTGGTTTTGATTTCCTTTAAGCGGAGCTTGTTGGTCTTATCTAGCTGTTTGTCACTTTGCTTGGTAATGTCACATTTGAAGTTGCCCGACCCAGGAGGATTCTCTTCACAGCGGTAATTTAGCTTAATGGTATTGTACGCATCCTGAAGTAAGGCAACTTCATTCAAGCGTTCATTTCGTTTTATCGTGGTCATAACATCCTTGATGGCTTTGGTCATTTCAGCAGACGACAATTTCTTACTGACACCAATTGTGTCCAGTTTAGCATAATATTTAGCAGGAACGTTATTTGGCATCTTCATGACAGTGAACTGGGCAGGCAACGTTTCCGGAGGAAGGTCTTGTATGGCTTCCAACAGTTTAGCATTGTCTGCTTTGTCCTGGGACATTATCCGGAGTGGCTTGGCATCAGGAGCCTTGTATTCCGTAATATGGAAACCACCAAGCTCGGAATTGAAGGTCGAGGAAATTTCCTGGAAGGAAGAATTTACATTATTATCGTTTTCTGGAATATATTCTACTCTTGCATATTTTCTAGTAACATCTTTTGGAACCATATTACCATTTTCGTCTAAATTATATAGTTTTTTGGTAACGTCTCTTACTTCCTTTACTAATAACTTACCATTTCTAGGAAGTAGTAATTCGTTTTCTACTCCAGTTGTTGCTTTACTCATATCAACAAAGGGAGTTCCTTTTGGAACTTCTATTTGCAAGCTAATAGCATTTTCAGAATCTGCACCAAAAAATCCGACACCGCCACTTATCGTAGTTGACACGTATGCTTTTTCGTCTATTTTGCTACCAGGTTGGTATTTGTTTATAATGTCTTGCCCTCGTAATACTCTAAATGTTGTAATAGGTTCGGATGTTTTCTTTATAAAAGCAGAGTCCAATAACTTTATTTGATCTTTTATACTATTAATATCTTGACCTTTTGTGTTTCCATTTCGTAGGTAAGAATTTATTCCAATGTAATCAGTACGTCTGTATGCATCAAGTGCACCAACCACATTATCTCCAAGTTCTTGGCGGTATTTTTCATTTGTTAATCCGACATCTTTAGAAATTTGTATAGAAACACCCGAAAAATCAGGCTTGCCTAATGGAAGGTTTGTTAATGTAGCTTCTTGTTTGTTTTCTTGTCCTTCCAGTATTTCTTTTTTTGTATCTGGTTTACTTCCACCACAGCTTCCTGGACCAGAACCAATCTTTTCTGAGTCCGGGCAATTATAGTTAAGTTTTATGGTCTCAAAAGCATCGGCTAGGTAAGCAGAATCTTGTTTTTGTTCGAATTTTATAGCAGGTCTATATATAAATCCGTTTTTATTAGATATTTCCATTAAAAATTTTCTAGATTCTTCTAGAGAACTGGAATGTGCTTCGAATTTATTTGCAATATCTTTTATTTTGATAAATTCTCCTAATTTTTCTTCTGGTACTTCAAAATAGTCGTATTCATCAGGAGCTACTATGACGGCAATTTTTCTTCCATATCCATTTTTTATATTAAACTGAAGCATTTGGAAGTCTCCGCCACTGAAAGATTCAATGCCTTTAAAGTCAGCAACATCTTTTTTATTTGCAATTAGTTGTTCCCTATCCTGGCCGGCATGCGAATGCACGTTTATTAAATCGTTTCTTTTGTCTTCTGGTATATCTACTAATTTTTTATGTACATAACTTTTGCCTTCCGAATCTAACCAGAACCCAGTATCGTTTGTCGTTAACAATTTTCCTTTCTTTGGTATATATCCGTGAAACATTCGACGAGGATCTTCTTGTAATGCATTCGATATAAAAGAAGCTATTTTTTTATTTTTTGTTGTGGCGATGTTTGTTGGTTTTTCTGGTTCGTGTTTTTCATTTGGTTTGTTTCCTCCGCAGCTTCCAGGTCCTGATCCAATCTTTTCTGAGTCCGGGCAATTATAGTTAAGTTTTATTGTGTTTACCACATCGTCCAAGTATGCACTATCTTCTTTCATTTCGTTATAATCATCCTCTGAATACGTAACCATTGAACACCTGCATTGCGGGTGTCCCGTTGCAGTCATTTCTCCGTTACTAAAAGGTTCATTTATAGGCACGGTTTCCATGTCGTGTGACATACACAAATCACAGCTACGTTCGTCACCAACTGCCCGCCATTGTTTGTATTTGTGATCGGCGATTTTGGCACGTTCCAATACCCCATTATATTCTGCAAGGTGGCGCTCACTTCGATAAATGTTTTCTAGCCGTGATTTACTAACTGGATATGAATCTTGAAAAGTCTTAGAAAATGCATCAGGACCCTTGCCCCAATTATTTATTAGGTCCTGTTTCATACTATTTAAATCTGTTTTTGTTAACGATTTACATAATTCGAGGCCATGTTCTGCAAAATATTTTTGTGCAAAATTTACAATTTGTTTTGGATCGGGAGCAGGTTCTTGTACGGTAACAACGGGTTGTGGTACAGACGGTTTTCCTGACATGCCGTTAATGATTCCAGGTAGTATAAATGGAGTAAAAATAGTTAACCATAATTTGTAATTCTTTGATATTAATTTGGGGGTTATGTCTTCTTGAAGTTCGTCCCATATATCTAATAAATCTTCTGGAATATCATCGATATTGATATCAATATTATTTTGTATATCATTGAGTTTTTCTTGGAAGCTTTTAGATTTAGATATTGGTGATAATGGGACTTTGGGAATTGTTTTTATAGTGTTTGGTACTATTTTAATCGGCTTTTTGGTGGTGGCTGGCATAGTGTCCTCAAAAAACAATATTATCAAAATTATTTTTTTTGCATTTTTTGTTCATTTGATTTTTTGATAGTTTCGTAAGAATATATATTTATCATCCTAAGTTAAACTTTTTTATTTTTTTTATCTGGAACAACATCAACATCAAGATACGTTATTCCTGTTTCTTTGTCTATAAAATTTTTAGTAACCTTAAAAGATGTTTCACGAGGTAATGTCCATTCTCTTTCACCTAAAAATTCTGTATTAACGATTGAAGTGGGTGCGCATGAGGTACCTCGCGGAACATTTATTCTTAGCAATACTGCACCTTCTTTTATAGCATCATTTTTGTTTGAACTTAGAAAACTTTTTGCATGATTGATATTTTCTGTAGTACCTATAAAACCTTTATCTTTGAAAGTACTACCAACTTTTTGTTTTAATAATTGTTTTACTCCTGTTATTCCGCGGTATGTTTTTATATTATTTTTTATTTTAAATTTACTTATTGCAGAATCAAGACTCTTTATTACATTTTTAGTTTCAGGATTAATATCATCAAAAGACTTACTTTTCCTCAAAATTTCATTAATAGGTGTTGACCAACCAGTACCAACCCAATTTTCATGAAGTGCCTTATATTCATCAAAAGATAGTGAATTATTATAATCAATTATATCTTTTTTAGAATGAGATGTATAATAATTTATATTTCTTGTACCAGACGCAGAATCCAAATCGTCTTGGGATTTTATTGCATCATCATATATTTTTTCATTAATCTGCGGAACTTCTGATATTTTATTATTATCATCATCTAGAAAATAATCATTGTTATCATTTGTACTTTCTTGCTTGGATGATCCACCGCACGATCCTGGGCCTGTTCCATTTTTTTCAGAATCCGGACAGTTATAGTTAAGTTTCATTGTGGTAGTTTCTAAATCCAGGAAATACATCTTACCCGGTTTGCCAACAAATTTATACATAATAGTTACCTACTGTTGGTAAGTGTTATTATAGTTCTATTATCTTCTTTTCTAGTAGATAAAACAACATAATTTTGATTTCTATCTAATAATAATTCCTTTTCATTAGGAACATCACTTATGGTTTCATCTAGAAATACGCCTCTGGTTCCTTTTGGTAATTTTAATTCGAGACAATATTTCTCACCAAAATCATATGCAATTTTTTTATCTAACGAAGTAGACAAAAATTCATTAGGTTCATACTTACCAGATTTTAATATACTAGAAGCTATATTATTAGATACACCACTATAAACCGTTATATTACCGGGAATAGAAGTCTTTTTCATTATACCATCTATTTGTTTTATTGCTTCTTTTGTTTTTTTGGGAGCATTAGATAAATTTTTAATATATGTATTTATGTATTCATATGATGTTTCTATATCATTCGAATCCTCAATAGAATATTTATGTAATACATTTTTTTCATCAGTAGACAAACTAGCAGAAACTTGTTTTAAGTCTAATTCAGTTATTTCTTTTTTTATAGGTGGTTCTTTTTCTTTGCTAGGAACTTCACTAGTTTTATTTACTTCGATTGACTTTCCTGGAACATGTCTCATATTTTCAGGAAGTTGATTATTTATAACGTCTAAAAATCGCATTGCCCTTTTTTCTGATTTATTATCAAGTGTTTTTGAAGATATTAGATTAGTAAACCCTTTTGATAATTCAGACATTTGATTCTTGTCAACAGTATCGTTTTCACTCAATTTGCTAAATGTGTCCATAAGACTTCGTAGAGAATTACCGGAATATGTATTACTTGGTTTATTATTATTATCTGATTTATTTTCTTTTGATCCTCCACAGCTTCCTGGTCCCGATCCTACTTTTTCAGAGTCCGGGCAGTTATAATTTAATTTTATTGTAGTGGTTTCTGAATCCAGGGAATACATTTTGCCGGGTTTGCCAATGAACTTATACATTATGTTTACTCCTCAGGAACTTTATCAAAGTACTTCGTCTTCTTAAGTATTTTCATGACGTCGCTTTCAAGACTTCCCAGAATGTCTTCTGCTTCCGCGTCTAGTTTGTTTGGGGTTACAATGTCATCAAGGGTTTTGTTTTGTTTTATAGAATTAGATTGAAATTCCATGCCTATAGGTTCCGAAAACTTATTAGAATCGTCAGGAATCGTTTCTGGAACAGTTTCTAGGCCAGTTTCTGGTTCAGTTGGTTCTTCAGCCATATTTCCTCTGCCTAGCAGTGCTTCTAAGTCCATGCCGCCCATTTCAGGACTTCCCATTCCTGGCATTCCGCCTTGCTGTTGCTGACCAGCCATTGGATTTCTCCACAACGCAAGCTCTTTTTCGAGGATTTCGCGACTGGTTAGACCTTCCATCCATGGAGCGGGATCCAACGCAGGAAGTCCAAGACTCTTTCTTGCTTCATCCAGCGTGATAACGTGATTAATAAACCGTTGTAGTGTAATGTTTTGTTTTACTTGTTCATCCTGGGGAATCAGGTCATCCCATTCAAAGGTTACTGACCAACCTTTATATCCATTATATTCCAGGAATTTATTCCAGATTTGTTCTTGGAACGCCTTGGAACACATGTTCTGCCAGCCCTGCACCATCATCTTGAGGAGTTGCAACAATGGCTGAGATGTCGCAGAAATTGCTGCCGTTTGAATTTCCAGCATATCACGCGGGAATATATGAGAAATGGCTTCCTTAATAAGATAGTTGTCAATTTCTGTTGGATTGAAGGCCACATGACCCTGGTCCCAGCTAAGTTCAATACCCCTCGGTACTGCAACAGCGAGGTCCGCAGACTGATTTTCCACGAGCTGTCTAGCATAATCCCAGAGGTCTGTTAACATTATGTCGGCGGTATTTGATCCGGCGCCAGGTATTGCACTTGTAACGGATAGCGGTACACCGCTTGCATTCTTGAGGGCATCCAGATATTCTGGAGGTACGCCAACTGTTGCAATTTGTTTTGGAGATCCAATTCTGGAAACTGTTTGCATTACCCGCTTCCTCACAAATTCCAACTGGGAGATAGTGCTAACGATGCCTTGCAGATATGGTTCACCGTCTACAAAAGGCGACGACTTATCCTTGATGTGAATAACTTGTTCAGTTGGAATGTTAATCGGAATACCGGTAGTTCCGTAGTTGTTTTGAAGTTGCCAGTATTCATAGGACTTTGATTTTTTATTGTAAATAATGCCCTTCAGTATATGCCCCACCATATATTTGTCACGGTCACCTTCGGCTTCTGGCGGTGCCTGCTTAAATGAAGCGGCGGGCAACCTATTCACAACGTCGGGAACTATGTAGCCGTCTTCGTCTTCCTTCCAGGTAACTTCTCCGATAAAAGATCCATACGTCATAATGTCGTAAAGGGCTTGTACGCAAAGTATGGTGGTGTCGATGTTGTGGTCCAGTTCATTGAGTTTCGATAAAATTTCATTAACAGTATCTGGATCTTCTTCTATGTCATCAGGCGGATTTAACTTAAAATCAAATCTTGGAAACGCAATCAACTGTAATTGCCATAAGGAGCGGGCAACAGGTGGTGCCCTAGCAGTCTGTTCCAACAGCTTTATATCTATGCGATTACCAGAATAAAATGAATATATATTTGGGAAAGGAGCGCCAACTGCTGCAGCCGTTATACTACTTCCACCATTGCCAACCGACGTCACTTGTGCGCCCGGCTTTTTCTTTAAGAAAGCCCGCGGTTTTTTCTTGGGCATTGTTGGAACCATATACTTTATTTCAGTCATATAAAATGAACCTCAAAACAACTTATTCAATAAAAAGGAGCAAATACAGTTTTACGACTAACTTTTATTATAGGACCACCAAAAACTATAAATACAAAAACCCTATATACATAATTAACGTTATTAGGAGACACACAATGATAATAATTGATTGGATCCAAAGAAAAAACACCAAAAACGCATACATAGAATTTGAAAAAGTAGTACGGTGTGGAGAACCGTGCTATAAAGTATTGACCTTTAAAAACTTCCCAAAAATAGATGATTGCACAAAAGAATATTTACAATCGAATACGCATGTATTTGAAAGATATTACAAATTAGTGAACTTTGATCAAGTTCCAATATTGACAATATATATACATATAGAAGACTTTGAATTTTGTAAGGAAATAGGAAAAGGCACCGTAATAACCAAGCAAGAATACGAACTATTAGAAAGGTGGATACCAATAGCCCTCACAAAATTTGAAAACGTATCGCAAATCAAAAAAACACACCACGGAAAATTCACGAAATATTTTGAACCATACGTTAGTATGGTATCAGAATTTGAGGAGTGGTTCTAGCATTAATATTTTTCGAAAAAATTATACTATATCATTCAATTGTTTTGCGACTTTTCGAATGGCTTCCACGTTCTCAACCCATCCATCAAAGCATTCGTTAGAATGCGATATATTTGTTTGAAAATATGTCATATTATTATCACCTAAACATCATAAAATTTGCATTCATTTGCGAGGTTAAACCAAAAATTGATAACCACAAGACCTATAAACAATAATGGGAAAAATAATATAATACCCAGTAGCATATTCGTGCAAAATACATAAATTTCTATACACACAAATGAAAACCCAAATATAATCAATAATACTAGTGCAAATATTTCTACAAAGTCTTTTGTAGCTGATTTTATACTGCACACGAATACTTCCCAAACACTTTTCATAAATACACCTATTCAATCATTTATTTATATATTAACTCGGTGCGGAGTGTTTGTGCTTCCTTTTCTCCCATTTTATATTCATCTTCATTAACCATATCCTCAAAATAACCAGCATGAAAATATGGTTTTTTATAAACCTTTTTACGTGTATCGGTTTTTATATTATTTTTCACAATTTCTATTAATTCTTTTGCGGCGCCATCAAAGTCAATTTCATCTGAATGCCAGTTATTAACCAAGTCAATCAAAAAGTCCTTCACTAGGTCTTCGCATGTAGGTTCTTGAATTTCCCAGTGGCCGGTATATACTTTTCTATTATTTACTATGCCAAACAAGTCGCTTTTAATATTTTCCATGTAATGGACGGCAGCTGTATAGTCAGATGCCTTAAACAAAACAATCTTGTTTGGGTCATGTTTTGCATAAAAAATACCCTTGTAGGTTTTCATGATATCCCTCAATATGTTTCGCGTAACCAAGCAAGCATAATAAGTCCAGTTAATGCAATTCCATAAATTACTACTGTTGTCCCAAATTCTTCATAAATTTTTATTAGCCCCGCATAAATCAATATAAATCCCCAAAATGACGTCATGAATAATAATACTAATTCATATAATGTATCTTTTGACATTTTATTACTTCCTATCAAGTTTTCAGGGTCCTTTGTGTATTATCGCCACTTCCTTGAGTATGCTTCATCTATTATTGAACCAATAAATATAATAAATATTGTTAGATATGCTAACACGATTATACCAAAAATTACATCAATATAATTAAGTGCTATTGCAAAACCATAATTTATTATTGCATTAATAATAATTATAATTATCGAAAACGGTATTAATCCAATTACAAAATATCGAATGTATTGTAATATTGACATTAGTAATCACGCATCTCCAATGTCCAATTAATGAATGTACAAATTGTGTATATAACTAATAATATTGTTCCTGTCATCAAAGTAAATACTATAAATATAGCATAATCTCTTGATAACCACACAAGCAATACTAGTAGCGCACACGATATCAAACCAACCATGAATCTCATAATATGTGTTAACATTCTTAACCTCCCATCAAGTATTTTTTTGCCTCTTCAAACAAAGAAAAACAAAACAACCAAAAGGCTGTTCTGTTCTTTCCTTGTCTGGTTTTGGGTGCACATTACTAAACATTATATAAGTATTTAAGTTTTTTGGTTATTCCGATTTTCAATACATATGAACTACTGGATCTCCTTTTGGCGGAGTTTCTGCACATTTTCTTCAGCATTTCCAGTGCCCTTACAATGAGGATAGTTTCCTTTTCTTTTATGATATGATATAGACTTATATGGAATCATTAACATAATACCATTTTTGCCTTCGATTGTAATTGTATTTTCAGACATTTTTACTTCCTTTGGATTCAGTATATTGGTTCATTAATTTTATTTCCTTCATCGGTACCAATGAATAATAGATACCGTGGTTACTGGTTTCATTCCCTGCTTGGTAGAAGATGGAAGTATAACCTCCCCAAAGGTAAAAGGATAAGTGCCCTCATCAACTAGTAGATCATCTTCGCTGGATGGTCTTGCAACTTTGCCACTTCCATTACATACCGGGCACACGATTAGGTCGGGATCACATAAAGTGCAGCGACGGTAATATTGATGTTCTTTTTCAGTTATCATTTTTCCTCACATATTTATTTGCCATTTATTGCTCCTCTTTACATATCCATCTACTGAGATCTATGTTTTGCAAGAACAAACGTTCCATGTCCTTCAAGGTTTCCTCTTCATAGAACATGTCATCGAATGCTTCCCTACATTCTTGGCAGTTTTCATAGTGTGCTGCTATCTGTTCTAGCAACGTTTGTACACCATCGTACAAATCACTGTTTTGCCAGGAATTGCGTTTCTCATATTTAACTAAGTTAATTAGTGTTTTTGCGTCCATGTTCATCATCCTTTTCTTCTAGATATACATTAATTTTTATTATATATCCTTTGGTTATCCAGTCGTATAAATCCGACATCAAATTAAGAAGTCCGCCCAAATGATCGCTGCTTAAATTATATACCCTAGTCGGAATTCCATATCTCATATCAATTCACCTCACTTTTACTACATACATATACGTCTTACTAAAATAAATAGTTTTTGGTCACCAAGTATCATAGTCGCTAACGTCTTCTTGGTAACCGCCATTTTCAATCACAATTTTTGTTCCTATGCCGGTTTGCATTAAGTGAATTACATAATTATGCGACGGATGTTTCTTTGAGAATTCATATAATCGTTTCAATTCTTTATTAGATATAATTGTAGTTATTTCAGACATAATACCTCAAAAAAATAAAAAAAGTTTTTATTAATGTATGACAACATTCATGGGATTTTCCCGGCCTATTCTGATATATACAATGCATTCAAGTCACCACCATTCCAACAAGTATTATTATAATGGTTAATATAAATCCGATAACAATTGATTTCGTAAATAAATTAATTAATGTTTCCACTTATATCACCTCGTTCCAATCCTTTTCTATGAAATCTCTTATTCTCGCCCCTACTTCAAACTTGATTTCCTCATTATATCCAACTATTGCATAGTCACCACCTTTTCTAAAGGAAACCACATTGTTTTTTATTGCTGTCTTCAGTGCATGTACAATTTCCTGTTTTCGTGTAGTCACTTCAAATCACCTCTTTTTACCAAGTACTACTAGTACTTGATTGTATTTATAACTTTTGGTGTCAAGGCGTTAGTATCAAGACTTATATAGTCCCTTTTCCACCGTTCTTAATACACTTTATCCATCTATCGCAATCCTTGCACGTTTTTCGGCATTCTGATATCGAACTACCGCATAACCCGCGCTTATTGCTTGTTTCTGTCCTTGCCTTCCAGGTCCGTCTACAAAACGAATCTCGGTACGATATTTTTGTGTTATTCACGATATGCTACTACCTTTCTTGTTGTACCAATACGTTCTTTTGCTTCAGATATACTCAATGGCATCCAACCTTCCCCACTGCGATCCCTTGAGATAATTACTTCCATACCAAGTTTAATGTCTTCCAACTTCATGTTTGGTCAACTCTTTTTTTGGTTTTCTGGCCTCAAACAAAAGAAACAAAACAGCAAACGCTGTCTTGTTGTCCTTTGCCTGTTTTGTTGGGCATATATTATACTATTGCTAAAGTATATAAAGATTTTGGTAGCTATTACCAAAACGTATTTATACAACAACCAACAAATACGATATCATGAAATTATTTGATGCCGATCAGATATTACAGAAAATTCCGCCTTTTCTGGAATCCGACATACGCAACAAAATAATAATATCAATAACGTCAGACCTTATAACCAAAAACATAAGTTATGCCAGTCAACGCAACGACGACATCATAACATTTTGAGGATCTCGAATGACTGATTTTGATTATGTCTTGTGGTGGGGAGATTCTTATAACTTCGGCAGAACACTACTAGACCTAATTATCAAAGAAATCAAAGCCATTCACGAAGCAAACATGGCAGTCTACTATATAATAATAGAATCCAGGAAAGATCTAGAAGATTTCATTGCCAAATGGAAACTAACCGACAAAGAACTTGGAAGAGAACTAACAAATTATTGGAGTCAACTACCACGTCCTAAAGGGCATGGCTTGAACGGTGACGTTCGACGCAAGAGTTGATTAGGGAGCTTAGGTGAAAATCTATGCAGAAGTTATCAGAGAGACAATTAATTAGCACACCTACGAGTGCTTCACTAGCTCGTAGCTCTGTGGTTCCGTCTTTAAACAGAGAGGAAACTCTCAGTGAGCGGAGCTTCTCGACCTCTGATAACAATCCCGAAGTGAACAACGCCCACATACAGGCGGTCTTAAAGACAAATGTGTATGTATTAGCAGTAGATGGCAAACCATTAATGCCATGTTCAAGAGCGAAAGCTAGAAAGTTATTAAAAAGCAACAAAGCTACAATTGTTAAACATAATCCATTCACTATAAAACTAACTTTTGAATGTGAAAACCAAATTCAGTCTATTACATTAGGAGTAGATACTGGATATCAACATATAGGATTATCTGCTAAATCAGAAAAGGCAGAGTATTGGTCTTCAGAAGTTGTATTGCGAAACATTTCTCCTTTATTAACAGAAAAGAAAATGTATCGTCGCGGAAGACGCAATAAACTGTGGTATAGAAAACCAAGATTCTTGAATAGAAAACGTAAAAAAGGATGGTTACCTCCAAGTATTGATTACCGCATAAATTCTCATATCAAAATCATTGAGAAAGTATGTTCTTTGTTACCAATTACTTCCATTATAGTTGAAGTAGCAAACTTTGACATACAGAAACTCAAGAATCTTGAAATAAAAGGGGTAGGTTATCAACAGGGAGATCTATATGGATATGAAAATATAAAATCGTATTTAATCGAACGCGAACACGCCAGATGTCAACTATGCCATGAAAGATCAACACGTACTAATTCATTCAGAGTGCATCATATAATACAAAAAAGTAAAGGTGGCACGGACAAACCTGACAATCTTGCTTTGCTTCACGAAAAATGTCATACTAAATTACACAAAGAGAATTTAGGACACCTATTAACCAAGAACAAACAATACAAAGCAGAAACCTTTATGTCAATTATGAGGAATACGCTTGTAACTGAACTAAGAAATACGCATACGGTAATGGAAACCTTTGGTCATATTACAAAGATGAGAAGAAACACATTAAACATTGAAAAGTCTCATATTAATGATGCTTTTGTGATAGCCAAGGGCAGTAACCAAGTCCGTTCTGTGCCTCTGACTATAATTCAGAAACGGCATAACAATAGGTGTCTTCAATTGAACAGGAAGGGCTTCAAACCTTCAGTTAGACACCAGAGATATCCCTACCAACCCAAAGACGTAGTTATGATTCAAGGTGTCTATTATGATGTTACTGGGACTTTTAACAAAGGTTCTTGGATACGGGTAACAAAAGCAGGAACAGTGTTCAACTTTTCTACAAAGAAGGTTGAAAGACATTATGTAACTAACGGTTGGGCAATTCATCCACACCCTGAAGGATGTGGTCTTCTTACCCCACAGGGATAAAAAATTAACCTCAGATGGATTTAATGTATCATATTATATAATAAAATCCGGAAAAGAATTAAAAACTTTTATAAAAAGACATGATATAGAAAACAGTTTAATGGAAATAGAACTATTGGAACTTTGGAAACAACTTAAAGAAAACAAAAATATTAAAGAAAATAGTAAAAAATCACATATGATATAAGAACCGATGATATCAGCACTATTTCTATCATAAGTAGTGCATAACATATCCCAAACAGCGTGGAATCGGAATTAGTTGTCATGTTTTCTTCTTGTATTCATATTCTAGTTCTGACATGGATATTGGATAGTCTGGGCCGAACTTAGCTCGCACTATTTTATAAATGGCTTCACGGTCTTGCTTTCGCAATGCCCCAAATTCCGGTTTTTGGAATTCTACAAGCCTAGTTTGTTTCATAGCAACCTTCTTATAATACTAGTATGACCACATTCAATATTATGCCAACAATTGTGCCGACAACGCATTCCAAACTAAATACATCATTTTCTTCGATTTACATCACCTCACTTTTT
>Ga0255341_1004264_pt1 | contig 15178 bp, 10 predicted proteins | sample wastewater_treat_8_FD_192418 | JGI IMG/M metagenome (GOLD analysis project Ga0255341, IMG submission 192418) | Wastewater microbial communities from Lulu Island WWTP, Vancouver, Canada - plant12 | ecosystem: Engineered > WWTP > Wastewater > Unclassified | place: Canada: Vancouver, British...
GCGAGCTGGGTTCAGAACGTCGTGAGACAGTTCGGTCCCTATCCGCCGTGGGCGCAGGAAATTTGAAGGGAGCTGTTCCTAGTACGAGAGGACCGGAATGGACAGACCGCCGGTGAATCAGTTGTCCCGCCAGGGGCACGGCTGAGTAGCTGAGTCTGGAAAGGATAAGCGCTGAAAGCATCTAAGCGCGAAACGTACCCTAAGATAAGATTTCCCATCACATAAGTGAGTAAGACCCCTGATAGGTTAACAGGTTGATAGGTCGCAGGTGTAAGTGCAGCAATGCATTCAGCTGAGCGATACTAATAGGTCGAGGTCTTGACCTGAAACTTTCCTATGCAATTTTGAAGGCTCTGCCTTTAATATCCGGTGGCTATAGCGAAGAGGACACACCCGTTCCCATCCCGAACACGGAAGTTAAGCTCTTCAGCGCTGATGATACTTGGCGGGAGACCGCCCGGGAAAGTAGGTCGTCGCCGGGTTTTTTTATTTTTTGTATTTTTTTGACTAAGAAAAAGTGCATAAATATAACGCGACCTAATAATTATGACAGATTAACTTGACAAAGTGTGGAAAGATTATTAGAATATATCTAGGTGGTGATCAAATGAATAAAATGCCAATAAACGTATATTCTGAAATCGGGAAGTTAAAAAAGGTTCTCTTGCACAGGCCGGGAAAAGAATTGGAAAATTTAATGCCTGAATATCTTGACAGGCTGCTTTTTGATGATATTCCATACTTAAAAATCGCCCAGGAAGAGCATGATGCTTTTGCACAAATATTCCGGGAAAACGGCATACAAGTTGTATATTTGGAAGATTTGGTTGTTGAGTCTCTAATCAATGATGAAGTCAAATCAAAGTTTATTGATGAATATATTGAAGAGGCCGGTATTAGGGAAAACAGGGAAACAGGTATTTTGAAAGAATACTTTTTGTCCTTTTCTGACAATAAGGAAATGGTATTAAAGATGATGGAAGGGATAAGAAAATCGGAAATCAAGGATTACAGAGGTCCTGGATTGGCTGATTATTTAAGTAACCAATATCCCTTTATAATTGATCCCATGCCTAATTTATACTTCACAAGAGATCCCTTTGCTGCCATAGGAAACGGAGTGTCCATTCACAAAATGTTCACTGTTACCAGGAACAGGGAAACCCTGTTCGGCAAGTATATTTTTAACTACAATCCTTTGTACAAGGGAACAAAATTGTTTTATGACAGGACTGAGGACTATTCTCTTGAAGGAGGGGATATTTTAGTTCTGAACAAGGAAACCATAGCAGTAGGCATTTCACAGAGGACAAATCCCAATGCAATTGAAAAGTTTGCAATTTCAGTATTGGCGGAAGAAAATTCCTTTAAAAAGGTATTGGCTATCGATATACCCAAGACAAGAGCTTTCATGCATTTGGACACGGTATTTACAATGGTTGATTATGACAAGTTCACGATACATCCAAACATAAGGTCGGAAATTCTTGTCTACATTCTGAGAAAGGTTGACGGGAAGCTCAATATTACAGAAGAAAGAGGGTCTCTTGAAGACGTGCTGCAGAAGGAATTGAATATCGACAAGGTTAAACTGATAAAATGCGGCGGGGACAGTGTGATTGACGCTTCCAGGGAGCAATGGAATGACGGTTCCAACACCTTGTGTATTTCACCGGGCCAAGTTATTGTTTATTCAAGAAATTATGTGACCAACGAGATTTTGGAAAGCGAAGGAATAAAGACTCATGTTATGCCAAGTTCGGAACTGTCAAGGGGCAGGGGCGGACCAAGATGCATGAGCATGCCCTTAATAAGGGAGGATATATAAATATTTATTGTAGATTTGTATTATAAGTAAAAGTTTGCTATATTAAACATACTTATAAAAAACTATGGAAATGGAGGATTCACATGGCAGTAAACTTAAAGGGAAGAAGTTTTTTGACACTGATGGATTTCACACCGGAAGAGATAAGATATTTGCTTGACTTGTCAGCAGATTTAAAGCGAAAAAAGAGAATGGGCATAAAAGGTAAAGCCCTGGAAGGAAAAAATATTGTTTTACTTTTTGAGAAAACATCCACAAGGACCAGGTGTGCTTTTGAAGTTGCAGCCCTGGATGAAGGAGCCCATGTTACATTTTTGGATTCGGGAAGCTCCCAGATGGGAAAAAAGGAATCCTTGGAAGATACGGCCAAGGTACTGGGAAGATTCTATGACGGTATAGAGTACAGGGGTTTTGATCAAAAAGTCGTGGAAGACCTGGCTAAATATGCGGGGGTTCCCGTATGGAACGGGTTGACCGACGTAGATCATCCCACCCAGATACTGGCAGACATGCTTACCATAGAAGAACATGTGGCAAAACCTTTAAACAAGGTAAAGGTGGTATTTGCCGGAGATATAAGAAACAATATGTCCTATGCATGGATGTACGGGTGCGCAAAGATGGGAATGCATTATGTGGCATTCGGACCGAAGGAGCTCGCTGACCATTTGGATAAGGAAGTATTAAAGAAGGTTAATGAAGTAGCCGAAACCACGGGAGCAAAAATTGAAATATCGGACAGTATCGACAGCGTTAAAGGAGCTGATGTAATATATACCGATGTTTGGGCTTCCATGGGAGAAGAAGCACAAATTCCCGAAAGAGTAAAATTGCTTACACCCTACAAGGTAACCATGGACCTGTTAAAGGCTACAGGAAACAATGATGTAATATTCATGCACTGCCTGCCTGCATTCCACGATTTTGAAACTAAGCTTGCAAAAGAGCAAAAAGAATTAGGTTACGATATCAGGGAAGTTACCGACGAAGTGTTCAGAAGCAGGCATTCCGTTGTCTTCGATGAAGCAGAAAACAGAATGCATACAATCAAGGCGGTTATGGTTGCAACAATAGGATAGAAATAAAGCACCTTTTATAGGTGCTTTTAAATTTCTATTTCTTTCATATTGGAAAAGTCAAAGGCAGCTTCTTCCAAACCGCTGATTTTTTCATCCTGTTCTCTTGTCATATTTCTCACCGCATTTGCCAGCATCAGTTTAATCCTGTTTATTTGATTAACTTCACTCATTCCCGCATCAAAATCTATGGGGACTATGTTGGACCAGGGATAAGCTTCTTTAAGTTTTTTAATCATTCCCTTGCCGGTAATGTGGTTTGGAAGGCAGGCAAAGGGTTGAAGGCACAAGATGTTGTTAATACCGCTTTCCAAGAGTTCAATCATTTCTCCCGTCAAAAACCAGCCTTCACCGGATTGATTGGCAAGGGATAAGAAATTTTTAGCCTTGTTTGCCAGTTCCTTAATGTTTACCGGAGTTAAAAATCTATTGGAATTTTTGAATGCCTCAAGGCTTGGTTTCTTATAGAAATCAATTATCTTGACGGCAATGTTGTTTATGAATTTTGATGCCTTGCTTCCAAACAACAGCTCATCATATTTTATAACCCCGTTGTAAGCAGTATAGGAGAAAAAGTCCAAAAGGTCAGGGACAACAACTTCGGCCCCTTCCTCTTCCAAAAGGGAGAATACGTCATTGTTGGCGTTGGGATGGAATTTTACAAGGATTTCGCCTACAACTCCAACCTTTGGCTTTTTAATTGTTTCATCCAGTTCAACATTATCGAAATCTTTTACAATATTCTGAATAAGATTAATATACTCTTTAATATTGGCTTTTTCGATTATATCATGGGCTTTCTCAACCCATTTTTCATATAAGGCGTTTATAGAGCCCTTTATTTTTTCATAGGGCCTTGTACGGTAAGTGGTCCGCATCAGGGTATCTCCTATCACGATAGCCATTACCAGTCTCCTGAAAAGCGGAAGGGTCAATTTAAAGCCAGGTTGCTTTTCCAGTCCCACCACATTGAAGGATATTACTGGTATATGGCCGAAACCTGCATCCTTAAGGGCTTTTCTGATAAAACCTATGTAATTTGTAGCCCGGCACCCTCCCCCTGTTTGAGAAATCATGAGGGAGGTATTGTTTAAATCATATTCTCCCGATTTCAAAGCATTGATAAGCTGCCCTATAACTATTATGGATGGGTAGCAGGCATCATTGTTTACAACTTTAAGTCCCATATCAACAGCTTTTTTGTCAACCGCCGGCAGGACAACCGTATTATAACCGGACATTTTGGCAGCAGTGCTTACAAATTGAAAATGAATGGGAGACATTTGAGGTATCAATATGGTATGGTATTTCTTCATTTCTTTTGTAAAAAGAACCTTTTTGTACCTGGAATCGGAGGGTTTGCGAATCACCCCGTTTCTTTCCCTTTCCTCCATGGAGGCCAAGAGAGATCGCAAACGAATCCTGACCGCCCCAAGGTTAGTGATTTCATCTATTTTTATAAGGGTATATATCTTGTTGTTCTTCTCCAAAATTTCACTTACCTGGTCGGTTGTTACCGCGTCAAGGCCGCATCCGAAGGAATTCAGCTGGATTAATTCCAGGTCATCGGTATTTGAAACATATGTTGCTGCCTTGTAAAGTCTGGTATGGTAAGACCACTGGTCTATTACCCGCAGGGGCCTTTCAATGGGGTATTGGCTGCTTATGGAATCTTCCGACAGCAAAACCATACCATATCCTTCAATCATCTCAGGTATCCCGTGATTGATTTCCGGATCTATGTGGTAGGGTCTGCCTGCCAACACAATACCCTTTTTATTGTTGTCTCTCATGTAGCTTAGAGCCCTCTCCCCCTCCTTTTTCACATCCTGCTTGTAGGCATACAATTCTTCATAAGCCTTCTCTGCTGCAGACCGGATTTCAGACAGGGTCAAGCCCTCCCCTTCTCCCAGTTCCCTGTACAGTTTTTCAATAAGTTTTTCTTTATCGTTCAGGTTAAGGAAGGGTTTGTAAAAAACAATATCCCTCATATCAATGTTGGCTTTGATTGATTCCGGATAGGATATAACAATAGGACAATTATAGTGGTTTCCGGCATCCTTGTCTTCCTTTATATTGTAAAAAATACAAGGATAGAAGATTTTTTTAATTTTCTTGTTGATAAGGTCGGTTATATGGCCATGAACAATTTTTCCGGGATAGCAAACCGATTCGGAGGGTATTGTTCCCATGCCAAGCTCATAAATTTTCTTGCTTGATGTCCCCGAAAGGACAACCCTGTAACCCAAATGAGTAAAAAATGTAAACCAAAAAGGATAATCCTCATAGATGTTGAGAACCCGTGGAATTCCTATAAGCCCTCTTTTTGCCTGGTTCAAGGGAAGAGGTTTGTAGTCAAAAACACGTTTATATTTGTACTTGTAGAGGTTGGGCAGGGATTCCTTTTTGGCAACCCTTACATATTTTTCTGCCCCTCTTTCGCAGCGGTTTCCGGAAACAAAGTACCTGCCGTCGGAAAATTTGTTTATGGTCAACAAGCAGTTGTTAGTGCAAAGACCGCAGCGCTCCATGGATGTAATGAAGGAGAAGGCATCAAGGTCCTCAGCTTTGACAAAAGTGCTTTCTTTTCCTTCCATGTATTTGTTTTTGGCGATCACGGCAGCACCGAAAGCACCCATGATGCCTGCTATATCGGGTCTTACAACTTCACGGCCCGTTATCTGCTCAAAAGCCCTCAAGACGGAATTATTGTAAAAGGTGCCTCCTTGGACAACTATCTTGTCCTCCAGGGCTTCTAAGTTTTTGAGTCTTATTACCTTAAAAAGGGCATTCTTTACAACCGAATATGAAATCCCGGCAGAAATGTCGCTTAAGCTTGCCCCCTCCCTCTGGGCCTGCTTAACCTTTGAATTCATAAATACGGTACATCTTGTACCAAGGTCAACCGGGTGCTCAGACCATATTGCTTCTTCCGCGAACTCCTGTACGGTCATGTCAAGGGATTTTGCAAAGGTTTCAATAAAAGACCCGCAGCCTGAAGAGCAAGCTTCATTAAGCATTATGGAATCTATGACCCCATTTTTAATAACCATGCTTTTCATGTCCTGTCCGCCGATATCAATAATGAAGTCCACCCCTTCTGAAAAGAAATCAGCAGCCTTGTAGTGGGCCACGGTTTCAATTTCTCCCTCATCAACCTTCAATGCGGCTTTTATCAAGTGTTCACCGTAACCGGTTACTGCCGTATAGGCGATCTTAATGCCGGGATGCATTTGGGAATACAGGTCCCTGACAGCCTTTACCACAGAATTAAGAGGATTTCCTTCATTGCTTCCGTAAGAAGAATAAAGGATTTCTCCATTTTCAGTGATTAGTACCAGCTTGGTAGTGGTTGAGCCTGCGTCGATTCCCAAAAAGGCAGGTCCCCGGTATTCATTCATGTCCCTTCTTTTAGCCCTGTGTTTATTGTGGCGGTCCAGGAATGCCTTGTATTCATCTTCATTTTTGAAGAGGGGAGGCAGCTCGGTTTTTCTATACCTGAATTTTGAACTTTCAATTTTTGCCTTCATATTGTTGAAAAACTCATTGAAGCTTATTTTTTTATTTTCATGGGATAACAAGGCTGCGCCTATCGCTACATAATAGTTGGCATCATCAGGGCATATTAAGTTTTCATCGGTCAGTCCCAATGTTTCTTTAAATCTTTCTCTCAACTCGGACAAGAAAAACAAGGGTCCGCCCAAAAAAGCCACCTTCCCCCTTATTGGTCTCCCTTGGGCCAGCCCGCTTATGGTTTGATTTACAACAGCCTGAAATATTGACGCAGCAATATCCTCCTGCCTTGCCCCCTCGTTAAGCAGGGGCTGCACATCAGATTTGGCAAATACGCCGCAACGGGATGCAATAGGATAAATGGTTTTATGTTTTTTCGCCAGTTCATTTAATCCTTTTGCATCAGTCTTCATCAATACAGCCATCTGGTCGATAAAGGCCCCGGTGCCTCCTGCGCAGGAACCATTCATCCTTTGTTCCAAGTTTCCGGACAGGTATGTTATCTTTGCGTCTTCTCCCCCTAATTCTATCACCACATCCGTAGAAGGAATGAATTCTTCTATTGCCCTCGTTGAAGCTGCAACTTCCTGAACAAAGGGAATATCCAAATATTTGGACACATCAATGGCACCTGAACCTGTAACGCTTATTTTAATAAAGCTGTCCTTAAGGTATTCAGATGAATTATTTATTATTTCAATAACCGTGTTTGTAATATCCGAATAATGTCTTTCGTATTGCTTGTATACCATTTTGCCTTCATGGTCCAGTACGGCTATTTTAACCGTAGTAGACCCGATGTCAAGTCCCGCCAGAAAGTTCATAAAAAGCCTCCGTCCTTAAGTATATTTACATTGCAGTCCTGATAATTATGAATTAAATTATATCACTTTGGTACATAAAATCAACTAAATAAAAGGGGGTCCCCATACAGGCAGCCCCTGTTTTTCCTAGTAAAATAACAGAAATTTGCAGTATATTGTAAGTATTTGCAGGCATATTCTTTATAACAATAATGTAACTTGTATTTAATTAAAAGAAAGGGTATAATAATGTCTACTACAACGTTTACACGACCCATTTTGTTAAAAAAACTAATAATTATTAATCAGGAGGTTTTTATGAAAAAGAGGTTTTCAATAATTATCAGTATATTATTGGTTTTAACAATGATAATTACTGCATGCGGCAACGGCGGAGGAGGACCTGCAGAAGATACAATTAAAATAGGCTGGATTGGATCTTTGACCGGTGACCAGGCAGTTTGGGGAACATGTGAAAGTAATACCATAAAAATGTTGATTGAAGAAGTTAATGCAAACGGTGGTATATTAGGCAAAAAAGTTGAAGGTATCTATTACGATACCAAGGGCGATGCTGCAGAGGCAGTAAATGCAACCAAGAGACTTGCATCCCAGGACAAGGTTGTTGCAATCATCGGTCCAAATGCAAGCGGTCAGGCAATAGCCATTTCATCCGTTTTGGAAGAGTACAAGGTTCCTGATATCGCTACTGTTGCAACAAACCCCAAGGTAACCGTTGGTGATGACGGTAAGGTTAAGGAATTCAACTTCAGGGTATGTTTCATAGATCCCTACCAGGGAGCCGTAGCTGCAGGCTATGCATATGACAGATTGGGATTAAGGAAGGCTGCAATCCTGTACGATGTTGCAAGTGACTACTCACAAGGATTTACCGAATTTTTTGAAAAAACCTTTACTGAAAAAGGCGGCACAATAGTAGCAAAGGAAGCTTTTAAAGAGGGCGATGTTGAATTTAAACCCCAGTTGAGCAGAATAAAAGACGCTAATCCTGATCTTATACTCATGCCGTACTATTACAAGGAAGTTGCTCTGAGCGCAAATCAGGCAAGAGAATTGGGAATTGATGCGGTATTGATGGGCGGAGACGGCTGGCCTTCCGAGCAACTGATGACCATGGCTGCTGATGCCATTGAGGGAAGCTATATAGTAAACCACTTGGATTTCAATGATCCTGAGGTAAAACCCCTTCGAGACAGGTACAGCGCAAAATATAATCTTCCAATGGAATTAAACGGTTACATGGCTCACGACGCATTCCTCTTGTTAAAGGCAGCAATTGAAGATGCAGGAGCTGCTGATCCCGTAAAAATTGCCGAATCCTTGACCAAAGTAAGCGTAGAGGGTGTAACGGGAACCATCAAGTTAAGTCCCGAAGACCACAACCCGATTGGAAAGCAGGCTGCTATAGTAAAAATTGAAAACGCAGATTACGTATTCCAGGAAAAATACGGTGTAGAATAAGAAAAGGCGGGTTTTACCCGCCTATTATAGAGGAGGTAGTATGAGCTATTTTTTACAACAAGTGGTTAACGGCCTGTCTTTAGGTAGCGTATATGCCTTGATGTCTGTGGGTTACTCTCTTGTATACAGCATAATGAACTTTTCCAACTTTGCTCATGGCGGAGTTATTATGATAGGTGCATATGTGGGATATTTTTGTCTCACCTTGTTAAATGTACCCTTTTTTATAGCATTTATTTTATCTGCGATTGGGTCGGGCTTATTGGCCGTAAGCATAGAAAAAGTGGTATACAGGCCCTTAAGAAAAAGAAATGCCCCATTTCTTTATTTTATAATTTCTGCAATGGGCGCCTCAATCTTTTTGGAGAATATTGTAATTGCATCTCCCATAGGACCTACATTCCGATCTTACCCGGCTGTTTTTTCCACTGAACCCATCATGCTGGGCAGCGTTGCCTTAGGAAGAATAGATGTTTTAATGCTCTTGATAGCCGGCTTAAGCTTGGTAGGTCTAATGTATATAATAGAAAAGACCAAGATTGGCTTGTCCATAAGGGCAACATCGTACAGTATAAGAGGAAGTACCCTCATGGGGGTAAATGTGGATAAGGTTATTTTTATTATATTTATGCTGGGTGGTTTATTGGCAGGTTTGGCAGGTATGCTTTTTGGAATGAAATATGTCGTTTATCCGCAAATCGGAAATATTACGACAAAATCTTTCATAGCCGCTGTTTTTGGAGGCTTGGGAAGTTTACCGGGCGCCATAATCGGTTCAGTACTCCTGGGCATTATTGAAGCAATGACTTCCGGTTACCTGTCATCCCAGTACAGAGATTTGATTGCATTTGTCCTTCTCATAGGGGTGCTTATTTTTAAGCCGACCGGATTGATGGGAAAAGTTACGGAAGATAAGGCTTAGGAGGTAGACCATGAGTTGGGGTTATATATCAGGAATTCTAATATTGACAGGCATAAATTTAATGACTGTATTAGGTTTATCCCTGCTGACGGGATTTACGGGGTTATTTTCTTTCGGGCATGCAGGTTTTATGGCCATAGGGGCCTATACGGCTGCCATGCTAACCCTGAAGCTTAAAATTTTCCCTGAATCCTTGGCCCAGGTACAGTTTTTTATGGTTTTAATAGCAGGCGGACTTGTTGCCATGCTTTTTAGTTTAATCATAGGAAAGTTAACCTTGAATCTAAAGGGTGACTATTTTTGTATAGCAACTTTAGGATTTGGAGAAGCCATAAGGCTTATACTGGACAATGTCCAATTTTTTGGAGGGGCCAGGGGACTATCAAGCATACCCACACAAGGTACCACAACCTTGACCAATGTTCTGATAATCAATATGATTGCCACAAGCGTATTGGTGCTTATAATCAGGTCCCGCCACGGAAGGAACATGGTTGCCATAAGGGAAGAAGAATTGGCGGCCCAGACAATAGGAATCAATGTCTTCAAATATAAACTTATATCCTTTGCCATCAGTGCCTTTTATGCAGGTATTGCAGGCGGCTTGATGGCCCATTACTTCGGTTATATTCAGCCTGTCATGTTTAAAATGGTCAAATCGACGGAAATGACCATCATAGTGATTTTCGGAGGCTTGGGAAGCGTATCCGGAAGTGTGGTAGGAACCATATTGCTTACATTCCTGCCAGAGTTACTGCGAAGCTTTGCAAACTGGAGGCTTGTATTGTATGGAGTTGCCGTTATAATCATTATGATTTCAAGACCTCAGGGGCTGATGGGAGGAAAGGAATTCAGTATTAAAGGAATAACTAAAGTTCTCAAAAAAGGACCTAAAGGGGAGGTTAAATCATGATAGTACTTTCTCTGAATAATTTGACAAAGAAATTTGGAGGTTTAACCGCTGTAAACAATGTGACCTTTGATATTGAAGAAGGTGAGATTTTTGGCCTTATCGGTCCCAACGGAGCCGGCAAAACCACCATATTTAATTTAATAACAGGAATTTACACTATTACCAGCGGAGAAATCTATTATTACGGCAAAAAAATAGAAAACCTTAAACCTTTCGAAATTGCAAATATGGGAATTACAAGGACCTTTCAAAATATAAGGTTGTTTAAGAAACTCAGCGCCTACGATAATGTGCTTACGGCATGTCATAAATTAGCTGACTACAATCTTTTTGATTCCGTCATAAGGTTAGGAAAATTCAAGCCTCAGGAAAAATGCCTGAATGACAGGGCAAGCCAACTGTTAAAGTTAATGGGCTTGTGGGAATATAAGGATGTTATTGCTTCAAACCTTCCATACGGCTTGCAGAGAAAGCTTGAAATTGCCAGAGCATTGGCCTTAGAGCCCAAACTTTTGCTTTTGGATGAACCGGCGGCAGGCATGAATCCGGAAGAGACAATCCAACTTGTGGAGTTAATTAAGGAAATCAGAGACAAGTTTGAACTAACCGTTTTATTGATTGAGCACCACATGGATCTGGTAATGGCTGCCTGTGACAGGATTTTCGTTCTTAATTTCGGAACACCTTTAGCCCTTGGAACTCCAAGAGAAATCCAGGAAGATAAGAGAGTGATTGAAGCTTATCTTGGGAAGGAGGATGGTCATGCTTAAAGTTAATAACCTTAATGTTTATTATGGGGGAATCCATGCTCTCAAGGGTGTGACCATAGACGTCAGGGAGGGGCAGATTGTTTCGATCATAGGCTCCAACGGGGCAGGAAAATCCACTCTCATAAATGCGATCAGCGGTATCGTAAAATATAAGGATGGAGAAATACTTTACAAGGGGGAAAAACTTCCCAAACAAGCTCATAAAATAGTAAAATCCGGCATATGTCAAGTTCCTGAAGGAAGGGTAATTTTTGCAAATTTAACCGTAATGGAAAACCTGTATATGGGTGCCATATTGAGAAAGGATAAGGAGGGGATTGAAGAGGATCTGCAAAAAATATTCACCCTTTTCCCCATTTTAAAGGAAAGGCAAAACCAGATGGCAGGAACCCTATCGGGAGGAGAACAGCAGATGCTTGCCATGGGCAGGGGCATCATGTCCAGTCCTGAGCTTATACTCCTTGACGAACCTTCTTTAGGACTTGCACCTTTATTGATAAATACCATATTTGACATTATTCTTGAAATCAAAAAAATGGGAAAAACTATACTCTTGGTTGAGCAAAATGCCTTCAAGGCTCTGTCTGTTGCAGATAAGGCATATGTTTTGGAGCAAGGGGTTGTTGTGATGGAAGGCCCTGCTTCAGAATTAATAAAAAATGAAAAAATCCAGGAAGCGTACTTAGGCAAGAAGAAAGCCTAAGTACAAAAATAATAAAAATATCCGCTCACGGTTCGGACACGAATAATTCTAAAGCTCATTCAGTCATAAAAATCCTACAGCTTGCGAACTCGCTCCGCTCAAATAACGCAAGCTGCTTAACGGATTTTTAACCTTCATTTGCTAAGAATTAGAACGATGTGTATACTCTTCCATTTAAGTAGTTAATATCCTTTAATGTTCATGACATTAATAATTAAAACGTCCACCTCGTTGAAGTGGTGTGAGGCAATTGCTGCGCAATTGCTTCCGATACTTAATTCGTGTCCTGCAAATGTTCGCTTGATATTTTTATTATTTTTCTTCTGTGAATTCTTAGGTGTATAGAACTGTATAATTTGTAATCAATAAGGAAAACTCCTGTGAGATAGCTTTTTTGGTTGATTTTATTTTAATATATAGTTATTATATACTTAACAAATAAAAAGAGGTGATTATATGAAGCTGACTTACCTGGGGCATTCGGCATTATTGATTGAAGAAGGAAGTTTTAAGGGACTTGTAGACCCTTATATAAGCGGAAATCCTTTAAGTAAAATCAATGTTGATGATTTAGTTGGCATAACTCATATTTTTGTGACCCACGGACATGGTGACCATCTGGGAGATACTATTGATATAGCAAGAAGAAACCAGGCCCTGGTAATTACAAATTATGAAATATCCAATTATTTAAGCAAATTCAAAGTAAAAACTCATGCCATGCACATCGGCGGCAGGACAAAGTTTGACTTTGGCACTGTGAAAATGACAAATGCCCTCCATGGCTCCGGAATTTCCGAAAGGGACAGCATGATTTACGGTGGTAATCCCGGAGGATTTGTTATTGAGGTAAAGGGAAAGAAGGTATACCATGCGGGAGATACCGGGCTTACATATGATATGAAATTATTAGAGGATGAAAATATTGATGTTGCTTTTCTTCCCATAGGGGGAAATTATACCATGGATATCGACGATGCCGTCAAGGCTTGCGATTTTATAAAGGCAAAAATTGTGGTACCCATGCATTATAATACTAACGGGATTATTGTTGCCGATCCACAAATATTTAAAAATAAAGCATCATCCGAGGTTGTTATACTTGGTATCAACGAGAGCCTGCTTGTGTAAATCCTTGTTGAATAGTAAATATCCGTATGGTATAATAACCATGTTATCAAATCAGGGAGGTTCGTATGTATGCTTTAGTGCTTATATTAAATGACATCTATAAGCTTGATGAAATAAATGAATTATTCTATGATGAGGAAATAGGGGCTACTTCCATAGACAGTCAAGGTATGGGCAAGGTTCTTTTGGACCATAACATAAACCTGCCTATGCTTGACAGCGTAAGGAAGCTCATAGACGGCAGAAAACCATACAGCAAAATAATCTTCAGCGTTATAAAGGATAAAGAAAAGCTTGATGTGGTTGTTGAGAAAATAAAGAAAGAACTGGATTATTTCGAGGAACCCGGGACAGGATTCATGTTCGTGATACCTGTCATTGAAGTCTACAGTCACAGTACGGAGAAGTACGGAGAATTCAAATAGGAATAAGAAGTTTGTTTATGTATGGGGATATTCCTTCAAAATGTGATATCCGGCAGCTTGCGGATATTTTTGAAGGCATGTCCCCATCTTATTTTGTACTGAAATTATCATGTACTGAAAAAGGTTATTGACAATGATTATCAATAAGCGTATAATTAAAGCAGTAAATGATAATGATTATCAATAACAATATAGTAATTGGAGGGAAATATGACTTTAGATAAGGTAAAACCGGGTCAAGGCGGAATAATTGCATCAGTTGGCGGACAGGGCCTTTTAAGAAGAAGACTTCTTGATATGGGTTTAACGCCAAATACTCGTGTAACAGTGAGAAAAGTTGCACCTATGGGAGATCCGATCGAATTATCCCTCAGAAGCTACATATTGACTATTCGTAAGGATGAAGCAGCAAAAATACAATTAAAAGAGGTATTCGACCTATGAGTGTTATTGCCCTGGCCGGAAATCAAAACTCCGGAAAAACTACCTTATATAATCTTTTGACGGGAAGCAACCAGCATGTGGGCAACTTTCCCGGCGTTACAATAGAAAAAAAGGAAGGCCAGATAAAAAGACACAAGGATATTTCCATAGTGGATTTACCGGGGATTTACTCCTTGTCTCCCTATACCCTGGAAGAGGTTGTCACCAGGGATTTCTTATTGAAGGAGAAGCCTGATTTAATCCTAAATATTGTTGATGCGACAAATATAGAAAGAAATCTGTACCTTACCCTTCAGCTGATGGAGTTATCGATTCCCATGGTTATTGCCTTGAATATGATGGATGAAGTTACAGCCAGCGGTAATTCCATAGATGTGAAGAAGCTGTCCTACCATTTGGGAATACCCGTTGTCCCCATATCGGCAAGCAGGGAGGAAGGAATAAATGAACTCATAGATGTTGTCATAAGGGCAATAAAGGATAAGGCTAGCCCCAAGAAGCTTGATTTTTGCTTTGGGGAAGTACACAAAGCCATCCACTCCATTTCACATTTAATATATGACCAGGCAGCGGCTGCCGGTTATCCTCCCCGATTTGCTGCAACCAAGCTTGTTGAAGGAGATGAACCTACCTTCAGGAACCTGGGAATAACCGAAAATCAAATCCACATCATCGAACATGTGGTCAAGGATATGGAAGAAGCCTTGAAGACCGACAGGGAAGCCGCCTTAGCAGATATGAGATATTGTTATATTGAAAAAATCTGCCGGGAAGCGGTGGTTAAAAGGCAGGAAACAAAGGAGCAGCAGAGGTCTGAAAAAATTGATGAAATCTTGACTCATAAATATTTTGGCATACCTATATTCTTAGGAATCATGTTCTTTATTTTCTGGATGACCTTTAATGTTATAGGTGCTCCTCTCCAGGAATTACTGGAAACAATGATCGACAGATTTACCCTTCTGACATCGGATGCCTTGATAGGAATAGGAGTAAGCGATTGGGTTCATTCACTGGTAATTGACGGCATATTTGCCGGCGTCGGAAGCGTTTTGTCCTTCCTGCCTATCATCGTCATTTTATTCTTCTTCTTATCTTTTTTGGAAGACAGCGGATACATGGCAAGGGTAGCATTCCTGATGGATAAGCTGCTGAGAAAAATAGGCTT
>Ga0255341_1004290_pt1 | contig 15110 bp, 10 predicted proteins | sample wastewater_treat_8_FD_192418 | JGI IMG/M metagenome (GOLD analysis project Ga0255341, IMG submission 192418) | Wastewater microbial communities from Lulu Island WWTP, Vancouver, Canada - plant12 | ecosystem: Engineered > WWTP > Wastewater > Unclassified | place: Canada: Vancouver, British...
TTTTCTACATACAGTATATCGCAAAAACGCCTTGAAGTCCAGTAGTTTCAATAGTTTTGCGAAGTTTTCAAAGATCGATATTACCTGTTTTTAACAGGAGTTATTGCAGTGGAATCATACTTTTATTAAGAGGAAAATGAAAAGTTAAATAGAAAGATTTAACAATGAAATTATATTAAGATAACTGTAAGTGATATTTATTTAAGATTTAGGAGGTAATTTACATGAAAAAGATAATTATTGCCATAGTTTCGGTCATTACATTAGTCATTGGCATTGTATGCTTTGCAAGCTCTAATGATATCACAGTGAAAGTTGACGGAAAAACAATTGACTTTCCTGATGCTCGTCCTTTTATTGATACTCAAAGCAATAGAACTATGATACCTGTCAGATTTGTAGCTGAAAACTTGGGCTGTAAAGTCGACTGGAACGGTGAGTTAAGGGTTGTATATATACAAAAAAATGAAATTCTAATAGAATTGAAAATCGGAGTTTTGGAAGCTATCGCAGGCGGAAAGGTAATATCTCTTGATGTAAAGGCAGTTATTAAAGAGAATAGAACTTTTGTACCGCTGCGTTTTGTCAGTGAAGCTTTAGGTGCATATGTGGAATGGGACGCAGCCGCAAGGACTGTATACATTACCACAGGCAAAACAGTACCTACACCGGCACCGAAAGTGACGCCAGGCACAACATCTGTAGTTAAAGATGAATACAAAGAGTTGGCAGACATGGTAAGAGCAGTTATTGAATTGGAGATGGCGAAAGAATGGGATAAGGTTTATAACTATTTATTACCGGAATCTCTTAAAAAGAAAGGAATTACAAGCAAAGAGGGCTTTGAAAAGAAGTATGTAAAATTAAGCGGTAGCTACAATAATTTGATGAAATTGAAAAACCTGGAGGAATGTTATACCAAGTGCTTGATTGAGAAAATAAATGATACCAAGGTAAGAGTTATATACGGAGTATATGGATATCCCAAGCCAGATGGTTATGCAATGTATTATGATTCCAGATACTTAGTAAAAATGGACGGTAAATGGTACATAGATATAGAACCAGTAATTGTAAAGAACACAGAACCGTTTCTATACGAGGAGGGTTATTAATTTGAAAAGAATCAAATTTAAAATAAAAATAATTATACTGATAATATTGGTGATATACTTGACACAATATGTTTGTGCTCAAATAAGAATAGATTATTCTGATAATAGATACTATATAGACGATTCATTAATAAATGTGGTTAGCGGTGAAAGTGAAATTGATAAATCGGAAAAAATCATACTGGATTACGATAATACAGATGGTACATTTAAAACTGTTTTTCGTTTTTATAAGTGGTGGCATGCAACATGCCAGCATGTAGGTCATGATGAGTGGATACAATACAAGGTTTTTAAGGATGGCAGTCCACCGGAAATGCAAGGAACAATGATAACATTAAATCAGATGCCTCTAAGTTCATACGATGCCAATAACCATAATTGGGGTGAATGGGTTGAGATAGAGAGGTTGGAAGCCACAGAGAAAGAAGATGGGTACATAAAATATAAAAGGGAGTGTAAATACCAAAAAGGCTGGTGGGCAACTCTTGGAGCCCATGAACCTGAGTACAAAACAGAAGTGATTCCTAAGCTGAGTACAGAAGAGTCGAAAGATACACCTACACCGACTTCGACTTCTGCACCTAAACCGTTAGTAGCTCCTATTGGAAAAATAAAATTCGATCCTCCATCATGCGAGTGGCGAAATCTTCCCCAGAATGTCAGAGTTTATATTGATGGAAATAAAACTACAACCCAATATGATTCCGATATAAGACAGTATAGTTACACTGTTACTATAACAGATCCTGTCACATTGGAGAACACAACAGAAACAAGGATAGGCAGCACTTATTGGGGAGTTGAACAGGATTGGACAATAGACAAATTACTTGTCACAGGTGCCCTTTTAGACGGTGATAAAATTATTGATGTCGGCGGAACTGTTACCATGACAAAAGAAGGTATAGGCCAATTAAATGCACGTGTATACAGCTGGAAGCCAGGTACTGCAAGATGGATATCGGGTGATCCGCCGAGAGGGAGCTGGATTAATTGAATCTTTTGCAGGCTTTCTGTTCATTATTACAGGAATGAGTATTTATCTTCCCCTAACCCCGTCTATAATGCCTGCTATAAATCCTAGAATAGGTATACTTGTCAAAAAGGTTGTAGCAATAATACCATACAATTTTAATTTACGATTACTTTTCTTTTTACCTATAAAAATTAATAATAAAGATACCGCTAAATATATTATATAAGCACTATGTTTTTCCAAGTACGATTCCTCCTTTATAGTATGAAGAGTTATGCTTTCAAAAGCTCTACACCAGCTCTAGTATTTCTACAGAGCAAGCTATATCTTTTATCCTTTGAATGCTTTTTTCCATCAGAGCATCAACATAATTTGTTACAACCAAAAAATCAGTGTTTTTAGTAAAACTATCGGGCATATCATCCATAAAGGAATGAAACATCACTGATCTTTTAAGTTGCATCATAGCCATTGATTCCAGCAGAAGGTTCATATGACCGGTACCGCAGCCCGCAGGTATAAGTGTGGGAGTTTCGTTATCTTGGGATGAATGGCAGTTGCAGCAAAAGCCTGTTTCAATGCCTTTGGATATCAGGCAATATGCAATTGAGGCACAATAAGATATTGCCTTTTCCATAAGCTCTTTATCAGTGCCATCATCCCAGCTTTCTTCATTTGATTGAATGTTTAAAACTATGATAATCTTCGTGTTTGATGTGTAGTCTGTATTGTAAACCTTAATACTGCCTGTGCGGGCAGTTGATTTCCAATTTATCCTGTTCATGGAATCACCATATTGGTAATCTCTTACACCTGAAATCATAAATGGGTCGTCGATTATCCATCGTCGTACAACGGTATCTCCAATCCAGCTATGGCATGGGAGGTTTAAATTTTCAACAGGTATTATTTTAGGGTATACCAATAAGTTGGCGTATAGAGACAATTCCTCATATGTCTGAATGATATTAAGTGCATCTTTACATGACAGCACTGCGGACTTTAGCGTATAGAAGCCACGTTTGATGCATTTTATAGTGTGTTTGCGGGTTATTCGTGTAAAAGGCAGTATGCTGAAAAAGCTCCTATGAAATTGTTGGTGCTTTATGTCAAGGTTAGCCTGTTTTTGAAACTGAAGGTGAGAATCAATTTCAGATTCCAATTGAAGCCAGAGAACAGGCATCAGCTTATGATTGGATATTACTTCAATCATTTGAACTTCTTCACCTTCGAAGACATGAGATGAGCCAAATGATCTTGAATATGTAATGCCCTTAAGCCCCCAATACTTATAAATGATAGCTTGTATATACACTATAATCAGTGTTGATATGACCAACAAACCGACACTCATATATTATATGAATCCTTTCGATAACTTTTCCTCCGACGGTACTGCTATGCCTGATATGATTTGATCTAAAATGTTACTTATATTGTTTGTGTTTCTTCCAGAAATTGAGTTTTTCAGTATTATTCTATGACACAGTACCGGCTTTGCAAGGTATTTAACATCGTCAGGAATAATAAAACTGCGTTCTTTTAATATGGCATACACCTGGCAAGCCTTTAAAAGGGCCTGGCTTGATCTGGGACTTGCACCTAAAACAATGTCCGGGTGGCTTCTTGTTTTTGCTATGATTTCGAGAATATATTTTAGAATATCATCACTTGCATGAACACTGCTGTATGAGCTTTGTGCATCAACAATGTCGGCAGCAGATGCTACAGGACTAATATCATCTATTGGATTGTGTGATATAAAACGTTTTAAGATCTCAATTCCCTCATCATTTGTTGGATAACCCATGGAAATTTTAAAAAGGAATCTGTCCAGTTGTGCTTCCGGTAAGGGGAAGGTCCCCTGTGTTTCAACAGGGTTCTGGGTGGCTATGACCATGAAGGCTTTGCTGAGTTGGCGGGACTCTCCGTCTATTGTAACCTGCCTTTCTTCCATGCATTCCAAAAGGCTTGATTGTGTTCTAGGTGTAGCTCTGTTGATTTCATCAGCCAGAAGAATATTTGAAAAAACCGGACCGGGGCGAAACTGGAATTCACAACTTTTTTGATTATAGTAATTAATGCCGGTCAAATCAGATGGCAACAGATCAGGAGTAAACTGGATCCTCTTAAAGGAACAGTCTAAAGATCTGGCAAGAGTCTTAGCAAGTACTGTCTTACCCATTCCGGGTACATCTTCTAAAAGTATATGCCCGGATGTTATCAAAGCGATTAATGTGAGGTCTATTATCTCATCTTTTCCAACAATAACCCTGCTAATGTTTTGCTTTATCTTTAATGCAAGCTCTCTTATCTGTTCAGTTTTCATATTGTCACCGCCATATGTATTAGATATAATCTTTGTCGTATAAAAATTGATGCTGCTTAATACCACTTTTTATTTGAGATGTAGTTATACTCATTATATACAATTAAAGCTAAAATTGCAAAAAGCTTTATCGCTACTCTTAAGTAGACTTGGAAATGAGCATATAGAGAAAGTTATTTCTTTGACATGCCAAAATGAAGTAAAATTTTTATTTATTATACTGAAATCTTGGCAGGAATATGTAATAATATTAATATAGAAAAAATTTCTTAAACATTATGTCAATATTAAAAGCCTTTTAATCCTTATAATTGATTCTGATTAAGAGCTTTTAATGTAGTTTTTGTTCGTAGGGGGATTTATATGAAAAAACAAATTCTTAAGCTCTTTGTAAGCATCATGGGTGTATCAGTCATAATGTTTCTTTTTAGCGTTCATTTGTCGGCACATCCTATGGAGGGTGAGAGATTTCGGTTCAGGCAGCCTAATGGAACAAAAGTGGAAGTTAAGGTTTTTGGTGATGAATACTATCAACGTGTAGAAAGCATAGACGGCTATACATTAGTACGAAATAAAAAGGGAAGTATTTGCTATGCAAAACTAAACAGCAGTGGAAGGCTTGAAGCTACAAATAAGGTTTATAATGGTGCAGCATTGAGTGTGGAAGAAGCTAAGTCCATTGGTATCGAGAAAGGTTTATATGAAGATAATAACATAGTATTAGAACAAGTAAAGGAAAAGCGTAGTGAGATTCAGCTAAATGCACCATTGGAGGAAGGGATGCTGGCAGCATCTCCAACGCCTTTGCCGTCAGGGGTTCCGATCATAGCCACTGCAACACCGTCAAAGGTTAAAGGGTTAGTAGTCCTGGTTGATTTTCCTGATGTAAAGAGTGCTGTTGCTACTGATGTGATTGAACAGTTATTTAACAAAGTAGGGACAGATTCTGTTTATGACCATTTTTATAATATTTCGGGACAGAAACTTGAATTCACTAACAAGATGATTGGGTTTTATACAGCAAAATATGAAAAGAATCATTATGACAGCGGGATAGGATATGCAGGCTCCACTGAACTTATGAAGGAAGTTTGTGCATGGCTTAATGCAAATCCGAATTTTACTACAGATGATCTTACATTGAATGCAGATAAATCTATAATGGCATTTACACTGCTTTACGCAGGAAATCCTGAAGCAGGTTGGGCCAATGGTCTTTGGCCCCATTCAGGAGGGTTTAGCTATGTTTTTAAAAATGGCGTGAGGATTAACAGCCACCAGTTTTCAAACATTGGATCAAAGCCTCAAACTTCTACCATAAATCATGAGTGTGAGCACATGATATTAAAATGGCCGGATTATTATGATTATGATGGAGATTCCAAGGTTATAGGTAAGTTTAACAATTTTGTAAATCCTTATGGAAGATGTGTTATAAGTAAATTTTATAAGATACACTGGCTCAATGGCCTTCCTGATGGCACTGTTGTATCAATACCGGCAGGTACAAGGGATGTTTTTGGGTATATAAATACCAATAACAATAATGAGATGTTCCTGATAGAAAACATACGCAAAAAAGGTGACTGGGCAACATTTCCCGGAGAAGGTTTGCTCATTTGGCATATTGATAAGAAAGGAAACAATAACTATCAGAATATGACTGCTGAAAAGCATTACATAACATCAATAGAACAGGCCGATGGAAGGTTTGATCTTGAGAGAAACGTTAATTCCGGTGATGCCGGCGATCTTTTCTATTGGGGTTACAAGGACAAGTTTAATGATATCACAATTCCTAACTCCAGGTGGTGGAATGGAACAAGCTCCGGTTTCAATATCTCAAATATAAGTTCCATAGGAGATACTATGACATTTGTCATCAGCAGTACATCAGATGAAGTTTCACCAAAGCCGACATATACACCGACATCTACTCCAACATCTACGCCAACACAAAAGCCAACGGTAACACCAACATCTACACCAACTTCTACTCCTACTTCTACTCCTACACAAATAAAAACATTTAAGTTGTCGGGATATATAGCACCGGATATCACATTATCGCCTGATCTGGCATCTCTTGCAAACACCGGGTATAAGGTTGAACTGATTGGGGCAAATGTTAATCATGCAATAACAGACAGCAGTGGATACTTTACTATAAATAATATCCCTGCGGGAAAATATTCAATTAAAATAACAAAAAGCGGGTTTTTGGAGAGACAAATTAACAATATAATTGTAAGTGAAGATGTATTAATAAGTACAAAGGAAGTACCGGTATTACTATGGGCAGGAGATATGCCTTTAAATGGTGTTCAGGATAATGTGATAAATATGGCAGATCTGATTTTAATTGCAAAGTCGTTTAACACTATTAAAGGTGGACAGGCTTATGTACAGGAATATGATTTGAACTGCGACAACATTATTAATATAACTGATATAATAATTATTGCAAGACATTTTAATTGTTCCACAAGCAGTTATCCTGAAATAACGCCATTATAAAAATGAGTTTTTCACAAAATATGAATCAAGAATCAAACATATAGGAGAGAGTGATTTTACTGATTTTGTTTTACAGTAAAATCACTTTTGATTTACAGAAAATTTTTACAATATGTAGCCAACATAATCCTTTTTTAATATATTAATACAGGAAATATCATACTTAATCATGAACTACGGTTACCGGTGAATAAAATAATCATAAAAATAACTTGATTACATATATTTATGTCTTACATTAACACATATATAATTATTTTCAGGAAACCAACAAATTTATCTTAAAATTATCAAATTTTATTCACAAAAACCGTTGTTTCAAAGGCATATGACTTGTAATTAAGAATGCCTTAGAAATAACTTTATATTCTTAATTGTAGTCATTATGCTTGTTTTAGGGGGGAATGAGCTTTGGTTGGTCTGAACCAGGAAAGAACACCACTATTTGATGCTGTAAGAAAGTATATACAAGATAATGTAGTGCAGTTTCATGTGCCGGGACATAAGCAAGGACGGGGATTAAAGGAATTTTGCGACTTCGTCGGTGAGCATGTTCTTCAAATGGATGCAAACGGAATGGAGGAGCTTGATTTTGCAAATAACCCTATAGGAGTAATATATGAGGCAGAAAGGCTGATGGCTAATGCATTTGGTGCACAATACGGTTATTTCCTTGTGAATGGTACAACTGCAGGAGTTCAGGCTATGATTATGAGTGCATGTGAACCCGGTGATAAGATAATATTACCTAGAAATGCACATAAATCGACAATTGGAGGAGTAATTCTAAGCGGGGCTATGCCTGTATACATACAGCCTGAAATAAATGAGAGATTGGGTATTGCTATGGGAATAACCGAAGAAAGCTTAAAGAAAGCCATAAAGGATAATCCTGATGCGAAAGCAGTTTTTATAATAAACCCAACCTATTATGGTGCAGCTTCGGATATGAAAACAATAACGAGAATAGCTCACAGGCATGGCATGGCGGTAATCGTAGATGAAGCCCATGGAGCACACATGTCTTTTCATGACAATTTTCCCTTGACAGCTATGGAAGTCGGAGCTGACATGAGTGCTGCCAGCATGCATAAAACTGGAGGTTCAATGACCCAAAGCTCCGTTTTGCTGTTAAGGAGTAATTTTATTGCACCCGGCAGGGTTAAGCAAATACTGAATCTTACTCACACCACCAGTTCATCATATGTACTGATGTCTTCTTTGGATATTGCTAGGAAACAATTGGCTACACGCGGGGGTGAGCTTTTAGAAGAGGCATTGCAATTAGCAAGGTGGGCAAGAGATGAAATTAATACCATTGATGGATTATACGCTTTTGGAAAAGATTTGATCGGAACACCCGGATGTTTTGATTTTGATGAGACAAAGCTTGGTATAAACGTAGTGGGGTTAGGGTTAACCGGATACCAAATTGAAAAGAGGCTTAGGAAAGAGTACAGGATTCAAGTTGAAATGTCCGATCTTTATAATATATTATGTATTGTCAGTATCGGACATAGAAAGGAAGATATGGATGTACTTTTAAATGCATTAAAAGATATAGCATCAAAGCAGGGAGTACAGGAATACAGGACAGCCACTATGCTTCCTCATAATCCTCAAATGGTTGTATCACCAAGAGATGCTTTTTATTCAGATAAAAAGATTGTTGCTTTGGAGGATTCCATAGGAGAAATTGCCGGAGAAATGGTGATGGCATATCCACCGGGAATACCTGTTGTTTGCATGGGGGAAAGAATATCAAAAGACATTGTTGAATATATTGAACTTTTAAAGGAAGAAAAATGTCAACTCCAGGGAACAGCAGATCCCTATGCGGATAAAATCAGGGTTTTGGGTAAGTAGGGATTTAGAATACAAGGTTAGGGAATTAGGATCGGATTAAGGATCAATGGTTAAGAATTTAGGATTCAGAATAGTTTGTTTTATATTCTGAATCCTATTCCATATGGTTATTAATTCTTGCAGCTGATATGTAATAAATTATGGAACTGTCGGTTTCTTAGATTAGCCTTGATATGCCTAAAGCCATAAGCAATATACCTGGGGCTATAGATATAATTTTTTTATTAATTCGATTGTATGCTGTAATTCTGTTACCAATGAATAAGCCTGTGTATAGAAATATCAGTTGGAAAAGGCCGACTGCAAAAGGAATAAGGATTGATTGGCATCCTGCAAGAGCACTTCCTATTCCTACTCCGATAGCATCTAAAGACAGGGCGAAACCAAGTAGAATAGATTCCCTCAAGTCTATGGTCCCGGATTTGTCAAGATCTACTTCTATAGGGTTTCTTATGACTTGTATTGTAATCCCCAAAGATTTGATAGCTATTTTTAGAAGTGTTCCTGTTTTGACAAATTCTTTTTTACAAGGAGACTCATTCTTTTTCATAATGGATTGAAGTATAATCCAGATACCCATAATGAACAGTATACCTACTCCTATAAAGTTGGATAAATCTTTTGAAAGAATACCACTCAAAGTCTTACCCAAGGCTTGGGCAACGGCCGAGTAAACTATTGAAAAAAAACATATAAATAGCTTAGAACCCAAAGGAATTCTTATCCGCCTCAAACCATAAACTGTCCCTACCCCCAACGCATCAGTGCTTAGGGATACGGCAAGCAAAAAAATAGTGAAAGTCATTATTACCAACTCCCGATGCAATAATTATCTTTGTTATAGTTCCTGTTATTTACAGAAGGCTCGAAATATTATGGTGACATACTGTTGAATTGCCTAATAATTAGCCATCTAAAGACAGTATATGATTATACATAAAAATTTGTTATCAAAATAAGAGGCCATATTATTCAGAGAAAAATGTAAAGTGATAATGTAAAATCAAGAGATCAGTATTGATTTTTATGTATAAAAGAGCATATTTTCTAAAAACAAAAAAAGACGGATTGAATTAATTCAACCGTCCTTTTATGCCATGATTTGCAATACTACTATATTATTTTTTTTCAAGAATACAAACTACCATTTTCACAAAGCATTCCTTGAGTAACGGCAGTTTTGCCGGCAGCTTCAAAATATTTCTTAAGGGTACTTCCCTGTAATAAAGTACATTAAAACTGGTTTGGGACAGAATTTTATTAAATCTTTTTATGGTCATCTTATTTATATAGGAGAAATATTCTTTGCCGCTGCTATCCTTTGAAATTCGAAAGTCAATGCGTTCTTTTCCGTCAGGCAAGCCTTTGACCAAATCCTTATATACTTCTATGAGTGTTGATGTGCTAAAAAACAGATGCACCCAGGGGAAGCCTATGGCATCACTTAAATGGGCCCCAAAGGGGTGATGGTAAGGAGGAAAATTAAGGTATATTCTGCCTCCTTTTTTTAGTACACGATGGCATTCGTTTAATACCTTTAAGGGTTCTGATACATGTTCCATTGCATCGTTAATTATTATTACATCAAAAGTGCTGTCTTTGAAGTCCATATTTGAAGCATCGCCAAGAATAAAACAGAAACGGTCTTCAAGGCCTTTTTCCTTAGCAAGGGAATATGCATCCTTTTCATATCTGGGAACAACATCTATTCCATACACTTTTTTTGCTCCCAACGATGCATAATACAATGTTTTTCCTGCTGCACCGCATCCTATATCCAAAACAACCTTGTCTTTAAACATTTCTTCTGTGCTTACTTTTTCCAAATAGAACTTGATTGTTTCAATTCCCTTTTCATATTGCCACTGGGAATAGGTTTTGACACCCTGGTTTTGAAGGTTAAAAGGATGTACAGGTAAGGGAAAAAGCTTGTTCATTTTTTTGCATAAGGCACTACCAAGACTCATTCTGTTCTCTCCTTATATATTAAGTATAAGTTTTTGAAAAACGATTACTATATTAAATGCGATTAATCTTTTACATTTATCTATCGCAAAATTCCGGTAAAGCGTTCGTTATTTTGCTCTGCTAAATGTAAGATTAATAACGTATTTAATATAAGTATCTATAATTATATAAACCATTAATATAATAAACCATTACTGTTTTTTTTACAACTTGCTCTACAAAAATTTGCTCTGTAAAAAATTATAAATTGTTTTGCCGGAAAAAAATAAAAGCCGACAAACAGCCGGCTTTTATAGAATAATTTTCCGAAATTATTGAATCATTAAAGAATTGATTAAATATTCTTATAATTCAGCTTTTTTTGCAGTACTGATAACTTCATCAGGAACTTTAACTTCATAGTCTCCGTTAAAATCGCTGTAAATCATTTCTATTTTCATATCAGCGGTTACTTTTTCTGTTTTACCTGCAACTGTCTGATTTATGGTCATTTTCATATCCATTTTAGCTGTCTTTGGAGCATAAGTCGTTTTGTCCAATGTCATTTCCATGTAAACGGAATCATACTCAATGCCTGTTCCTGTAACATTGTCACCTAACTGATTCAAAAGGGAATCCATATAAATATTACCTTTTAAAACTATATCATCCTTTGAATTAGTATCAACGGTTAGGCCTGCGTATATTTTATCCGATGACTCTAGGCTTGCTTGCTGAGTAAATTGCTTTTTAAATTGATCCATATCCATTTCTGTATAAATCCATCCTCCGGATATGATGTCCTTGGTGTATATTTTATTGTCTGCCATATACTGTTCTGTAGGGATTGACATACCAAGCATATTCATAGTGCTGTTTGTATGCATAATAAGATTTTTTATATCCATTTCCATGTTGCCGATCATCTTAACATTGCTTTTTTGACCGGCTACCGTCATGTCCATATCTGCAGAATAACTGTATTTCATCTTGCTTGTATTGCTTGTTGCTTCATTGTATTTTTCCAAAATGCTTTTTACTTCATTAAATCCTGCTTCTTCTCTAATCATAACAGTATTTGATGCTTGATCCCATACCACTTTTTTCCCAAAAGCTTGTGAAACAAACCTTGCAGGGATGTAAGTGCTGCCATTGTAAAGTATAGGCTCAACATCCAATGTTTGTTCAACTGAGTTGATAGTAGCTTTTTTGCTTCCTATCTTAAGGGAAACATTAATTCCATCTTTCTTTAGAACTATGCTGCGGTCGCTACCGTTCCAAATTATATGGTCATTATCATTTTTAACGCCTAAATTAACTGACACTTCTCTGAAGGGAAGCATTGTTCTTCCGTTGTAATTGATAGGAGTTTTGGAATATTTATTAGCTTTACCATCAATTATAATCTTTGTCTTTGGAGATTCTTTAATACTGTCAGCAGCGAATGATGTAGATGCAAATAGTGATACAAGGATAATACTGCATGCGGATAACAAAATTTTCTTTTTCATAGATAATCCTCCTTTTTTACTACTATAATTATAATTTATTTTTACAATGTTGTCAATCTTTGATTCAGCAGATTTCAAAAATATTCTTCCTCATTATTTTGGTCTAATAATTGTTTTCATGCATAGAAATAGGACTGATAAACACAATTTTAAGGGAGAGTGTTATGTATTGAGGGAAACGACACGGTTAAAACGAAGTACAGAGAGTTTGCCGTCAAGGAATTTGTCAAAGAAAGAACCATATTCTGAGGAAACATATAAAGGCATAAGCAGCAAGCAAGCAGAGAAGCTTCTTTTAATACATGGCCCTAATTCACTGTCGGAAAGAAAGAAAGTTTCAGCCTTTAAAATGTTTTTTGAGCAATTTACCGATTTTATGGTATTAATACTCATAGCAGCAACGATTATTTCCGCTTTTATGGGAGAAGTAACAGAGGCTGTAACGATTATTGCTATTGTCATGCTTAATTCGGTTTTAGGCTTTTTGCAGGAGTTCAGAACAGAGAAAACAATGAGTGCGTTAAAAGAGCTTACAGCACCAACGGCAAAGGTAATAAGGGACGGAGTAATGGACAATATACCTGCAGATATGATTGTACCGGGTGATTTGCTGGTTTTGGAGGAAGGAGATAGAATTCCGGCAGATTGTCGTCTTGTCCAGGTTAAAAATATGCAGGTTGACGAGTCACTATTGACAGGTGAGTCAGTTCCGGTAGACAAATCCAATGATAGCAAATCGGGTCAGGCAGATAAGAACGGCAGTATTTATATGGGCACAATTATAACAAGAGGCAGAGGTAAGGCGATTGTAGAGTCTACAGGCATGAATACTGAAATGGGTAAGATAGCTGATATGATTCAGAACATAGAAGCTGATGAAACCCCGCTCCAGAAGAAACTTGCCGATCTTGGAAAGTTTATAGTATTTGGGTGTATAATCATATGTGCAATTGTTTCTATCACAGGGATAATAAGGGGACAGGAATTGTTTACAATGCTATTATCAGGTATAAGCCTTGCTGTTGCCGCTGTACCTGAAGGACTGCCGGCTATCGTAACAATTGCATTGGCACTGGGTGTTCAGAAAATGCTCAAAAGGAAGGCCCTAATTAGAAAGCTGCCTGCAGTTGAGACTTTAGGATGTGCAAGCGTCATATGCTCCGACAAAACAGGAACTCTCACCCAGAACAGGATGACTGTACGAAGAATATACACCTGGTCTGACAGAAAAACAAGAAAGGAAGCAGTTGAATTCAATGGTTTAAGCATTGACGATGCTTTAAGGTTTGTCCTTGAAATTGGAGGAGTATGTAACAATGCGGTTATTATAAATACTCCTCACGAAAAGGAAAGAGGTTTTAAGAAAATTAAAGACCTTTTTTCGAAACATCAGGTTAAGTTTGGAGGGGATCCCACTGAAATTGCTTTGTTAGAAGCAGCTATTAATGCCGGTATAAGTGAAAATACATTAAGCATGTCATATAAGAGAATTGATGAACTGCCCTTTGATTCGGACAGAAAGTGCATGTCGGTCATTTGTGAGCTTAATAATGGAGAACGGTATGTTTTCACAAAAGGGGCACCTGATATGATACTTGATAAATGTACCAATATAAAAGGGACGCATGAAATTAAAAAAATGAGTTCTGTATATAGAAATGAAGTAATGAATGCAAATGACAAAATGGCAGAAGATGCAATGAGGGTCTTAGGAGTTGCGTTTAAAAAACTCAATCCAGGTAGATTCAACAAAAATGAGATTGAGAAAGATCTGACATTTGCCGGCCTTATCGGTATGATAGATCCTCCAAGGAAAGAAGCCAGAGATGCGGTAAATAAATGCAAGATGGCCGGAATAAAAACTGTTATGATAACTGGAGATCATAAAATTACTGCAGCAGCCATAGCAAAGGAGATAGGAATTCTGCAGGAAGGAGATATGGTGCTTACCGGTGCGGAGCTCGACGAGTTAGGTGACACAGGCCTTATGAAAGTAGCAGATAAGGTGTCGGTTTATGCAAGAGTGTCGCCGAAGCACAAGCTCATGGTAGTAAGGGTACTCAAAAGATTAGGCCATGTTGTTGCAATGACCGGTGATGGAGTTAATGATGCACCGGCAGTAAAGGAAGCCGACATAGGGGTTTCTATGGGGGAAACAGGAACGGATGTTACAAAGGAAGCATCTGCCATGATATTAATAGATGATAACTTTGCAACAATTGTTGCAGCTGTAGAGGAAGGTCGTGTTATATATAACAATATAAGGAAATTTATTAGGTATATGTTGTCATGTAATCTAGGGGAAGTGCTCACGATGTTTTTGGGAATGCTTATGGGTTTGCCTATTCCGCTTCTACCGATTCAGATATTGTGGGTTAATTTGGTAACGGATGGACTGCCGGCCATAGCATTGGGATTGGATCCGCCTGAAAGGGACATTATGAAAAGAAAGCCAAGGGGTGCGAAAGAGAATATTTTCTCAAACGGGCTTCTCAAGCTCATACTTTTCAGGGGAACACTTATAGGTGTGAGCACATTGGCGGTTTTTATAAGTATACTGTACTTTACCGGAGATGTAGAAACAGCAAGGACGGCAAGCTTTGTAACGTTGGTTATAACACAGCTTATACACGTATTTGAGTGTAAATCTGAAAGTAAGAACATTTTTGAGGTACCGATATTTAATAATATTCCCTTGGTTTTATCGGTTATGTGTTCTGTAATTATGATACTTGGTGTGGTTTATATGCCTGTTTGCCAGGGTGTATTCAAGACAGTACCCCTCTTATTTGGTGATTGGGCACTGATTTTAGGATTTTCATCAATAGGTCCTGTTTTATCAAGTT
>Ga0255341_1004296_pt1 | contig 15093 bp, 13 predicted proteins | sample wastewater_treat_8_FD_192418 | JGI IMG/M metagenome (GOLD analysis project Ga0255341, IMG submission 192418) | Wastewater microbial communities from Lulu Island WWTP, Vancouver, Canada - plant12 | ecosystem: Engineered > WWTP > Wastewater > Unclassified | place: Canada: Vancouver, British...
TATTTTTCTACATACAGTATATCGCAAAAACGCCTTGAAGTCCAGTAGTTTCAATAGTTTTGCGAAGTTTTCAAAGATCGATATTACCTGTTTTTAACAGGAGTTATTGCAGTGGAATCAATATTATTAACAATGAACAGGAAGTAAATGATATTTCTCAGGAAGTATTTTTAAAGGTTTATAAAAACTTAAAGGCATATAATCCTGAATATAAGTTTTCAACTTGGATAGTAAAAATAGCCACAAACCACTGCCTGGATATTGTACGAAAAAAGAAGATTGATTCGGTGTCAATTGACGATGCTATAGATGTTTCTGACAAAAGAGATACTCCTGAGGAGTTTTACATAAGAAAGGAAAAAGTAGAGAAGATTAGGGAAGCAATATCTGAGCTTCCTGAAAAGTACAGAATCCCTATTATACTTTTTCACCAAAATGGTTTATCATACGAAGAGATGACCAATATTATGAATGAGCCTATTACTATAATAAAGAACAGATTATATAGGGCAAGATTAATGTTAAAAGGAAAACTTGCACCTGAAAGAAAGGAGGGAGCTCTATGAGTTGTGAAAAGTTCAGTGACTTGATAATGAAGTTTTTCGATGGAAATATAAGCAGTAAAGAGGATGAGTGCCTTAAGGGGCACATTAAATCCTGTGCTAGCTGTGGAGCTGAATTTAAAAGTCTTAGTGATATATTTAACTGTTATGAGGAGGATATTACTGTAGAGCCCCCCGAAGGATTCGAAGCCTCAGTGATGGAAAAGGTCAGAGAGTATGATGAACTGAGGAGAAAAAGGGTGGACAGAAATCTTATGATTGTATACGGGTCCACATTTGTAGTAATGGGAATAATTTCGCTGATTGTTCTTATATTTCTTAAAAATGGAGTTTTTCAGGGTTCATTTGTTAAGAATGGCGGAGTTAGAGATGTTTTTTGGGAACTGGCTTTCTTTGCATATAACATTATAATGAATATTTACCTTTTTATAAAGGATAGTATAAGCAGTTATGCCAGTTATTATCTATTTGCCACATGCCTCATATTTTACCTTATTACACAAAATAGCATTGTAAAAAGAGCAAATGTTAAAAAGACTGCAGGTTCTGTGAAGCAAGGTTAATAAAAGAACTAAGAATTTAGAATTCAGGAGAAGGAAGAATTAATATTCCGTATCCTGAATTTTTTATTCTGAATTCTTGAGGCTATGCTTGTGATATTCTATTGATTTTTCTTTCTTATATGCTTCTTGAAATATCCCGTAGATATTTTTATAAAATAATTATAGGAATTTTTAAAATTTCTGCTATAATTATAATGAATAATAGTGTAAAAATCGATATACGTAAGGATATGTTTGATTAGCTTGGCTAAATGTGAAACTTATGGGATGCGGTGCAGTGAAATATAAACTTAAGAATTTTTAGGAGGTCATTTTAAATGATATCTAAAGAAGTTGTTATAAAGAATCAATCAGGCCTTGACTCAAAGCAGGCAGCAATGTTTATTCAAAAGGCATCAAATTTTAAAGCGGGCATATGGATTGAAAAAGGAGAAAGAAAGGCAAATGCAAAAAGCCTGTTGGGAATGTTATCTCTAGGAATAAGCAGTGGAACAAAAATTGTTCTTATAGCTGATGGAGAAGATGAACAATCGGCAATATCGGATTTGGAGAGGTATTTAACGTCTGGATTGGCCGAAGGGACCTGATAATGGCGAAAACTACATTAAGTGGAACACCTGTTTCTAATGGAACAGGTGTTGGTAAAATATATGCATTTGAACAGACAAGCATTGAAATAAACAGAGGAAAAATAAAAGAAAGCCTTATAAATGAAGAAATATTAAGGCTTGATGTAGCAATAGACAAGACTCTTTTGGAGATATTAGACCTTAGCAATGACTTAAGGCAAAGGTTGGAAGCAGAAAGCAGCCTCATATTTGAGGCTTATAAGACCATACTGGAGGACAAGTACTTTATAAATGAAATAAAGGATTTAATCATAATAAAAAAAATCTTTGCTGAAAATGCAGTTGACATGTGCATTAATAGTTATGTATCTGCTATTGAGATTAGTGACAATGCATATGTAAAGCAAAGTATTACGGATATAAAAGAAATTGGAAGCAGGATCATCAGGAATATTATAGGCGGTAAAACAGTCAAACAAAACCTAGATGATATTGATAATAAATCTATTATAGGGGTTAAGTGTCTAACTCCATGGCTTGCAGCTGCCTTTGGAAAAAAGAACGTTTCAGGGGTTATTGCAGAAGAGGGAGCCGCATATTTTTCTCATGCAGCCATTATATTAAGAGACCTTGGAATACCCCTTATGAATAAAGTTTCTTACGATTTGGTAATGAACTCAAATGGACATGTTGCTATTTTGGATTGTAATAATGGAAATCTTATTATAGAGCCTGATAAAAAGGAGATTTCAGTATATAAGGATTTATATAAAAGCAGGATATTCGACCTGGGAGGGTTTTTCAGAAAGAAAAACACTTATGCTGAGACAGTAGATAAAAAAAGAATAGTTGTTATGGCCAATATTAGCAATGTTGATGAGTGTGATCTTGCTGTAAGTAATTCAGCAGACGGCATAGGGTTGGTAAGAACAGAAATATTGTTCATCAATTCAGCAGAAATGCCTGATGAGAAACAGCAGCGTGCAATATATTCAAAAATAGTCAAGAAAATGAAGGCCGAACCTGTATTCATAAGGACATTAGATGCAGGAGAGGATAAGATTTTTTCTGTTTTTACATCTAAAATGTCAATTAACCATAAAGGATTAAGAGGAATAAGATTTTCATTTACCCAAATGGATGTACTTACTGCTCAGATTGGAGCTATTGTCCATTCTGCATTATTTGGACAGGTTGGAATAACGTTTCCTATGGTTAATGATGTTAATGACATACTTAAGGTTAAAGGTATCATTAATGATATAGTAAATAGAATGGATGATAAGAGTCGTTCAAAGCTTAACATTAAGATTGGTGCTGTTATTGAAAACAGAAAAGGTATAGAAAATATAGATAGCATACTTGAAGAGGTTGATTTTATCAGTATAGGTACCAATGACTTGCTTCAAGAAATGCAAGGTGCAAGCCGCAAGGATTTGGTTGAAAGTGATAAACTTTATTTGCATCCTGATTTTCTCATAGCGGTTAAATACTGTTGTATGAAATCTCATGAAAAAGGAAAACCTGTTAGTGTTTGCGGAGAGATGGCATCAGATATTTCGGCTGCTGTTCTCCTTATTGGTATGGGTGTAGACAGTTTAAGCATGCATCCGGCAAAAATAACTGCACATAAGGAGTTAATAAGAAAAATCAGTTATCAGCAAAGCAAAGAGATTTTAGACCAAGTTCTCAAAATGCTTGATGAACATGAAGTATCAGATATTGTTAATGAGTGGTTGAGGTCATTAATATGATAAGAGATTAATCCGGGAGTATATATGTTTAATATCCAGGAAGAGTTAAAGAAGATGCCCGATAAACCGGGCGTTTATATTATGAAGGATGAAAATGGACAGATTATATATATAGGCAAGGCAGTTGTTCTTAAGAACAGAGTAAGGCAGTATTTTCAATCGTCTGTTAACATGTCACCCAAAGTTAAAGCGATGGTGGCAAGAATTGCAGAATTTGAATATATTGTAACACATTCCGAGCTTGAGGCACTTATATTGGAATGCAACCTTATAAAAAAGCACAAGCCTAAGTTTAATATCCTTCTTAAAGACGATAAAACCTATCCATATATTAAAGTAACTATGAATGAAGATTACCCAAGGGTTTTGATGACAAGGAAGCTTGAAAAGGATGGTGCCAAATATTTCGGTCCTTACTCAAATGTGACAGCTGTTAAGGAAACTATTGACCTTCTAAAGAAGCTTTTTCCCATAAAGACTTGCAATAAAGTATTTCCAAGGGATATAGGCAAGGACAGGCCTTGCTTGAATTTCCATATTTACCAATGCCTTGGACCGTGTCAGGGTAATGTTAACAAAGAAGAATACAGGAGTTTAATGAAGGATATATGCTGCTTCCTTGGAGGTAAGCACGAAGAAGTGATTGAGAAGCTGGAGCAGCAAATGAATGAGTTAGCGGAAAAGCTTAACTTTGAGAAAGCTGCGAGCCTTAGGGATAAAATCAGAGGACTTAAGCATGTGGCTGAGAAGCAGAAGGTTCTTTCAACTGCAATGGTGGATCAGGATGTAATAGCTTTTGCTAAAAATGAGACTGACTCATGTATTCAGGTATTCTTTATAAGAGGAGGTAAGCTTTTAGGAAGAGAGCATTTCATATTTGAGGGTGTCGGGGAGATAGAGGATAAAGAGCTCATAACCTCATTCGTCAAACAGTTTTACAGTTCATCCTCCTTTATTCCTCAGGAAATACTTTTACAGGAGGATATAGATGAAGTTAATATAATTGAGAAATGGCTTACCGATAAAAGGGCTGGAAAGGTATATATAAAGGTCCCAAGAAAGGGCGATAAGCATAAATTGATAGAGATGGTTTCTCAAAATGCATTATTGGCGTTAAACCAGTTCAAGGATAAAATTCAAAGGGAACAAGCAATGTCTAAAAATGGAATTATGGAACTGGCAGGGCTTTTGGGGCTTAAAGAGCCCCCACAAAGAATAGAGGCTTATGACATATCAAATACAGGTACGTCAGAAATAGTTGCTTCAATGGTAGTGTTTGAAAACGGTTCTCCTGCAAATAGAGAGTACAGAAGGTTTAAAATAAAGTCAGTGGTAGGGCAAAATGATTATGGGAGTATGCAGGAGACTATTTATAGAAGGTTTAAGTCCAGGGATGAAGAGAATTCCAAAGTTAGTAATAAATTTTCAAAAATGCCTGACCTTATCCTGATAGATGGGGGACTTGGCCATATTAATGCAGTAAAAGAGGTTATGAATAGCATGGGTATAAATATACCGGCATATGGAATGGTCAAGGATGATAAGCATAGAACCAGAGCTCTCATGTCCCAGGAGGGGGAAATAAGCTTTGATAAGGATATCAATGCTTTCAGGCTCGTTACAGCAATACAAAATGAAGCTCATAGATTTGCGGTTGATTATAATAGGAAGCTTAGAGAAATGAGGTACAGAAAGTCCGCATTGGATGAAGTTCCTGGTATTGGCCCTAAAAGGAAGAAGGCACTAATAAAGCATTTTGGCTCAGTGAGTAAAATCAAGGAAGCAGGAATTGATGATCTGGAGGCCGTTGAAGGGATAACAAATTCTGTAGCCTTAAAAATTTATGAGTTCTTTCATTAATTATTAAATGTGTATAAAGGGGAAAATAAGTTTGGCTATTTATGCTATTTCGGATCTTCACTTAGCCATATCCATAGACAAACCAATGGACGTGTTTGGCTGGAAATGGTCAAATTATATGGAGAAATTGAAAAACAATTGGTTGGAGACAATAACTGATAATGATATTGTTATTATTCCGGGAGATATTTCTTGGGCAACCTATGTTGACCAGGCTAAAGCGGATTTTGAGTTTATAGATAGTCTTCCGGGAAGAAAGATAATTTCCAAGGGCAACCATGACTATTGGTGGACGACACACAGCAAGTTGCAGCAATTTCTCACTGCTCATGGGTTTAAAACTATAGAGTTTATGCAAAATAACAGTTATAATCTAGGCAGTGTTGTTGTTTGCGGTACAAGAGGGTGGATAAGTCCCGGTGATGATGGCTTTAGCAGTGATGACCGCAAGATTTACAACAGGGAGATACAGAGATTGGAGCTCTCTCTTAAAAGTGCAACTGTTGAGGAAGGGAAATATATAGTTGTTGCGATGCATTACCCTCCATTCAATTCTAAAAAGGAACCTACAGGTTTTGTAGAATTGATGTGCCAATATAATGTCAATATTTGCATATACGGACATTTACATGGTGAGAGTTATAAAAATGCAGTAGTTGGGAATAATAACGGATTGGAGTTCAAATTAATATCAGCTGATTATCTTGATTTTAAACCTATAAAAATACGTGAAAACAATTAAAATATTAAATTTTTCGTGTGTTATTATTGGAATTTGAGAATGTTTTGTGTTATAATGGAATGACTGTTTTATAGACAAATGTTATGGGCTTATTAGAGTTTGACTGATTATATGGATTATAACCGGTTTTCTTGGCAGATTTCTGCAAATTTACTGGTGTTGATAAAAACTACATAAAATGGGAGGATTGGCGTTAAAATGAACGTTAAAATTGAGAATATTGAGAAAAATGTTATTCAGATGGAGATTGAGGTGGATGCAGCCAAATTTGAAGAGGGAATGCAAAAATCATTTTTAAAGAATGCCTCAAAATTCACTGTTCAAGGATTCAGAAAAGGAAAGGCACCTAGAAATATAGTTGAAAGAACATATGGTGAGGCTGTATTATATGAGGATGCAATAAACATAATTTGTCCTGAAGCATATGAAAAAGCCGTTGCTGAAAATAATATAGATCCTGTTGACAGACCGGAAATTGACATAAAGCAAATTGGAAGTGGACAAAGCCTTATTTTTACTGCTAAGGTTACTGTTAAGCCTGAGGTTGAATTAGGTGAATATAAAGGAATTGAAGTTGAAAAGGTAGAAGCAAATGTAACAGATGAAGATGTTGAAAATGAATTTAAAGCAGTAGTTGAAAAGAGTGCTAGAATAGTATCTGATGAAAACAGAGTCATAGAAGATGGAGATATTGCAGTTATCGATTTTGAAGGATTCATCGACGATGTTGCATTTGAAGGCGGTAAGGGCGAAAACTACAGCCTTAAGATAGGATCAGGCCAGTTCATACCTGGATTTGAAGAGCAGCTTATCGGTTCAAAAGCAGGAGATGAAGTTGATGTTAATGTTACATTCCCTGAAAACTATGGTAAAGAAGACTTAGATGGCAAAGCTGCACTTTTCAAAGTTAAGATTAACGATGTTAAAATAAAGGAATATCCTGAAATAGATGATGAGTTTGCACAGGATATAAGCGAGTTTGACACTTTAGCTGAATACAAGGAAGATTTAAAGAAGAAGCTTGTTGAAAGAGCTGAAGCAAATGCAAAACATGAAACTGAAACAGCACTGTTGGAAAAAATAGCTGAAAATGCTACAGTAGACATTCCTGAAGTAATGATTAACCAGCAAATAGATGTCTTGGTACGTGATTTTGATATGAGACTTAGATATCAAGGCCTTGATATCAGCAGATATATGAGTGCATATGGTATTTCCCAGGATGCTTTAATAGAGCAATTCAAGCCAAGAGCTGAGAAGGATGTTTTAAATCAATTGATAATTGATAAAATAGCTGATTTGGAGAAGATTGAAGTATCTGAAGAAGAAATTGATGAGGAAATTGAAAAACTTGCAGGAAATTATAAGCAAGATACGGAAGAATTCAAGAAACATTTAAAAGATGACGATATAGAATATATTAAGAAAGATTTGGTAGTAGTAAAAACAATTAAATTCCTTATGGAAAATGCCAAAGTTGTCTAATTTAACAAAAATTAGTTTTTAATCGACCCATTAGTGGGAAATAATATAATATAATAAAAAAGGAGGCCAACACAATGAGTCTTGTTCCAATAGTTGTAGAACAAACTAACCGAGGTGAGAGGTCATATGATATTTATTCAAGACTTCTAAAGGATAGGATAATAGTTTTAAGTGATGAAGTTAATGATGTTACTGCAAGTCTTATAGTTGCACAGATGCTTTTCTTAGAAGCGGAAGATCCGGACAAGGATATTCAGTTTTATATAAACAGTCCGGGAGGTTCAGTTACATCCGGGTTTGCAATTTATGATACAATGCAGCATGTTAGGCCTGATGTTTCTACTATATGTGTCGGCATGGCAGCAAGTATGGGAGCATTTTTATTATCGGCAGGAGCAAAAGGAAAGAGGTTTGCACTTCCAAATGCAGAAATAATGATACACCAGCCTTTAGGCGGCGTTCGCGGGCAAGCTACCGACATTAAGATTCATACAGAATGGTTGCTCAAAATAAAAAGTAAGTTGAACAGGATTTTAAGTGAGAATACAGGCAAACCACTTGATATTATTGAAAAAGATGTTGAGAGAGACTTTTTCATGTCGGCAGAAGATGCAAAAGCATACGGCTTAGTGGACGAAGTTATGTATAGAAGATAATAAATGAGGTGGAATAATGTCCAGATATGATGAAAAGAAGCAGCTTAAATGTTCATTCTGCGGCAAAACTCAGGAGCAAGTCAAGCGTTTGGTGGCAGGTCCTGGGGTATATATTTGCGATGAGTGTATAGAATTATGCTCCGAGATTATCGAGGAAGAATTTGAAGATATAAAAGCTGATACCGATCTTAGCGAAATACCCAAACCAAAGGATATAAAAGCTATCCTTGATCAATATGTAATTGGTCAGGAAGGGGCCAAGAAATCCTTATCTGTTGCTGTTTATAACCATTATAAAAGGATCGGTTCTGATATAAAAGGTAACGATACCGAATTGCAGAAGAGTAATATTGTCATGCTTGGTCCAACAGGTTCAGGTAAGACGCTTCTTGCTCAGACTCTGGCAAGGATACTGAATGTGCCTTTTGCGATAGCTGATGCTACTTCATTAACTGAAGCAGGATATGTTGGGGAAGATGTTGAAAACATTCTTCTTAAGCTGATTCAAGCGGCAGATTATGATATAGAAAAGGCTGAAAAGGGTATAATATACATTGATGAAATAGACAAGATTGCCAGAAAGTCTGAGAACCCATCAATAACAAGGGATGTTAGTGGTGAGGGAGTTCAACAGGCTCTTTTGAAGATTTTGGAAGGTACAGTTGCATCCGTTCCCCCTCAAGGTGGAAGGAAGCATCCGCATCAGGAGTTTATACAAATTGATACTACCAATATACTTTTTATTTGCGGAGGAGCTTTTGACGGTATCGATAAGATTATTCAAAATAGAATTGGCAAGAAATCATTAGGTTTTGGAGCAAAAATTGAAACTGCTAAAGAAAGAGATATTAGCAATATCCTGCAGAATATTTTGCCACAGGATCTTTTAAAGTTTGGATTGATACCCGAGTTTGTAGGAAGACTTCCTGTTGTTGTTAAGCTGCATCCTCTTGATAAAGCAGCTCTGGTACAGATTCTTACCGAGCCTAAGAATGCACTTATCAAGCAATACCAAAAGCTCTTTGAGATGGATGATGTTATACTTGAGTTTGAGCCGGATGCCCTTGATGCTGTAGCAGAAAAGGCTATTGCAAGGAATACGGGAGCAAGAGGATTAAGGGCGATTCTTGAAGAGATTATGCTGGACGTCATGTACGATATTCCATCCTCTACAAATGTTGAAAAGTGTACAATAAATAGAGACTCGGTTGAAAATAACGGAACACCGACTATAGTCATCAATGAGAACAAAAAGCCTCTAAAAAAAACGACGGGAAAGAAATCTCGAATGAAAAGGGAATCTGTATCGTAGATTCTATACAGGAATAGATGACCGTTTATAAAAACAGGCTGGGGAATAAAACAGTCTGTTTTATTTTGTCTTTAAAACATTTCTTTTCTACTGTATTTCTTTTCTAATTTAAATCATTCCTTATCTAAAATTTAACAATTTCTATAACAGCATAAAATTACTTCCTGAGCTTATAATAATACTTTAGGAATGTTAAAGAAATGACTTCAAGGAGGTTATTTAATGCTTACAGGTATTTTATTTTTTATACAATTTTTCTTTACTTTGATTATCGGGTTGTATTTTCTTAACCTGCTAAAGTCCCAACAAAGTAATAAAGGTGCCATTGAGAAAGAATCAAGAAAAGAATTGGATAAGCTTAAAAAGCTTCGGGAAATAAAGCTTACAGAACCACTTTCGGAAAAGACAAGGCCTGCTTCCATTAATGATATTGTAGGCCAAGAGCAAGGTATAAAAGCACTTAGGGCCGCATTGTGCGGTCCAAACCCACAGCATGTAATTATCTATGGTCCTCCTGGTGTAGGAAAGACTGCTGCTGCAAGGGTTATTCTTGAGGAAGCCAAGAAAAATCCAATTTCACCATTTAAAAAAGAAGCAAAATTTGTTGAAATGGATGCAACAACTTTGAGATTTGATGAGAGAGGTATAGCGGATCCGCTTATAGGCTCTGTTCATGATCCAATATATCAGGGAGCAGGTGCTTATGGTGCTGCAGGTGTGCCGCAGCCAAAGCCGGGAGCTGTAACACGTGCACATGGAGGTATGCTGTTTCTTGACGAGATTGGAGAACTGCATCCGATACAGATGAATAAGCTTTTAAAGGTGCTTGAGGACAGAAAGGTAATAATGGATAGTGCCTATTACAGTTCGGAGGATAATAATATTCCTTCACATATACATGATATATTTCAAAAAGGTCTTCCTGCGGATTTCAGATTGGTTGGAGCAACAACAAGACAGGCGGAGGAAATACCCGCGGCTATCAGATCAAGATGTGTAGAAGTTTATTTCAGACCTTTGCATATGGACGAAGTATCCAAAATTGCTAGAAATGCAGCCCTAAGAGGTGGCTTCAAAATGGAAGAAGGCACAGAGGAATTAGTGGCAAAATACGCTCAAAATGGAAGGGATGCGGTAAATATTATTCAAATAGCAGGTGGATCTGTATTAGTTGAAGGAAGAGGTTTAATAACCAAGAAGGATGTCGAATGGGTGGTTGAATTCGGGAGATATAGCCCGAGGGCTGAGAAGAAAGTCAGTGCAGGAGAATTTGTCGGCTGCGTAAACGGTCTTGCGGTATTAGGAAGCAGTACAGGAGTAGTTATTGATATTGAAGCGACAGCAATTGAAACAGATGGTGAAAAAGGCAAGCTTACTGTTACGGGAATAATTGAAGAGGAAGAACTTGATGGAAGAGGCCATAAGTTAAAAAGAGCGGGAACAGCAAAATCATCAGTGGACAATGTTGTGACTGTCTTTAAAAAGGTACTGGGAATCGACTGTAGAAAATATGACATTCATCTTAATTTCCCAGGAGGAATGCCCATTGATGGCCCGTCTGCGGGAATAGCGGTATTTGCAGCAATATATTCGGCAATAAAAAATATACCTGTAAGTACTGAGATTGCCATGACCGGTGAAATATCCATAAAGGGAAAGGTTAAACTGGTAGGGGGAGTTACAGCAAAAGTTGAAGCTGCAAAGATGGCTGGAGTTAAAAAAGTGCTGATTCCAAAGGAGAATTGGCAGGAAATATATAAAGAAATAGGGATTGAAGTTGTTGTCGTTGATGATATAAATCAGGTTATTGAGCATTTGGTGAATAAGGATGAAGAAGTGACTGATGAAGTTGTAATTCAAAGTCCGGCTTTAAATGTGTTGACCGCACAAGCACAACTGTAGCTCAATTTAAGGAATGATTAGATGTGGTTCAATCATTCCTTATAATATAATTTCTTAATATGCAATGTAAAAGACACATATAATTAATAAGAAAAGACACTTTTGCATTTTAATATAATTTGCTATAAAATAATTTTTGATGTATTGGGTAATTTGTAATGAAATTGTAAGATACATGTTGTATATTTAAAGTGTTATTTGTATGGGTAATATAGAAAATGTTAAATAATGAGGTGGGAAAACGTGGATATTTTGCAGGGGATTATACTAGGGATAATACAAGGGTTGACAGAGTTTTTACCGATAAGCAGTTCAGGTCATTTGGTACTATTTCAACAGATTTTCGGCCTTAAGGAAGGTGTTGCTACATTTGACATAGCTGTCCATCTTGCCACTCTTGTTGCAGTAGTTGCAGTGTTTCGTAAGGATATAATCGAGATCATAAAAAAACCCTTTAGTAAGCTCACTCTTTTGATATTGGTTGGAACAATACCTACATTGGCTATTGCCCTTGCTCTTAAAAATGTCATTGAGGAGCTTTTGCATTCGGGTGCTTCACTTGGTGTAGAGTTTATTATTACAGGACTGATATTGTGGCTTGCCGAATCCATAAAGACTAAGAACAAAGGGGAAAAAGAAACAACTATGGCTGATGCAGCACTTATAGGGATTGCACAAGGTATTGCCATTTTGCCTGCGATTTCAAGATCGGGCCTTACTATTGCGGGTGCTTTGTTTAGAGGGCTGAACAGGGAATTTGCTGCAAGGTTTTCTTTTTTGCTGTCAATTCCAATTATTCTTGCGGCGGCAGCTGATGAGGGATTGGATCTTGTAAAAAACAGCAGTGCAATACAAATCGAAGCTATGCCATTGCTGTTAGGAATGGTGGCTGCTGCAATTTCAGGTTATTTTGCAATAAAGTTTATGCTTAAGATTTTATCGAAGGGAAATTTGAGAACATTTTCATATTATGTTTTCGTATTAGGTGCATTGATTGTATTGGATCAACTGTTTTTCCACATTTATTTTTAGATAAAAATCAGTTGGTTTTCATACAGATATAATAAAAATGCGTAAAGTATCATAAAGGATGTTTTTGCATTATAAAGGAAGATTTAGCATTATAAAAAATAAAAAATGCTTTAGAAATAATACAAGGGAGTTAAAACATGGAAACAAAAAAGAATATACTTATAATGGGAATTGAAACAAGCTGTGATGAGACTTCAGCATCAATTGTTTTAAACGGCAGAAAGGTTGTTTCAAATATAATATCTTCACAAATAAGCCTTCATCAGAAGTATGGGGGAGTTGTTCCTGAAATTGCTTCAAGGAAGCATGTTGAGCTTATGCTGCCCGTTGTAGATGAGGCTTTGGATAAAGCGGGGATTAAGCTTAAAGATTTGGATGCAATTGGTGTTACATATGGACCGGGCCTTGTGGGTGCACTGCTGGTGGGACTTTCAGCGGCAAAGGGTCTGGCATTTGCGGTGGACAAGCCTTTGATAGGGGTTCATCATATTGAGGGGCATATTGCTGCAAATTATCTTCAGAATGAGGATTTGGAGCCGCCCTTTGTGTGCCTTGTTGCTTCAGGAGGCCATAGTCACATAGTTTATGTGGAGTCTTATGATAAATTTCAAATACTGGGGCAAACTAGAGACGATGCAGCAGGGGAGGCCTTTGATAAAATTGCCAGGGCAATTGGACTTGGATATCCGGGAGGGCCGCTTATAGATAAGGCTGCAGGTGAAGGAGACCCTAAATCCATTAACTTTCCCAGAGTTCATTTTGAGGGAGGGTCGTTGGATTTTAGCTTTAGTGGCCTTAAAACTGCAGTGCTTAACTACTTACATAATCTTTCGCAGAAGGGTGAGAATTATAACATTAATGATATAGCTGCAAGCTTTCAGCAAGCTGTCGTTGATGTTCTTGTCAGAAATACCGTAACTGCAGCAGTAAAAATGGGAGTAAATAAAATAACCCTTGCTGGAGGTGTAGCATCCAACACATGTTTGAGAAAACAAATGAAGGAGCATGCACTGGCTAAGGGTATGGAAGTTCTGTATCCGAGCCCGATATTATGTACTGATAACGCAGCTATGATTGCATGTGCGGCATATTACGCCTTTATTGAAGGCACTTTTTGCGATTTGAGGTTAAATGCTGTTCCTGGATTGAGGCTGGGAGAAAAGTAGAAGAATTTCTTTATTTACATAATTCGACAAATAATTTCATGGCATAACAATGTTAATATGTTGAATTAAAAGATGTGAATAATGTGGAAATAATATTGGACCACAGCAGAATATGACATATTTAGCTGTGTATAAGTGTGTGGATATTGTGGATTACTGTTGTGGATAACTTATTTTTCGTCTTTATATTGAGCATAATTGTTTAAAACTACCTTAACATAATGTTGTGTTTCATTAAATGGGGGAACACCATTGTATTTTTTTACATTTCCAGGACCGGCATTGTAGGCAGCTAAAGCAAGCTTCAAATCCCCTCCGAAAGCTTTTAACTGATCTCTTAAGTACCTGGTTCCTCCATCAATATTCTGCTCTATGTTCCAGGGGTCTGTAACATTTAAACCGGTTGCAGTCCCAGGCATAAGCTGCATAAGTCCTTGTGCTCCTGCATGTGAAAGTGCATAAGGATTGAAGCTTGATTCTTGCTTTATAACTGCTTTTATAAGATTTGCATCGACTCCGTATTTTTGTGATGCTTCTTCAATTGCTGAATTAATTCGCTCCATCTGATTTACCTTATCCTTTGAAGCAGAAGCCGAACTGTTCGCTCTGGTAAGCTCAGCTTTGAGCTTTTCAGTACTCATGGAATAAGATGCTGATTTCGGTACAGTAGTTTTTTCAGAAGATGTTATTTTATCCGATACAGTGTCGTTGAATAAAGTATTATCCAATATCGCTATATCAGTGTCAGCATCTCTGGTGATTTCTTCTTGAAGAATTTGCTGAAATGATGTTTTAGTTGAAGGCATATTCATCCTTAAGGGAACTCTGCTCTGTATATCATTTAACTTTTGGGCAAAAATATCGTTAATATTCAATGACATATTATTTCCTCCAACTATAGTAAGTTATTTCATAAAATACCTGAACTAAAAGATTAATGATCATATATATTTCACTTTTAATATATCGTATTTTTAGCACAAATACTTTATACCCTATTTATGTCTGAGAATTATGACACTTCAAGATTCTTTCTTTTAACGAACTTTGAGCAGGCATTTTTGATTTTGCCATCAAACTGACGGACAGTAAAAAGTTGGCATACTCCAATTGAAGGATGATCCTTTGAGCTTGCAATGTTTAATATAAAGTTTTCACAATTAATGCACTTTAACGAGCTTTTGGTTTCAGCAAGTATAGAAGGTGCAAATTTGTGTTTTGAGCAGCAATAATCTGGGGCAACAGCACCATTATCCCTGCACAATACATCATTATTAACAGTTATAATTGTTCCTCGTATGCAGTTACTGCATGTTCTCTTTTGTGGCAATGTTCTTCTCCTCTGATTATAATAATGAAATGGTGATTCCACTGCATAAACTCTTTTTTTACAATAGATGTACCTTGACAACTTCACGCAATAACCATTATTAGGAAAATATCAAGGGTGTTTTGCTAATATTTACTAATTTGGGGTCAGAAATTACCT
>Ga0255341_1004312_pt1 | contig 15071 bp, 14 predicted proteins | sample wastewater_treat_8_FD_192418 | JGI IMG/M metagenome (GOLD analysis project Ga0255341, IMG submission 192418) | Wastewater microbial communities from Lulu Island WWTP, Vancouver, Canada - plant12 | ecosystem: Engineered > WWTP > Wastewater > Unclassified | place: Canada: Vancouver, British...
TGTTTTAAAGTTAGCCCAGATGAGTCAAATAAATAGGTTATCTGCTTATCATGGTGGTGGGGGAATTAGAGGGTCAATCATAACTACTTTGTTATTAATTGTAATGACTTTAATTATTGCCCTACCTTTAGGAATTGGAGCTGCAATTTTCTTAAATGAGTATCAAACAGAAAATAAGTTTACGACTATTTTAAGAAGTTTTATTGATATGCTTACAGGAGTACCATCTGTTATCTATGGTTTAGTTGGAGCAACTGTTTTTATTCCTTTATCGCAAGCTGTAGCAGCAGCTAGAGGACCAAACGTTTTAGCTGGTGCTTTTACTTTAGCTGTAATTATATTACCTGTTATTATTAAAACAACAGAAGAAGCGTTAAGGGCAATTCCTGATTCGTTTAGAAGTGCATCGCTAGCCTTAGGTGCTACAAGAACACAAACAGTTTTTAAAGTGGTTTTACCTAATGCTTGGGGAGGTATTATTACAGCAGTTGTACTAGCAATTGGTAGAATTATTGGAGAATCAGCTGCATTAATTTATGTTATGGGAACTACAATTCAAGATAGGATCTCAGTTAACTCACAGTCAACTAGTTTATCAGTTCATATTTGGAGACTTATGAGTGGAGAAAGCCCTAATTTAGATGCATCTTGTGCAATCTCAATTATTATTTTAGTTGTAGTGTTAATTTTGAATTTACTTACGAAACTAATTTCTAAGAAATTAGTGAAATATCATTAGGAGAAGATGTTATGAAAAAAGAAAAGAAAAAAGATAAATTTTTAGAAGAAGATTTAGAACTAGAAGAGATGAAGAAAACTAGTGATTTAGTTTTTAAAGTTGAAAATCTTAACTTACATTATGGAGAAAAACAAGCATTAAAAAACCTTAATTTCGTGATTAAGAAAAATGAGGTTACAGCTTTTATTGGACCTTCTGGGTGTGGTAAGAGTACAATGATTAGATGTTTTAATCGCATGAATGATTTAATTCCTGATTGTAAGATTGAAGGTGATATTTATTACTATGGTAAAAATATCAATGATTTTGATGTAAGTAGTTTAAGAACTAAAGTAGGAATGGTTTTTCAAAGTCCTAACCCTTTCCCAATGAGTATTTATGATAATATAGCTTATGGCCCAAGATGCCAAGGAATTAAAGATAAAGAAGTTTTAAATGAAATTGTAGCTAATTCTCTAAAGAAGGCTGCTTTGTATGAAGAAGTAAAAGATAGATTAAAGGAAAGTGCCTTAGAGTTATCTGGTGGTCAGCAACAAAGACTTTGTATTGCAAGGGCAATTGCAATGGAACCAGATGTAATCTTAATGGATGAACCTACAAGTGCTTTAGATCCGATTGCAACAGCGAAAATTGAAGAGTTAATCTTTGATTTAAAGAAAGAATATACGATTGTAATTGTAACTCACAACTTGCAACAAGCAACTCGTATTAGTGATGTAACTGTATTCTTCTTACTTGGTGAGATTATTGAAGTAGATAGTACTTTAAAATTATTTAAATCACCTAGCAAAAAGGAAACAGAAGATTATATCACAGGTAGATTTGGTTAAAATATGGTATAATATGGATAGGAGATAAAAAATATGAAACAATTTGAAACAGAATTACAAAAATTGAATTTATATTTGATTAATATGGCTGATAGTGTATCAGGTAATATTACCCAAGCAGTTAATGGTTATTTTAATCGTGACACTAATGTCATCATTAATGATGATTTAATTGATCAATTAGAAAAAGTAATCCAAGAGCAATGTGTTGACTTAATGGTATCTTTTACACCACTTGCAAGGGATTTGAGAGTTATTTTAGGTATTTTAAAGTTGATTACCGATTTAGAGAGAATAGGTGATCACGCAGAAGATATCGCTATTTTCTCAAATGCTTTAAATAAACACGAATATGAGCAACTAGAACAAGTAAAAGAAATGGCCAATATTGCCACAAACATGATCAAATTAGCTATTGATGCTTTTGTAAAGGATGATTTAGAATTAGCCAAGAAAGTTATCGCTCAAGATGAAAAGATTGATAAACTTTACTTTACTTTGCTTAAGAAATTAATGGATACAAAAGGTTTAGAAAATGAGGTAATTGTTTACCATACTTTAATCTTAAGATATTTAGAAAGAACTGCAGATCATGCAGTTAATGTAGCCGAATGGGTAATCTATATTATTAGTGGTTACCATAAGAGTAACCCTGATGGGAGGTTTACATATGTCTAGATTAATTTATTCAGTAGAAGATGACCAAAATATTAGTTTTGTGATTAATAAGACACTTACAAACTCAGGTTTTAAGGTAAAGTCGTTTTTTGATGGAGAATCATTTTTTAAAGGATTAGAAGATGAACTTCCTGATTTAGCTTTAGTTGATATTATGCTTCCTAATGGTATGAGTGGTTTAGATATTATCAAGAAGATGAAAGCAAATAGTAAATATGATGATGTTGTTATCATTATTTTGTCAGCTAAAGGTGATGAAATGGACAAAGTAACAGGGCTAGATTTAGGTGCAGATGATTATATTAGTAAACCATTTAGTGTTTTAGAACTTGTTAGTAGAATTAAAGCTAATTTAAGAAAAAGACCAAAGAAAAAGGATATTTTAAGTGTTGCAGGTATTACTTTGAACTTTTTAGAGCATACTTGCATTAAAGATGGAAAATTAGTAGACTTAACATTAAAAGAGTTTGAGTTATTAAAATACTTTATGGAAAATCCTAATAAAGCTTTATCAAGAGATGAACTTTTAAACAATGTTTGGGGTTATGATTATATTGTAGAGACAAGGACAGTTGACATGCATGTCAAGACTTTAAGAGAGAAATTAGGAGATAGTAAGGATAAAGAACTAATTGAATCGATAAGATCAATTGGCTATAAGTTTAGTGTAAAATGAAAAAGAGATTATTAAGTAGAGCGATTTTACTTTTCTTTCTCGTTTCAGTAATAGTCTTCTTTGTAACTGTAGTTATCATTAATCACAATAATGAAACAGCAGCTGAAAGAGAAGTAATTAACTATACTCATATTTTAAAAAGGCAATATGAGGCTGGAGAACATGATAAGTTAATTACTGAGGTAAAGAAAGTAGATCCAGATATTAGAGTTACTGTTATTGATAGTGATGGTGTTGTCTTGGGTGATAGTTTTTCTGATGAGATAACAGAAAATCATTTAGACAGACCAGAAATTAGGAATTTAGGGAAAACATATATTCGTTATTCTAATACTTACAAAAAGACTTATCTTTACTATGCTACATTATTAGATGATGGCAATTATTTAAGGATAGCTTTAAGTTTTAAGTATTACCAAATGAATTTGTATTTGTTTTTAACGCTTTTAGCACTTTTTATTGCATCAGGTGTAATACTTTACTTTATGCTAGATAAACAAATAGGAACTACTATTGCCCCATTAAATGAGCAAATAGAAGAACTTTCTTCAATTGCGGGTTATAAAGGTGGTGAATTTGAGGAAGATGAAATTATTAAGTTAACTAATCAAGTCGCCTATATTCACCAAATTCTAAAAAGCAATTTAGAAGCAATTAAGACTGAAGCAGAAAAGGTAAATTATATTGTAGATGCGCTTCCTTTAGGTGTTATTGTTTTAAATAATAAAGGTGAAATCAAACAAATTAATGAATATGGCAAGAAGTTGTTTAATTATAGTGCTAATATTACTGAATATTTGTATTTATCAAGAGTTGAAGAGTTTAATAATTTAATTAAAGAATCTTTAGAAAAGAAAGCATCAATGCAAGCAGATTGTCTGCTTGATAATAAGATTTATAATGTTTCAACTAAAGTTATTACTAACGAATGGTTAAATGAAGGTTTAGTAGTTATTGTAAGTGATATTGATTTAGTAAAAAGACTAGAAAAAGCTAAAAGAGATTTCTTCGCTAATGCATCTCATGAATTAAAATCACCACTTACTTCAATTATTGGTCTGCAAGAGATGATTGAAAATAACTTCGTTTCTTCAAAAGAAGAATTTGAAGATATTAACAAAAGAACGATTTCTGAGGCTAGACGTAGTATGAAGTTAATTAACGATATGCTTAGTTTAGCTGAACTTGAGAGTTTAAAAGCTAAACCAATGGATCAAGAAGTTGATTTAAAGGTATTAGTTTTAGATGTATTAAAGAGCTTAGATGTAAAGATCAAAGCTAAAGGATTAAAAGTAGTAGTTGATTTAGAAGATGCTATTTTAAAAGGGTCTTTAGAAGACTTTAGGAAACTTGTAGAGAATTTAATTGATAATGCAATTAAGTATAATAAAGAGCAAGGTTTAATTAAAGTTGCAATAAAAGAAGGAAAAGATGAAATAGCTTTATCTGTAGAAGATACAGGTATTGGTATTAAACAAAAAGAACAAAAGAAAATTTATGAAAGATTCTATCGTGTTGATAAAGGTAGAAGTCAAGAAGTTGAAGGCACAGGTTTAGGTTTAGCAATCGTCAAGTATGTAGTATTAGCATATGATGCAAGAATTGAACTTGATAGCACTTTAGGACTTGGTAGTAAATTTACTGTATATTTTAAGAAAGCATAAAAATATGCTTTCTTTTTTAATAAAATAATGGAAGTTTTGTAAAAAGTGTGTTATAATAAAGCAAATAAGGAGGATTATATGAAGTTAATCATTGGGATTGTAGCAACAGATGATTGCAACAATGTGGTTAAAAGTTTAATCAAAAACGATTATTTTTGTACAAGATTATCATCAACTGGCGGATTCTTAAGAAAAGGAAATACCGTTGTTTTAATTGGTGCCAAAGCTACAGAAGTTGATAAAGTAATCAAAATTATAGAGAAAGAATCTAAAACAAGAAAAGCAATGGTTCCGAGTTCAGTAGTTGATGAGTATGGTATGACTACAGGAACTCCAATTGAAGTTACAGTTGGGGGAGCTACACTATTCATTTTAGATGTAGAGAAGACAGTAAAATTATAGAAGTATAATACTTCTATAAAATGGCTCCGTAGCCAAGCGGGAAGGCAATGGTCTGCAACACCTTGATCGTCGGTTCAAATCCGACCGGAGCCTCCAGATTAAAATTTATGAAGCCCAATTTGGGCTTTTTATTTCAGTTGGTTTTGAGAAATATATAATTAAATTTATCATTTAGGTGTCTATTAAAAGATAAAAACAAATTTTATTACCACATTATAGAATTAATATATGAATTATGTTATAATAATATTATATATTAACTAATACAAATAAAACAAAAAGGAGGATATAATGCGAAAAACTAATAAAAAACAAGTAAAAACAAAAAAAACTACTAGAAATAAAACTATAGATTTTGAAATTACACAAGATAACAAATTTGTTCAAGAAGTTATACAAATAACAGAAAAGCAGTCCTTGTCTAATGTAATTAATAAAACAATTAATGGAGATACTTTTGAAGTGCTAAAATTATTGCCCGAAAAAATTATTGATTTATTAATTGTTGATCCTCCCTATAATTTATCAAAAAATTATCATGGAAATATATTTGATAAACAAAAAGAGTTAGAATACGAAAATTATACTAAGAAATGGATAGATGCTGTTATTCATACGTTAAAAGATGATGCCACAATCTATGTATGTTGTGATTGGGAAAGCAGTTTAATTATCGGTAAAGTCTTAAAAGAATATTTCAAAGTTAAGAATAGAATTACATGGCAAAGAGAAAAAGGAAGAGGAGCAAAAACAAATTGGAAAAATGCAATGGAAGATGTTTGGTTTGCAACTAATTCAAATAATTACACATTTAATGTGAACGATGTTAAAGTGCGAAAAAAGGTTATAGCTCCATATAGAATAAATGGTCAACCCAAAGATTGGAACGAAACTATAGAAGGCAATTTTAGAGATTCTTATCCAAGTAATTTTTGGGACGATATTACAATTCCATTTTGGTCTATGCAAGAAAACACCGCACATCCCACGCAAAAACCGGAAAAATTAATAGCTAAATTAATTTTAGCTAGTAGTAATAAAGGTGATGTTGTATTGGATCCCTTTTTAGGTTCTGGTACAACCTCAGTAGTTGCGAAAAAATTAGGTAGAAAATACATAGGTATTGAGTATAATATGCAATATTGTGCGTGGGCAGAATATAGACTTGAAAAGGCTAATGTTGATAATACAATACAAGGTTATGTGGACGGAGTATTTTGGGAAAGAAATACATTAGCAGCACAGCAAAAAAACAAATAAAATATTTTAATATGGAGGTACAATATGTATAATCAAATTGTTATTGATGAGTTAATTAATTTTATTCATAATAATCCAAATTTAAGTAAAGAAAAATTAACTGAAGCAGTAGTAAAAAAATTTCAATTAACAAAAGATAGAAGCGTGTATTATAATAAATATTATGCTATTAGGTTTTCAAAATCTAGTAGCGACAATTTCAGTAATACAGTATTAGGCTTATCTACTCTACAAAAGTATGATCATTTACCTTTTATAATTTGTCTTAATACACCAAATGAAAACAAATTAATGCTAGCTAACACAAGTTTTTTGAAAAAAATTAGTCATTCTTCTCACAAATTAAGAAGAGATAATATTAGAGGATCCTTTAATGGCACCGACATAGTACGCCGTTTTGGTACAATTGAGAATAATGAAAATAATTTTGAAGAATTGTTTTCTTTTCATCAAGAAATTCCTTTTGAAGAAAATTTAGACAGACTTGTAGAGAGTACTAATAATATTATTGGAAGAAAATTAAGATATGATAGTAATCCTAAAGGTGATGCTAATATATTAAATTCAGTTGATAGAGCTGAAAAATTTATAGCTTCAAAATATTATGACGAATTAAATGCGGATTTATTTACTAAAGTAAAAAAAGTTAGGAATGAAATATTGATAGCTACTTTAATTGATAATGTAAATATAAGAGGACGAGTCATAGAATATTTAATTACTCATGGAAATTCTGATAATCTTAGTGCCAACATTATTAAAGCTTTGCAAAAAAAAGAACCATTACCAGAAATTAAAACTGATAATGATTTAGGCGATTATAACAAAAATTTTGATTTGTATGATTCTAAAACCGATATTAAAACAAAAATTTTGTATTTAAAATCAGCACCTAAGGCGTTTAATATAGATAAACTATTAACTTTTTTATCCAAAGACAAATCTATCTATTTGATTTATTTTGTTGGATTTGAATCAAACAATGAAATTAAGACATTTCTTTGCTCGGTTTTTAATACTAAACTACTTGAGGGGACGGGTGTTCAATTTCATTGGGCTGGAAGGAATTCACGAGGTGTGGCGCAATTCAATGGAGCTATTATAGATGATATTTTGAATGAGAAATTAAATATTATTAATAAAAACAAAGCAAGAGAATGGTTACAATATTTAATTTCTATTTAGTTATGCATATATTAAGTATTTTTCAATCGAAAGGAGGAATATATGAATATTAATGTTTTTGAAGACCAACATTTAAAGTATTTTTTATATTTAGAAAAAGAAGTTATGAGTACATTCGAATATTCAACATTGGATATAATGAATAAAAATAATTTTTCATTTAAATATATTAATTTATTACAGGCAATTTGTAGTGAATTTGAGGTAGTTGCAAAAGCTTATTGTGAATTATTAAATGAGCCTGATGCTGATTCCATTTTAAAATATGGAAAAGTTATAATAGGTGAACATCCAGAAATAACAACAAAAAATGTAAGGTGTTATGAAAATAGTAACCTTATATATGTCCCATTTCAAGATTGGGTAATCCCAACCGCTGGAAATAAGAGTGAAAAACCCCCTAAATGGTGGACTATTTATAATAAAATTAAACATAATAGGCTTGCCTTGAATAATGATGGAGAATATAAGGGGATTGAAAATTATAAACTTGCTAATCAAGACAATGTTATGAATGCTTTGGCTGGATTATACTTATTAGAAATGTATTTTTTTAAAGACTTGACTTTAAAATCTCCTAATGTAGCGTCTGATATTTATATTCCAACAGGACAATATGTGTCTAATTTATTTGATTTACCGAATTGGTCATCAACTATTTCAATTGGACCACTAATAATTAATAATATCTAGGATGAAATTTAATTTAATATTAACTATGATACAATTTTTTCACTAAAGGAATATAATATTGGAGTTACTAATTTATGTGTAAAATTTTAAAAGCATATTGTATAGCTAAAAAAGCTCATAAAGGACAAAAAGATAAGGGAGGTAAACCTTATATTAAACATCCTGTTTATGTTGCTAAAAGAGTAAAAGGAAGAGATGCTAAGATAGTAGCTCTTTTACATGACACAATTGAAGATACTAGTGTTACTTATGATTATATAAAATCCGTATTTGGTGATAGGATTGCAGAATCTGTAAAGGTGTTAACTAAAGATAAGACTATTTCTTATGAAGAATATATTGCTTTAATAAAACAAAATGATCTTGCAAGAAGAGTAAAGATTGAAGATTTAAAGCATAATATGGATTTGAAGAGATTAAAGGTAGTTACAGAAGAAGATTTAAAGAGAGTTGAAAAATATAAACATTCATTAGAAATTTTAAGTGATTAACATTTTTTGAATAGTTAAAGATGTAAAACTGTTTTAATCTAGAAGAGTAGTTAAAACAGTTTTTTGTTATAAATTAAAATATAACAATAAATATTTATGTGAAAATTTACATATATAATTTTTATATGCAAATTTTTTACAATCCCTCCAAGCATTAATTAAGATTGAATTAAGAATTTTTAGTATAATATAAATGATAGGAGGTAGAATATATGGATGCAAGTAAAACAAAAAAAATGGCCATTACATCTTTAATAATGCAAGGAGTAGCTTTTGTTTTAACTATTATATTTGTTGCATTAGTTTTTAAAGATCTGATTGCATTTATTGAACAACATGGTGAAGGTACTACACCTGAATTTACAGATGCTATTAGGCAATTGTATTCACCAAGCACACGTATTGTTTTATTATTGAAGAGTTTATTTGGAGTAGCTGATTTAATTCTAATAATTATGATTGTAGTTGAAACATCTAAGTTAAAGTCAAAAACGCCAATGATTTTTCTTATAATTGGATTAGCAGTAGATGTATTAAAGATTGTTGGTTTAATTATGACACTAATTCAATGCAACAAACAATCTAAAGCAGGAGATGCAAGTGAAACTGCAAACAACTAAAACATTAGCGATAATTAGTATAGCTCTTTATGGGTTATTGGTAGTTATGAGTATTTTGTTTGCATTATTCGTAATTGATAAAACTTTTATACTTGCCACAATAAGCCCTGAAGAATTAGAAGCAACACCTTTTCCTTATTTAAGGTATTTATTATATGGTACTGTTGTTTTTTCTTTACTTGTAGCTTTGTTGTTTATGGCATACCAAGTTCTTTATACTTTGGTATTTGTAGAGACAATAGGGTTTAAAAAGAAAACAACGATGATTTTATTGATTGTTGGATATGTTGTATGGGTAGTTGCACTAGTTGGTTTAATTATGACTTTGGTGCATAAAGATAAAGATGAAAGTAAACAACTTGAAAATTAACTTTGAACTTGTCAATGGCTTAATCCTAATAAAGGGGAGGATTAATGATGAAGAAGGTTATCTTCTTGTAGATACTGGAGCATCAAAAACAGTTATTGACAGTAGGCATTTTCCTAATTTAGAAAAGATAGAAACAGAAGAAAAAGCTATTATCTTTAATCAAGGGATTAAAGATGTAATAGCTTATCAAACTAAAGTAGATACAATTAAAGTAGAAAGTTTAGAGATTAAAGATTATCTTGTAAGGATATTAGATTTAAGTTATTTTTCGAACTTTTTTGAAGATCATAAAATTATTGGTGTTTTAGGTCTAGATGTTCTAACAAACTATAGAGTTCTAATTGACTATGAAAGGGAAGAGTTAATTTTCAATCCAAAAGAAAACTTTGAAAATCAAGAAGTAATTGATTTACTAGTAGAACCAGAACTACTTTGTGCAGTTAAAGTTACAATAAATGATTATTCTTTTAGAGTAATTATTGATACTGGTGCTAATGCTTGCTTAATAAGTAGTAAGATAAAAGAAGAAGTAAAATTAAATTATGAAATAAATGAACCTTTTCTTTTAGAAAAACTTACTATTGGTTTGAAAGAATATAATGATTTAGTTACTGTTATTAGTAATACTGATATCTTTGAGTATGAAGATGTTTATGGTTTAATTGGTTCTGAAGTATTAGGAAAACAAAGAATCATTATTGATTTTATTGAAGAAAAGTTATATTTAGAAAATAAAAAGACTGAAAATTAAATTTCAGTCTTTTTTATATTACCAAGAAACTTCTCTCCAGTGGTCTGGAGAGTTTTCAGGTGTTCTACCTGGAACAGCATCTCTAGTAGCGATGTAGTATTTACCATCTGTATATCGCATTGATTCTCCTTCTGAATAAGTTTTAGTACTATCAAAATTAGCAGAACGATTTTGGAATTGAGCAACTGTTACCCATTGACTTGAATAGCCAGAAGTTCCTGGGAAATCTCCCATTCCAGTTCCTGGACCATCAGAACTAATAATGTTAATGTCCGCAATTGAAACGTATTGTCTATTAAGAGATTGATTTGTTCCAACAGTACTTGTAGTCCACCATCTAACAACATCACCATAAGTATATGCCTTATGTCTTTGCCATACTTTTAAAGTAGTATCAGTAGTGTACCTTATCCAAGGACTAGTAGGAGGAGCAACATTATTTGAATTTGGATTATGACTCCTATTATTGAACAACCCAGCACCATTCCAAAAATAGATTCCATCTGATGCTACTACAAAATCACCTTTGTAATAATGATGATATTCTCGGTATTCACTAGTTGATTCAGACCATGTCATAGGAACCAAAACATTAGTATTAGGATTATTCAAGTCTACCTGATAACTACTATTTAAAACCATATAATAATTACCATTAGCGTATATAATGTCACCTTTATTATAAGTTTTAACTCCTTCATAAAGCACTATATTAGATTGATAAACATAATCACTGGTTTCATTGTAATAAGGACCTTTATCTATATTAGTTACAGGAGCTGTATCAAATTGAGCCCAAATGTCAATTGTTTTGTGTAGGTTTGGGTTTTCAACTGTACATTGGAAATTAACTCTAAAGTTAGAATTAGCAACGGCATTTTTGAAAGTTCTATATTGAGTTGCATTAGATCTTGGATAATCATCAATAGAAACTTGTAATCTAAGAATTTTTTCTTCTCCACGATCTAACATAAATTCCATTGGTGTACCTAATGAATTACCTGCATAATTTCCAATATTTGTTCCACTAAAACTAGTAGGATCTCCAGGAGTTAAATATTCTCCTAAACGAACTTCAACTTTGCAATAACTTGAATAATTAGTATAGAAATTACTATTAAAAGTATCACATAAACCAATATTTATAAATTGAATTAACACTTTAGATTCTAAAGCAGTAGTATCTGTAGTGTTCCAAGACATTTTAAAATCTTTAATTGCAGTTTCGCTTACAGTAGTTCCTGGATATGCATAGGGACTACATCCTGTAGGAACTAGTTTTGCTGGAGAAGTATAGACATTATCAAAATTAAAGGTAACGGCTAATTCTTTGCCGCTACCAACAGGATTTTGCGCTGTTTTATTTTGATCAGCTGGAGGGTTTACTATACCAGCCCAGTAAGCAAAAGCTCTCCCCATAAAGAAACAGGGAATGGCAAATATTATAACTAAAACATGAATCCAAAGTTTTCTAAGTTTTTTGTTAACTTGTTTATCCATTAGTTTTCTCCTCGCACACCTTTGATATGTTACTATTTTTGGTAATAAAAGTCAATGAAAAAACAACAAATTTTAAGGTGTTTTTAAGATTCAAAAAGCATTTGAAATCGCATTTAAAATAAAAACACATTAGTTTTAACTAATGTGTTTTTTATATTGTTTGTATTTTTAACTTGCATCTACTTCTCGCCAACTTGTTGGATGAGTAGTTGGCGACTGACCTGGTTGCGTTTTAACAATTGCAATATAGTAATAAGTATTACTACCATCCACAACTCTTACTGATTGTCCCTCGTTATATGATGTGGTTGCTGACCATGGAAGTGAGCTATTTCTGAAGTCTTGTGCCGTCATCCACTGAGTGGCATAATTAGAAGGATTTGGTGAAATTTTATTACCACCTTGTCTTATATCACTAATTACATTTACGTTACTTATAGAAATATATTTTACAGATAGAGTACCTAAAATATCGTTTGCTAAATCTCCACTCCACCACATAACAACATCTCCATATGTATAAAGTGCAAACCTATACCAAGGATTTGTGGCAGAAGATGCTGTCCAATATGTAGTATTAGGTGGACTGCTTTGTATACTGCCAGGATTGAAATTGTGGTGATTATTGTTGGTACTCCAATAATAAACTTGACCATTATGCATAACAAAATCCCCAAAATCGTATAGATGATATGATACATACTCATGTACACATTGGGCTGTATTTAATTGATGTGGTGGTTGAGTCACTGGATTATCTATGTTAACAGGACCATCTTTAAGAACTGACCAAAATTCTCCATAATGAACTCCTGGTGTAGTTACGACTAGAATATCGCCATCTACATAATTTGCACCTTGAGTATATATTTTTAAAGCAGGATGATATAGATAAGTAGTAGTCTCAAATTCTTTAGGGCCTTGTGGCTTATTATTTTCACCAGCAACATTAAACGTAGCCCAAATATTAGTTGTTTTGTATTGATTTGGATCAGTTACTGTAGATGAAAAATGAACTCCTAATACAGAATTTACAACAGCTGCTTTAAAATCATAATATGCTTGATTACCTCTAGGACCATCTAAAATAGAAACAGATATACGAACAATTTTCTGTTGGTTTTTAGGCAGCATATAATTTATGTCGCCTAAAGAAGTTCCGGTATAATTGTATACTTTTCCAGATTCTTGAACAAAAGTAGTATGATCGCCTGGGGTTCCATAAGTGCCAATTGGGAATTGCACCTGAACATTACTTAGATAATTTGTATAAACATTACTATTATATACATCGTATAAACCAGCTGCAGTGACATTTAAATTAATATTTGTTTGAGTAGCAGTAGTATCTGTTGTATCCCAATACATTGTATAGTCTTTATAAACCAATTCTTCTGCATTTGGTTCAGTAAAAGCATAAGGTTTACAACCAATAGGTACTAATAATTTATCAGTAGTAACATACGCATCTGTAAAATAAAAATTTACTGGAAGTTGTGTACCAGTACCAGAGGTAGCACTTAGATCATCTGCTTTTGCGGCAGGTGGACTTACTAATCCAGACCAATAAGCAAAAGCTCTACCGATTAAAAAAGAAGGAATAGTTAGAAATAAAATTAATAAAATAAGCCAAATTTTTTTAATTCTTTTCGTAATTTGTTTGCACATTAGCTCCTCCTTTTTTAAAAAAAACTATAATATATTTTACTATATTTAGTTATGTTTGTCAATAGGGTGACATTACAATAATCTACAAATAAAAAAAAGACTGAAATTTATTTCAGTCTTTTATATTAACGTTTTACATTACCATTCAACTTTTCTCCAAGCATATGGCGTTGTTGCTGGATCTAGACCTTGGACATCAATAACAGCAATGTAATAGTCAGTACCTACATACACTGATTTTCCTGCTGTATAGGCTGTTGTAGAAGAGTATTGAGTTGAACGAGATACGAATTGTGATACCGTTGCCCATTGGGCTGGTTTATCGCCAGGAGTAGGAGATGGGTGATTTTTCCCATAGTCTGCAATTACATTAGCATCAATAATTGAAATATATACAGTAGTTACAGGAGTAGTTGAACCTGCAGATCCAGTCCACCATCTTACAACATCGCCGAAAGTATAACTGAAATGTCTATACCAAACATTTTGAGTCGTGTCAGTAGAAAATTCTTCCCAGTAGCTAGTTGGTGGATATGCATTTGCTACAATATCAGGAGTGAAGTTGTGGTTGTAGTAATTACTACTCCAATAGTAAATCTTATTATCATAGATTACAAAATCACCATAATCATAAGGATTATACCAAGTATAATCTTTAGTACAACTACTATAGTCGTTTGTTGGGGGTGCAGTTGGTATAGGATCACTTAAGTCAAGTTTATAGTTATTTTTATATATATAAAAAGATTGTCCATAATAAGGAGAATCAGGATCAGTTACTACAACAATATCACCCTCATCATATCTACCATCTGGAACATATGGCTTGACATCTGGATCATAAATGTAATTAGCTGTTTGAAAATAATATGGGCCAAGAGGTACATTGGATAAACCTGTCGTAGTAAAGGTAGCCCAAATATTAGAAGTTTTGTATAGACTTGGATTATCTACTGTATATTTTAATTCAACTTTTACATTTGAACTTACAAAAGCTTCTTTAAAAGTTTCATACGCTGTTTGATTTGTACGAGGTCCATCAGTAACAGAAACAGCTATACGAAAGACTTTGGGTTCATTTCGGTTCAACATTCTATTAAAGTTACCTAAGCTGCTAGCTGTGGTGGTATAAGTATATTCTGCAGTAAAAGTTGTTTCATCTCCTGGTGTTGTATAAGTTCCAATCATAAGTTTAATATTAACATTACTTGCATAACTAGTATATTCAGTACCAGTAGTTTTATCAAAAAGACCTGCATCTTCAAGAGTAAAAGTGACTTTGTTTGTTGTTGCTGTTGTATCAACAACATACCAATACATTTGGTAGTCATTATAAACTTCATCATCAACTTCTGCTGGGTTGTAAGCATAAGCAACACAACCGGTAGGTACTAATTTAAATGTGGTAGTATAGATGTTTGTATAGTTAAAACTTACTGGAAGAGTATCACCTGTACCAGAGGTGGCATTAGCAGCATCATTTACGGCTGCTGGGGGATTAACTAAACCTGCCCAGTAGGCAAAGGCTTTACCGATAATAAAAG
>Ga0255341_1004319_pt1 | contig 15057 bp, 5 predicted proteins | sample wastewater_treat_8_FD_192418 | JGI IMG/M metagenome (GOLD analysis project Ga0255341, IMG submission 192418) | Wastewater microbial communities from Lulu Island WWTP, Vancouver, Canada - plant12 | ecosystem: Engineered > WWTP > Wastewater > Unclassified | place: Canada: Vancouver, British...
AGATTTGAACCCGAATGTCCCGAAAAAAAGGACAGATTGGCCGGTCAACAAGAAAAAAACCGCAGTTTGCCGTCGAACGAAAATGTGTCCGGTAGTGAAGCCAGGGCCAGAAACCCGCAAAGACAGCAAGGGCGTAACTTATCTCTTAAGTTAACGGCATTAGGCCCGACCCCGCTTGGGGATCACGCCCTAGTGCCTCCCATGCCATATTTAGAACATCTTCTTTTTTTACTTTTTGCAACATACTCCTCACCCCCAGCTGCTTCTACGTCACGGGATAATGAACCGCAATAAGACCGTCTTTGTTGCCGACCACTGACATCATTATTAATATCCCAACCTACACAATTTTCTCCGCGTGGATTTACAACGGGCGGACCCACGATAGTCGTAGTGTGACCGGGCTGATCTGGTTGGGGCCACCACTCAGGAAGCACTAAAGATGATGTAGAAGGGTAACCCCAGCAGTCAGGGTTCTTAGGCTCATCGCCTAAAGGATCAATGAGGTTTGTAGGGTTATTCAAAACATATCCATACAAATTCATATCGCCGATTTCGAATGCAATCGGATCCTTTGCCGTCCACCTTCCGATCACGGGATCATAATCTCTGGCTCCAAAGCGCACCAAGCCCGTGTCCCTATCATACAGCCCGCCGGCAAAACCGAAGGGCTGGAAGCCGGGGTTGGTGTCTTCCAGAACATTTCCAAATTCGTCGTACGACATCTGCTGGACGATCTCACCGGTACTCGTATTCACAACCATGACCGGGCTTCCGAGGTGGTCGGTGATGATGCGATTGGTATTGCCGCTTTTCACCAGGTAGTCCGGAACATTGGCGTGGGTCGCGTATACGAAGCGGCTGACGAGGGTGCCGTTATCGGCCACTTCCGCTATTGGCTTCAGTTGATCCTGGTAGAGAAAGTATTGCACAGGAAGGCCGTTTACTTTCTTGCCCACGCGGCGGTTGAGGACGTCGATGACATAGTCCACGGTCCGGCCGTCCGGCAAGACGACCTGGCGCAGATTGCCGAGCACGTCGTACTGGAACGTGGTGATCGCCGTACCCACCGTCTTGGATGCCAGTTCGCCGTTGGCGGCGTACGTGTAGGTCGCGTCGCCGTAGCTGATCAAACGGTCCTGATCATCGTAACTGCCGTTTGTAGTGCTGGTACCTTGGGTATGGCTCAACCGGTTGCCGTTGGCATCGTAGCTGTAGGTCGAGACGACGGCGTCGTTCAGCTTGACTTCGGTTAGGCGGCCGGCCTGATCGTAGTTGTAGCCGTACGTGTCGGCGGTGGCGCCCTGAGTTACCACTTTGGTGACGATCCGGCCCAGCTTGTCCCGGGTGTTGTCGGTCTTGAAGAGCGAGACGCCGTTGGCCTTCGCTTCATAGCCGGCCACTTCCCCAAAGCTCGTGTAGCTCAAGGCATCGGTCACCACGCCCAGGGATGAACCGGTCAGGAGGCCGTTCTGGGCGCTGCGGTTGAGCGTCAGGCTGCCGACCTGAGTCCACAAGCCGTCAGCATCGTAGGAATAGATTACCCTATCACCTGCGTAGGTCACGTCGGTCACGCGGTTGTCCCCGAAATCAATACGATACCCGAATGAGACAAGGCTCTCTGCAGAGGATGGCATCAAGCTCCACCAATCCTGCACTTTCCATAGAAACGAGCCGCTGTAGGTAAAGGTCACGCCGTTTTCCCCGCTGGCGTCACTCACGGTCTGCAGTTTTCCGGAAGTGGAGTTGTAGGAGAAGGTCAGAGTGTCATGGGGCATTTTTTGTTCAACCAGCTGTCCGCCGCTGTTGTAAACGAAGTCGATGGCCTGGCCGTCCGGTCGGGTAATCCGGGTCAGTCGTTTGGCGAGGTCGTATTGGTAGAGGGTGCTGTTGGTTCCGGCGCCCACGTCGGGCGGCGCGTATTCGGACGGCTGGTCGGTCTTCGTATATTGGAAGACGTGGGCCGGTCGTCCGGGAGGGGTAAGGGAGGTGAGGTTGCCGTTGGCGTCGTAGGTGTATCTCACTTCGCGGCTATCGGGCAAAACCTCCAGGATGACGCGTCCCGCCGCGTCGTATCCATAATTGAGGATTCGTCCCAGCGGGTCGGTCACGGTCTGCAAATAGCCTTCCCCATTATAGGTGAAGGTCGTTTTGCGCTCATCGGCGCCGGAACCCTGGCTGATCGTAGATAGGCGTCCCTTCTCGTCGTAGGCGCTCCAGATGTCTGCTAAACCGTCTACCCAATTCAAGATTACCCTGCCCTTCTCATCCAGTCCGGTCATGCTGCTGCGGCCTACGGCGCTGGTCCTTGTGGTTGTCCGGGTCGCTGCCTCGTAAACAGCGGTCGACGTCCGATCACCGCTCAGCGTCACCGTGTCGGTAAGGCTGAGCAAGCTCAGGGGATCGAGGGGGTTGGCCAGCACTGCGCTTCTCGTGTAAGACTTCACAATACCGGCATATACTACGGAACCCTGGCCGCCGTCTCTCCTGGAGAGGCTCGTGACGACGGGCGCCTGCATGCCGAACCGGGGATCGGGGCCCTCCTCGGTGGTGGTTCTACTGGTGTCGGCGTACATGACAGTGGTGCCGCCGTCGGGTCGGATCATGACTCTATTTTTCGTCCCGTCGGGGAAGGTATTCACGCGGACTTCTGTGCCGGCTTCATAGTCTTCCGAGGTGGTGTATTGTTCAATGGAGTAGGAATTGGTTTCGTTCAAGGCGTTGGTGACGGTAACCTTATAGCCGTTCTCAAGTTCCGTCCGGCTGAGGGCGCTGAAGCCGCCCTCCGGGTTTTCATCCTTGATGAGCCGCCCCAGGCTGTCATAGGTGCACTGGAAGCGGTTCCCGTTGGGGTCGGTGTAGCTGGTGAGCAGTCCGCCGTCGCTGTAGGTGAAGCTGCGGATGAGGTTCCCAGGCGCTGCCATACTTGCCAGGTAGCCGTTCCCGTCCAGTGCCAGGGTGGTGACCTGGCCGAAAGGCGAAACGATCTGGGTTGGATTTCCCTGGGCGTCTCGTTCGATAGTGAGGGCGTTGCCGCTGCGGTCCACAACCCCAGTGAGCAAGCCGGTGCCGTCGTAGGTAAAGGAATAGAGGACCGCGCCGGTGCGGGTATCCAAGGTGTGCAGATGCCGGCCGCTCCCATCGAAATGGTACAGTTCCAGACCGCTTTGAGAGGAAAGGGTAATATCACCTACCGAGAAGGCCGGCATGGGAACGGAGACTCGCCGGACGCGCCAGTTGGCGGTGTCTGCGATGTAGATACTGTCATCCTGCCCAATGGCGACACCAAACGGCCAACACAAACCAGCTGCCGTTGGGGGGCCGCCATCGCCAGTGAAGCTGCAGGACTCGCCATTCCCGGCCACAGTTGTGATGATTCCGTCCGGCCTGACCTGCCGTATGCGAGCGTTCACGCTGTCCGCAATGTATAAGCTGCCGTCCGGACCAACGGCAACATTAGTCGGCTCTGCGAGCATAGCCTCAGTCGCCCGCCCGCCGTCCCCGCTGTAGCCGGCAGACCCATTCCCGGCCACGGTGGTGATGATTCCATCCGGACTCACGCGCCGGACGCGGTGGGTCCACCAGTCTGCAATGTAGATGCTGCCGTCCGGTCCAATGGCAACCCCTTTGGGCCATCCCAACATGGCTTCTGTTGCCGGGCCGCCGTCGCCGCTGTAGCCGCCGGCCCCATTCCCCGCTGCGGTCGTGACGGTTCCGTCCGGACCAACGCGCCGAACGCGACAGTTCCAGGTATCGGCTATGTAGAGGGTCCCGTCGGGAGCAATGGCGACACTGTGCATTCCACTGAAAGCGGCCTGCGTCGCCGGGCCGCCGTCCCCGCTGTAGCCCTCGGACCCATTCCCGGCCACGGTGGTGATGATTCCATCCCGACTCACGCGCCGGACGCGTCTGTTCCCTTCGGCCACAATGTGAAGGCTCTCGTCCGGCCCGATCGTCATACCCAGGGGCCATAATAAGCTAGCCTCGGTCGCCGGGCCGCCGTCGCCGCTGTACCCGCCAGACCCGTTCCCGGCCACGGTGGTGATGATTCCATCCCGACTCACGCGCCGGATCCGATGGTTGTCAAAGTCGGCAATATAGAGGCTGCCATCCGGTCCGAGAGCAATGCAATGAACCTTGGTAAGAGCAGCCTGTGTAGCCGGGCCGCCGTCGCCGCTGTAGCTGAAGTTTCCGTTCCCTGCCACGGTGGCAATCGCCTTCGATATCGTTTGCCCGCCACTCTGCCGGCTGCCGTCACCCCGATATAGGACCTTCCTCACGGGGTCATAGGCATGGTGCACGTCGAGGGTCCAGCCGCCGAGCCCCTGCGCACGGGCATCCCACGTACTTACCGCAGTCTTCTGTTGCTGCCATAGCGTGACATCCTGGCGAGCCGGAATAGGCGCCCAACTCACCTGTGGAAGACCGAAGCTGTACATGTACAGCCACCGCATCTCAGGGGGTGGAGGGTTGTAGTAACCGTCATAAACATAGCCGATGCTGATGAGGGCCTGTTGTTCACCCTGGAGGGTCCTTCCGTAGGTATCCTTGCCGTCCCAGAAAAAGCTGTAGGTCTGGTTGGGGTCGGCAGAAAAGCTTTGACTGTAACTTCTGCCGGCAACGAGGACTCCCAGCTCGATGCGTTTGAGAGGTGCAGGCACGGTGGCACCGCTCAACGAAATTTCCAGCGTGTTCGCCGCCAATCGCCCGGGTACCCGGCCGCTGGAGTAGGTGAGGGCATAAGGAGTTCCTGACAGGCCAAGCGATTCCCCCAGGATCTGGCTCTGGCATTCGATGATCGAGCCTACCATAGAGTTCGTGCAGTTGGGCGGTTCTGGAGGGGGGATAGGGGGTTGTCCAGGTGGTGTTCCGCCATCGGGTGGCCCAATGCCGTAGTTCAAGTCGTAGGTCGAGAAATGATTCAAGAGCACGCGCCAGAGGCTTTTCTCCGGGGCGTACAGGGAGGCCAGTTGGACCCGCTCCGCGTCGGTGATGCTGAGAGTAGAGAGGAGCGTAGCGTTATCCACCAAGTCGTCACCGTTGGTGTCCAGGTCCGCCATGCCGTTGGAGATGCCCTTGATCTTGATCACCATGCCGTCCTTCACCGGTATCCAGGCCGCCTTATCGTTGTCGTAATAGGCTGTCGGCACCTGGGTCCCCATGGGCATGTCGAGGAAGTTGTCAACGTAGAAGGGGACGGGCTGGCTGAGGAGCACATCCTTGCCCCCCACCTTGGCCACCGCTTCGTCCGCCGAGAGCTCCACGCAGTAAGTGTAGCCGGTGGTCGGCGGGAGCGGCGCCGGCATCCGCTTGGGGCCGTCTTCTCCGACCGTGTACTCGGTGATGCGGATGTTGAGGGACGAAACCGGCTGAGTGGAGCCGTCCGGAAGGATGACCTCGGCCTGGGTGCCCTGTGGCACCATGACCATTGCCGACCGCTCGCCGTCACTGTCGCTCACCACACTCCCCCTGGCCACCTGCACGGGTCCCGAGGAAGTCAGGTCGACGGCTGTCACCACGGGATCTTTGGCGATGAGTGTAACATCCTCTACGACGAGGAAATCCTGCCAGGGCACATTCACGGTGCGCTGGGCAAAAAGATACCCCTCCTTGGTATAGACTACGGTGAGATAGCCGCCGCCGTTGACGGCCAGGTCGAATTGGCCGTCGTCGCGGCTCTTGGTCTGGCCAAATTCGGCATGGTTCAGGATCGTGATGACGACCCCGGAGAGCGGGCTGCCGGATTCATTCAAGACTTTCCCGCGCAGGACGGCCGCGCGGGTCTTGACCATGCTCTCCACCTGCACTCCCGTTTGGACCGGGTTTTCACCCGTGTACAAAAAGGCGGTGCTTTCGGCGGGGATGGTGGCCACACCGACCTCGATGGGCGGCACGATACCTTCCGGGAAAGATGGGGTCCAGGTTTCCAACGGCCCAACGGAGATGACCAGGTTCACCGCCGAGCCCTGCAGCAGCGACGTTCCGGCGGCGGGGTCCTGGCTCATCACCACCTGAGCGGCAACGGTGTCGCTATTTTGATGGTTAAGGGTCCCCAGAACCAGCTCCAACGCATTCAGAGCAGCTGTTGCCTCGGCCTTGTTAAGTCCTGTTACATTGGGAACGGCCAACATCTCGAGGGGCCCGAGGGATACCACGAGAGCCACCGTACTCCCGGGCGCCACCTCGCTTCCGGCGTCTGGGTCCTGACTGATGACGCTCCCTTCGGGGATGATATCGCTGTGCTGGGTGGTTACCGTGCCCACCGCGAGGCCGACCGCGGCAAGGGCGGAAGCGGCCTCACCCTGGGGCAGTCCCACCACGTTGGGGACCGTGACGATGTGGGGACCGGACGAAACGGTCAGGTCCACCGTCGAACCTTTGGCCGCGGACGTCCCGGCAGGCGGATTCTGGCCCATGACCATACCCGCCGGGACCGTGTCGCTGTACTCGTTGGCTATGGTCCCCACTGCGAGGCCGGCCGCCCGGATAGTCTCCTCGGCCTCGGCCTGCGTTTTGCCCCCCACATCGGGCACCGTCACCGGCGCCGGGCCAAGGGATACCACCAGGTTGACGGACGACCCCGCCGGGACCGACAGACCGGCCCCAGGCTCCTGGCTGATGACCTGGCCGAAAGGGACGGTATCATTGTATTCGCGGATGGTTGTGCCGAGGCTCAAGTCGGCGGCGGCAATGGCGGTGCCGGCAGCGCCTTCCGCCATCCCCACCACGTTGGGCACCACCGCCATCCGCACTTCCGCCGTGATGGTGACCGTGGCCGGGTCACTGTCCACGCGGCCGTCGTTCACTACCAGCTGCACGATGTAGGGACCGGCGACATCGGGGCTGAAGGTCGGGGTGATGGAGGTGGCGTCCATGAGCAGGGCGGCGCTTCCCTCCGGCCGGGTCGTGAGCGACCAGCGGTAAGTCAGCGGGTCCTCGTCGTCATCTTTCGACCCGCTCCCATCCAGCTTCACGGGATCGCTCACATGGACGCTGAAAGGGTCGCCGGGATCGGCCACCGGCTTGGCATTCTCGGTGGTGATCACCACCGTGTCGGAAGCGCTGTCCACGCGGCCGTCGTTCACAATCAGCTGGCCGATGTAGCTGCCCAGCATATCGGTGTCGAAGGAGGGCTTCACCGCGGTCGGATCGGATAGCCCGGCGGTGCTCCCCTCGGGCTTGCCGGTGAGCGCCCACTTGTAGGTCAATGGATCGTCGTCCACATCGTAAGAACCGCTCCCGTCCAGGGTCACCCGGCTGCCCCAGTGCACTTTTAGGTCGGGTCCGGCATCGGCGACCGGGGCCGAGTTCTCGGTGCTGATCACCACCGTCTTGGGTCCGCTGTCGACCTTGCCGTCATTGACGATGAGCTGGACCGTGTAGTTACCCGGTTCGTCCACCAGGAAGCTGGGATTGAAGGTCCTGGAATTTTGAAGGATGGTCGCGCTCTGAGACGGGACCTCCAGAAAAAGCCAGTCGTAGGTGAGGGGATCGCCGTCCACGTCGGTGGAACCGCTCCCGTCGAGGCTGGCCGTTTCGGTCACATGCACCGTCTGATTCGCGCCCGCATTGGCGACCGGGGGTGAGTTCTCGGTGCTGATGGTCACCCGGTCGGGAGTGCTGTCGGACTTGCCGTCGTTGACGATGAGCTGCACTTCATAGGTCCCCGGCCGGTCGACCAGAAAGGTGGGGTTGACGAGGGTATCGCCGGAGATGACGGCGCCGCTGCCCGTGGGGAGAGCAGCGAAAGACCAGCGGAAGGTCAGGGCATCCCCGTCGGGGTCGCTCGATTGGCTCCCGTCCAGCTGGACCGTTTGCGTTACGAAGGCAGTCTGATCCGGGCCGGCATGGGCCGTTGGAGCCGAATTGGCGGGGGTGCCGGCGATCTGCCAGACGAGGTCGCCGGGGTTGAAAGGATAGAGGCGGTTCTGGCGGATGGTGAAGGTATCGGTGCTCTGGACGGTGGCCCCGGCGGGAACGTCCCCGAAGGTCACCTGGCCGTCCACCACCACCGTGTTGACGGAGAGGCTGGTCAGGCTGGCGGTGACGCCCTGGGCCGCCCTGGCCCCGGAATTGACGACGTTGGCGCGGTAGGTGTACTCGAAGTTGGTGCGGTCCACCCTTCGTTGGCTGACGAGTGTGTGGTTGCCGATTGTCAGGTTCTGAACCTCGGCCAGATGAGCGACCGAAAACCAGAACAGCCCCAAAACGAGAACCACGCCAAGCAAACCGATTCGTCTGTGAGCTTTCACGACCAACCCTCCTTGGTAAGTGCCCAACTCAATCCTGTCAGCCATCCGGCCGCAAATACTATTGGCACTTGTCGATGCTGAAATCTTGGCTTTGCTGATACTCTGTATCGTTGGGTTTCGTTGCCACTCAACCCAACCTACGCTTCAGTTCGCGTTGCGAAGCAGTGCAGTAAGGATTCAAATCTCTATATTAGGGTGGAAGGGCAGGCGAAAAAGCACACCTCCCCACAAATGAGTGTTCAGTTTTTGCGCGTCATTTCCGCATGCTTCCGCCCGTCATGCCCGCATGCTTCTGGCGGGAATCCAGAAAAAAGCCTGGATGTCGGTTTCCCCGGCATGACAAACGATCCCTCACAGGACCCGCATGTGGGAATGAGGTTCTGTGGTACCGGTCACTTCATTCTGTGGCGCTGAAAGGGTGAAAGGCGATGCGACGTTTCCTCAGCCTGGACAAGCCGTATAGGCCCACGGCAAGCAGGGAGAGGGTCCCTGGCTCCGGGACGGATGACGATCGAGGGGTCGTCCAGCCCCAACCTTCGTTTCTAATTGAGCCATCTCCAGGAAGCTGATAAAGCTCGAATTCCTGCGACCCGGGAGCGCCGCTGCCGAGCCATACAAACTGGACGGTGAAAGCTTGCCTCAGAGTCGCTTCATTGCTCAGGGCGAGGGCATCGTACATGCCATCCCCAGGGAGATTGGGATCTGGTTGAGTGACAAGCACATCCCAGTTGAGGTTAAGGGTCGTGATTGGGGTGAGGTTGCTGTAAGAGTCCCGGTCAAAATAGATAGTGAAGCCATGATTTACTTCAGCAGGGTACTCGCTGACGTAATAGTCATACCGCCAGAGATCTTCAGAGAGATCATCGGACAAGTCTATGGCATCGTAGAGAATCGTCACCGCCTGAACCGGAACCGAAAGAAGCAGGAATGACAGCAGGACAATAACCGAGACTACGGAAAAAGGGGTTCTCTTCATGGTTAGCTCCTCAAGTTGTGACGCGATGTGGTCTTTTAGTATTCAGGGCGAGACTGGACTCTGATGCATCTATTTGGTAATTCTGCTCTACGCAAATATCATACTTAGTCTGGCGATAGGCCGATTTTGTTTAAAAATGGTTCTCCTATGCATCACAACACATGACGAATACTGTCTAATTATTTTTGAGTGCAATGCCAATAGAAATGAGAAACTCCGCCAGGAGCTCAAGATCGACCGTCAGATCATGCAGATATATTGTAGAGTTTTCCTACAAAAATTCGAACACTCACTGGTTAGATCCAGTTCTGCTGCCCATTTACCTGGGTTCGGGGACTGCCAAGAATTCCGACACAATTGCCGGGAAAGTAGGGTGGTTTGCCGTCGCTTTCAATCATAATATTCTGAAATTGAAGATAAAATACATGTGTGGCGGGCTATGGCAGCAGGAGTCGGCAACTGTAAAGAAACCCGACAGTACGGTCACTCACCTCAGAAGAGAGCGACCCTGATCAGTAGGGCGGAAGACCTCGCCCGTGCGCCTCACGAGCTGGAGGTCTGCGCTACTGCATCAGGTGCACGGCACTCATCGCTATAATGCTGTAATCACGGGTTATCCGTAGTTGCGTTTCACCCCTGCTCCAAAGAGAGCAGAGGGTTTTCAGTCGTCGAAGCGCTGACTATATGGATCGTGGCCTTGTTGGACGTGTGGTCGCAGGAATGGCGCAAGGTCTTGCCGTCAATAACAATGACCGGTGGAGCAATATTTCGGAAGGCAGCACGCACCCATTGAGGAAGCCTGCTCATATTCAGCTTTCTTGACACGGTCTTTCCACTTTAGTACCGTCGATGCAGTATCAAAGCAATGTCTCACCAACAACCACCAATGGGCAGGCGGAGCGAAGCGGTCATCTGCGGAAGCGGGGGTGGGGGTGAGACTCTGATGCTCGAACGCCGCTATTGCCATGATGCACTGGAGGAATATAGATGAACAACGACGTCCCCATGGGTGAGCCCCGGCAACCCTCGCTGGAGCGTCGCCTGGCAACGATCATGATGGCTGATGTGGCGGGATACAGCCGGATGATGGGCGAGAACGAGGAGCGAACGGTGCAGATCCTGAGAGGGCACCGGGAAATCTTTGACGCTCTTCTCGCACAGCATCGGGGCCGCATTTTCAATACCGCCGGCGATGCGATCCTGGCCGAATTCCCGAGCGCAGTGGAAGCGGTCCGCTGCGCTACCGAAATCCAGGCAGCGGTCCGCACCCGCAACGAGCATTTGCCCGAGGATCAGCGCATGTGGTTCCGCATCGGCGTCAATCTCGGTGACGTCATCGTCCAGGGCGAGGACCTCCTGGGTGATGGCGTCAATGTCGCGGCGCGCATCCAGACCGTGGCCGAACCGGGCGGAGTGTGCATCTCTGGGAGCGTTTACGATCAGATCCAAAACAAGCTGTCGCTGCAGTTCCGCCTGCTGGGTGAACGGAGTTTCAAGAACATCGCGCAACCCATCCGCACCTTCTCCATCGCCGAGGCCGACGGCACCGTGATGCCGTCGCCAACCGCACCGGCGCGACCGAAGCGGCAAGTTGTGGTCGGGATGGCGGCCGTTGCCGTGCTGCTTGTTGCGGCCGTTGGCGGCTTATGGATTTTCCGGGAATACGATACCCGCCGCACGCAAGAGCTTCAGCGGGTTCTCGCGGTCGAGCGCCGGGCCGCCGAAGAGCAACGCCGACTCGAGGCGGTAGAAGCGGATCGTCAGGCAGCGGAAGTCAGGCGCAAGGCGGCCGAAGAACAGCTGGCGGCGGAAGCGGAACGCCGCGCCAAAATGGAGGCCGAGGCCAGGCAGCGCCAGGCGCAGCTGAATGCCGAGGCACAGGCGGCCAGAGAAGCCCTGGCGCGGGCCGAAGCGGAGAAGAAGCGGCTCGATCAGGAGCTCAAACGGACCGCAACGGGAAAGCTGGCAGCGCCGCAGGCTTCCGACAAGCCACTTGGCGAGCAGACGGCCCGGCCCAAAGCAGCGGAACCCCAGCCCTCCATCCCAGCCCCGATAGCCGTGCCGCCTGCCAAGGAACACACGGAGACGGATCGCTTCGAGGGCGTCTACGAAGGCCGGCTCTGCAGTGAGCGCCCGGCCAAGATGCCGGGAATGCGATGCTGGCCGGTGATCCTGAAAGTTGACGGCCGGAACGTCCTGGCGAGCTGGACTCCAGTCGCTACGAAAAAACAGGCGACGGCGCGCGGAACGATCGCTGCCGACGGTGCCGTCCGCGTTACCCTCAACAGCTGGACGCCCAACGGCGATCCCATTGACGGCTCCATGACCGGCAAATGGGAGAAGAACGTGATCTCCCTGTCCGGTAAATGGAACAATGGGATGATCGTCAGCGGAACCTGGAAGCGGGGTCCCTGAGGTCAAGAGTGGGAGGATGAGAACACAGAGTGTCCCAACCAGCATTCAAGGACTCTCCGGTTCGGGTCCCTTCTGACTGCCGGGGGTAAGGCCGATGAGGAGCGAATGGATACGCTCCTCATCCGCAGCGAAGCGTTCCGGTTCTTGCTGCCGGAGGTTACGATAAAGGACGAGGGCTTCTTCGAAGGCCCTGGCGGCATCGTCCCGCCGGTCCTGGTCCCGATAGAGGATGCCGAGGTTGTTGAGCGTGTCCGCTACCCAGGGCAGGTACCCGGCAGGATTCTGGGAAGCGAGGTCGCGACTGATCTGGAGCGCCTCCTCATAGGCTTTGCCGGCCTCTTTCAGCCGCCCCTGGGCCCGGTGCAGAGCTCCCAGATGGTTGAGGGTCATGACAAGATGGGCACCATAGGGCTCGGGATTGCCGGCCGCTCGCTCCCGACCGAGCGTAAGCGCCTCCTCGAAGACCAGGGCGGCATTATCGAAGCGTTCCTGAGTTTGATACAGAGTCCCCAGGTTGTTCAGGGTCGTGAGCAGCGCCGCCAGATGCACTTCCGGGATGGCTGCCGCCAGGTCCCGGTAGAGGTTCCCCAGTTCCTCGTAGACCTTCGCGGCCTCCGCTATGCGACGTTCGCTCCGGAAAAAGCTTCCGAGGGATTCCAGAGCCGCGGCCAGATCAGGCATCAAATCAGCCTGCCGATCACGCGCAACCATGGTGCGCCAGGTCTTGACCGCTTCTTCAAGAGCCTTTCCGGCGTTCTTGGTTTGCTTCTGCTGCCGGTAAAGATCACCCAGAGCGGTCAGGGTCACCGCGACGTAAGGAGGATACAAGGTCCCCCTGGAGGCAGCAAGGGTGCGGTAGGTCTTGAGGGCGTTCTCATAGGCCCTGGTGGCATCCTTCAGGCGGTTTTGTTCCTGGTGGAAAACCCCGAGTTGCACCTGGGAGAGCGCGAGGTAGGGCAGATACCTCGCTGAATCATGGGCCGCCAGATCGCGATAGACCTTCACCTCGTCTTCATAAGCTTTCCTGGCGTCACGGTCACGTTGGTTCTCCCGATGAAATGTGCCCAATCGGTTGAGGGAGAATGCCACGTCGGGAAGATAGGTCTCCGGGCTGCGGGCCGCCAGGTTCCGGTAGGTCTTCACCAACTCCTCGTAGACCCTGCGGGTATCTTTGGGACGTTTCAGATCCCCGTACAGTAGACTCAAATCTTCCAGGACCATAGCCACATAGGGCTGATATCGCTCGACATTGTGAGCTGCCAGGGCCTGATAGAGTTTGAGGGCCTCCTCGAGCGACCTCCGGGCCTCTTCGCCGCGGCCCTGTCCTCGCTGAACGTCAGCCAGCCGGTTCAGGGTCATGGCCAGCGCAACCGAATAGGCCTGCGGATTGTCTTCTGCCAGCCCACGGTAGATGCCGAGGATTTCCGCGTGGACCTTCCCGGCCTCAGCCAGGTTGCCCTGCTCCCGAAGGAAAGTCGCCAACCGGGTTAAGGCAGCCGCCAATTCCGGCAAATAGTACGCCCGATCTTGGTTGACCAGCTCCCGGTATATCTTGACAGCCTCCTCGAAGGCCAACCCGGCCTCACGCATGCGCTTCCCCATTTGATGAACTACAGCCAGCTGCAGCCAGGCCTGGCCGATTTGGGAAGAATCTGCAGCCTTCTTCGCGATTTCCAGGGAGCGGAGGGTCCGGGTTCCGGCCTCATCGCCGCGATTGGTACTGCTCAGGAAGAAGGCATAGCGGAGATTCGCTTCAAAGCCATCGGGAGCCGCTCTGAGGGCTGCCTGGAACGCAGCGTCGGCCTCTTTCATCTGCAGGGCGAGAGTCAGAAGACATCCCTTCAGCTGGTAGTGGCAACTGACCGCCTCGGGTGAGTCGCGGTCGGCGGTGGCGTTTTGGTCGGGATCCGCCTGCGCGGGGCCGTTGTCCCGCTTTTCAAGAACCTCCAACGCCCGATCCAGTTGTCCCTCCAGAACCAGGCGCATGGCCTGCCGGCAGGGCCCGGAAGGACCCTCGTCCCAAAGCTTCACCAGCGTCGCGGGAATCGTCGCCAGGGCGGCTTCGGCCTCATAGAACCGGCGGCGGAGCTCCGGCAGGCCTTCGAGCGCGTTCTCAGAGTGATCCTCGATTGCCTTCAAACGCCGCTGATAGTGCTCACCAATGGCTTTCACCCCCAGCAGCAGGACCAGCCGCCGCCTCATTTCGTCGCGGTTGCCGGCCTGACAGAGGAGCAGCACGACAGGACTGCCTTGCGGTTCGTCGACCAGCACCTGCTCCAGCTCGAAGTCATTGACCACCTCCATGCCCTCACTGCGGACCGTCAGAAGCACTGTGTCGCCAGCCTGCTTATCCGGGAACACCAGCGTGAATGCCCCTCCGCCATCGGTAACCACAGTCGCTGCGCCCTCGGTAGGGCCGATCTCGACTCCTGCTGCCGGCGGTCCCCCCAGCTCCTCCCCACGCACCACCCCTTTCAACACGGCGGCCTGCCCCGCGACTGCGGTGAAAAGCGTCAAGACGGTTGCCGGAATGATCATGAGTCGAATCATGGCGGGTGAGGCCTGTTTTGAGAAGCTGCGAATTGCGAGTTACCAGTTGCCTGTCAGTCGTGGTCTTTTCAGGTGTTTCCGGGTGTTCCCCAGGGACACGAACAACTGGCTCCGCAGAATGAGAAGATCATCAGTCGCGGGCATGACAGATGAAACTCGGAAACCCATTCGGGTGTCGCAATGCTAAGCGCCGGGGTCCGGCGGAAACAGGGGCTGACTGCTGCTCGCGACTTGTACAGGGTACCATCCCAGCGCATTGTATCCCATGGCTGTCAGGATGGGTACAAATCGTCAGGGCTGACCCGCTTATGGCCCCGGTTAGACCTGGCCGAGAGAAGAAGATAGAGCAACCGCTGCTTGCCGGTCCCGAGGACTGGGCCGGGGGGAAAGCAAAGGCTTTCGCAGGGGCGAGTAGTTGACGTACCTGTAGGATAATGAGCGGGTTACCGGAGCTTTTCCTCGAAGATTTCCTTCAGCGCTCGCGGATGGGCTTTGCCGCCGGAGGCCTGCATCGCCTGACCCATGAGAAATCCCATAGCTTTTCCCGCTCCCCTGCGGAAGTTTGCTACGGCCGAGGGATTTTCCTGCAGAACGCGATCGACGATGGCTTCCAGGTCGGCGGTTGCGGAAACCTGCCGATAACCGCCATCGGCAACGATCACTTCCGGCGAGAGAGAGCTTTCCGGGAGCGTTTTCAGGACCTCTTTTGCGGCATTGGCGTTGATTTCCTCCCGTTCAAGCAGTCGCAGCAGGGCACCGAGGCGGACCGGGGTAACGGTGCTTTCTGCCAGGCTCTCGTTGCGTTCCTTGAGCAGCGGCAGGACTTGGATGGCGAGCCACTGAGCCGCAAGCCTCGGTTATAAC
>Ga0255341_1004333_pt1 | contig 15022 bp, 16 predicted proteins | sample wastewater_treat_8_FD_192418 | JGI IMG/M metagenome (GOLD analysis project Ga0255341, IMG submission 192418) | Wastewater microbial communities from Lulu Island WWTP, Vancouver, Canada - plant12 | ecosystem: Engineered > WWTP > Wastewater > Unclassified | place: Canada: Vancouver, British...
TACTTTTGTAGTGGGCCTTGGAGCTTCGCAACATGGTAGTAATATGGTAGTTAATACCTTAAAGTTACGAAATTCCAAGGTCTTTTGCAAATATATTTAATTGATAATCAATATATTACATGATAATTTTCTAAAAATTGTCATATACTTAGATCATATTTATTAAATTTAAAGTGCCATTCCGGCAAGCCATTTCATTTTTCTAATCTTTTTTATAGTTGGATAAATGATCATTTTGGATCCCATACCGGTCTGATTGCATTGCCCATAAACCGGCCTGTTCCTATTATCTGATAATATGATTCATTTATCAACAGAGTTTCAGCAGCTAAGCCTGTAGTACTCAAGCTTTTTGACCAATAGTAACCACAAACATCATTTTCTATTCTATCTAAAAAACGAAAACCCGTAACAGGAAGAAAAATACTATTATCATTTATTTTACTTACCACAAGATATCCGGATATATCATTTAATTGAGTCCATATCCATGTGCATTTGTCAACAAGTTCTTGCATTTCTGCCTGTGTTGGCATTCGCCAGTAACCGCCTAGTGCCAAATTCGCTGCGTCATCTTTATCTTCAAGCGTTGTCAAATCATCATGAGATTGATTTCTGTGAGTAATGATCTTACTCCCATCTGTGCTGTATTTTGAAAAATATGGGAAATAAGGAATTACAGGACTGATAGAATCATTTCCAGAATACCACTTGTACGTTTCATAATCATAACGGTACCGGTAAAAAGAACCACTGTATCTGTAGTTATTTATGTTGGTCGTATCCATTTTACCAAATGAAGCTGTTTCTCCCCAAGCAAAATATAATCCATGATCGTATGGGTTATTTGCGCCTATATTACAGTCTCCCCATTCTACCGTTAATCCCAAATCTATATGGCGTATTTCCTGCGCCGTCAAGACAATACCCAAATGTGATAATAAAACAATAAAAACAATACGGTACTTCATAACATCAATTAAAAAATATTTTAGTAATCTTTATTTTGGATACTGATTACACTGAGAAGTTTAATTGTAAATGCAAAAATCCGGAAATGTTTTGCAGTTCCGAATTATCCTTTTACTTTTGCATTAACAAAATTGTTAAACAAACTTGTTAGCAAATTAAAATTTATTTAAAAAACATGAATAAGCCGGACAAAATAAACAATGAGCAGCTTATACTGGAGGCGGCAGAGGAAGAATTTTTGACAAAGGGATATGACGGTGCACGCACGACCAGCATAGCGAGGAAGGCGGGGGTCTCACATGCAATGCTGCATTACTACTATCGCACTAAAAAACAGCTCTTTGACTGTATCATAGAGAAAACTATAGAGACAATCAGGCAGACTATGCTTGTGGCAATGGGCGATCCTAATATGCCGCTTGTTGAGCGGCTCAAAGAGGGTATTGGATCTCACTTTGACCTTCAGGCTGCCAATCCTCTGCTGCCGAGATTTTTTCTTAATGAAATCATCTCCCGTCCGGAACTGTACAGTCTGTTATATGAACGGGTAGCGAGTTTTATCAGGGATTTCTTTGCCGATCTTCAAAGCGATGCAGATGCAGCGGCAGAACGGGGCGAAATTGAAAAAATAGATGTTCAAGTGCTGATAACATCAATAATGTCGCTGAATATTTTCCCCTTCATTGCTTACCAGTTTATCGAGCCTGTTATGGGCAATATGACTGCAGACAGAAAGAAGTTTCTTGCAGAACGTAAAGCCGAGAATATAGAACTAATAATGAGACGTATAATTAAACAATGAAATAGGATATGAGGCATTTTTTTCTATCTTTTATACTGTTTTTCTTGGCGACAGGCATTAAAGCTCAAACGCTTGATGATTGTCGTCGTCTTGCACGGGAACACTATCCCGAAATAAGGCAGTACGATCTTATCTCCCGGACAGAACAGTTCAATCTGTCGAATGCGGCAAAAGCATGGATACCGCAAATCGCCGTGTCGGGGCAAGCAACATATCAGTCGGCAGTTCCTGCTTATCCGGAAGCACTCAGAAACATTATGCAAGCCGGTGGCGTGGATATGTCGGGTACAGGTATGAATAAAGATCAGTACAGAATTGCTGTTGAGGTGAACCAGAATATCTGGGACGGCGGTTATTCAAAAGCAAACAGAGCTATTGCCGAAGCCGAGGCAGCCGAACAACGCAGTCGTGTAGATGTATCACTCTACGATTTGCAGTCAAGGATTGACGGCCTCTATTTTGGCGTTCTGCTGCTTGACGAACGTGCGGAACAGAGTAAAGTCATGATTGAGGTACTGGAGAGCAATCTAAGCCGTATGCGCACATATCATGAAAACGGCGTTGCACTGCAATCGGATGTCGATATGATCGAGGCAGAACTGCTTACCGCTCAGCAGCAACTGGATCAAGTGGAGTCCTCACGCGCGAGTTACCGCAGTATGTTGGAGCATTTTATCGGTCAGCCGCTGGCTTCCGACAAGTTGGAACGGCCTGACGCGCCGACCATTCGAAGCTACATCTCAAAACGCCCCGAATTCGCTCTGCTCGATGCCCGGGAAAACAGGTTGGCTGCACAGAGAAGGGCTGTAAACTCATCGGTAATGCCCCGTCTCGGTGCTTTTGCACAAGGTTATTACGGCTACCCCGGCATGGATATGTTCGAGAGTATGGCTTCTTCCGATTGGACGCTCAACGCCATTGTAGGCCTGAATCTATCTTGGAATATAGGGGCACTATACACCAGGCAAAACAATCTCGGAAAAATAAACAGTGCCCAACAACAGATAGCCGTTCAGCGCGATCTGTTGGATTTTAACACACGGCTGTCAACCACACAGGACAATGGCGAAATTGCCCGGCTCCGTAAGGCGGTTGAGAATGATGACCGTATTGTAGAACTGCGCCGTTCGGTACGTATGGCTGCGGAATCACAGATTAAAAACGGCGTAATTGATGCTACCGATTTACTTCGTAAAATTACCGATGAGACAACGGCAGCACTTAACCGTAATATACACGAGATTGAGCTGCTACAAGCCATTTACAGATTAAAACACATATTAAATGAATAAGACAGGATATATGAAACGAATGATCTACATCGCCGCGGTAATACTCACCGTATCATCATGTGGCAATAAAACGGAGTTTGATGCACAGGGCACTTTTGAGGCGATTGAAGTTTTGGTCTCTTCAGAAGCTGCAGGGCGTATTTTGAGCTTTGAAATCGAAGAGGGTATGTCCGTTAAGGCCGGTATGGAGGTAGGCACGGTTGACAGCCTGCAACTCTGCCTTCAGCACAAGCAGTTATCGGCACAGCTTTCAGCCCTGCTTGACAGCCGTCCGGATACAAAGGCGCAGGTTGCATCGCTGCGGGAACAGATAGCAAAGCAAAAGAGTGAACTAAAGCGCGTAGAAAACATGCTTAAAGACGGTGCCGCTACGCAAAAGCAGTATGATGACATTGAAGCACAGATACGCGTTACAGAAAGCCAGCTCTCGGCAACGCTGTCAACACTCGATAAGAGCACTTCCAGCATCAACAGTAATGCAGAGGCTCTGGAAGCACAAATTGCTGCCCTTGCCGACCGTATTGAAAAGTGTCGGATCGTATCGCCTATTGATGGCACAATACTGGTAAAGTATGCTCAGGCAGGCGAGTTGGCAACAGTGGGCAAACCTTTGATGAAGATTGCCAATCTCGACAACATCTATCTTCGTGCCTACTTCACATCGGGTCAACTTGCCAATCTGAAACTCGGCGACGAGGTTACGGTTACAGCCGACTTCGGAGGTAATGAACGTTACGACTACACAGGTCGCATTATATGGATCTCACCGGAAAGTGAATTTACGCCAAAGACTATACAGACAAAGGATTCGCGGGCGAATCTGGTCTATGCCGTTAAAATTGCCGTAAAGAATGACGGCCGTCTTAAAATCGGATTGTCCGGCGAAGTAAAATTATAATATGAGCGTTATAGAGGTAGATAACCTTTCAAAGAGTTTCGGAAAAGTCAAAGCTCTTGATTCGGTCTCGTTTTCAGTAAAACGGGGCGAACTGTTTGGGCTTATAGGCCCCGATGGTGCGGGCAAGACCACGCTTTTCCGTCTGCTTACCACATTGCTCAATCCTGATGAAGGCAAAGCCGCGATAGATGGCTTGGACATTGAAAAAGACTATCTTCAAATACGTTCGCGCGTAGGATATATGCCCGGTAGATTTTCACTCTATCCGGATCTGACGGTAGAGGAAAATCTCGGTTTTTTTGCTTCAATCTTCAATACTAAGGTTGAAGACTCATACGACCTTGTCGCTCCAATCTATAAGCAGATTGAACCTTTTCGCAGACGTCAGGCAAGAAAACTATCGGGTGGTATGAAACAGAAACTCGCCCTCTCGTGTACATTGATTCACCATCCGAGCGTGCTCTTTTTGGATGAACCTACAACGGGTATTGATGCCGTATCGCGCGGTGAGCTATGGGATATGCTGCAAACGCTCAAAGAGAAAGGAATTACCATTCTGGTATCTACTCCCTATATGGATGAAGCCTCACTATGCGACCGTATTGCACTATGTAACGAAGGGCGCATTTTGGGAATAGACACTCCGCAAGGAATTGTTGAAAAATTTGATTCCGGACTCTATGCTATTCGTGCCGATAATATGTTTACTCTGCTCGAAGCAGCACGGAAAGTCGAGGGCGTGGTCGATTGCTACCCCTTTGGACAAATGCATCACCTTATAGCAGATACGAATTTCAGTAAGCTGCGCTTTATGGAACAGTTAGATGGTTTAAGTAACCTTACTATCAAACCTGCGAAACCTACTATTGAAGATGTATTCATAAAGCTGATGAAACAATGAACGAAATAGTAATTTCAGTACGTAACCTTACCAAACGTTTTGGCAATTTCACTGCCGTGAACAATATCTCTTTTGATGTCTGTCGGGGTGAGATTTTTGGTTTCTTAGGTGCCAACGGAGCCGGAAAAACTACTGCAATGCGTATGCTCTGCGGATTGAGCTATCCCACTTCGGGCAATGGCACGGTTGCAGGTTTCGACATTATGCGTAAAGGAGAGATGATAAAACGCCATATCGGTTATATGAGCCAACAATTTTCACTTTATAACGACCTTACGGTCGGCGAGAATATAAACCTTTTTGCAGGTATCTACGGTCTCTCGAAACAGAGCACAGAAAAGCGTACCGGTGAGCTGCTTGCCAGACTCAATTTTTTGTCGGAGCGTGACACGCTAGTCGGCGCATTGCCTTTAGGGTGGAAACAGAAATTATCTTTTGCAATTGCAACGGTTCATAATCCCGAAGTGATCTTTTTAGACGAACCAACAAGCGGTGTCGATCCGATTACACGCCGCCAGTTCTGGGAGATGATCTATGAAGCAGCCGAGGGAGGAACAACAATATTCATTACCACCCACTATATGGATGAGGCCGAGTACTGCTCGCGTGTGTCAATCATGGTTGATGGCGAGGTAAGGGCCCTTGACACACCTAGCCGTTTGAAACAACAGTTTAATGCCGAGTCAATGGACGGAGTCTTCCGTACGCTGGCCCGCGATGCAGAAAGAGGAGATTAAAATCATGAATAATAACCTGCTTTCTTTAATTAAAAAAGAGTCGCTGCACATTTTGCGCGATAAACGTACAATGCTTATTGTGATGCTTATTCCGGTATTATTGATGATAATATTTGGTTTTGCCATATCTACCGAGGTAAACAACATTAACATTGCAGTTGTGGCTTCGGAACGCACCGATGGTGTTAAAGATGCTGTCAGCCGCATCGCACACAACGACTACTTTACCTTCTGCGGCTATATTGACCAAGATCGGATAGATGAATATTTGCGTTCAGGCAAAGTAGGTACCGTCATTGTGTTTGCTTCGGATTTCGACCGTCGTATGGAGCAGATTTATGCAGGCATACCTTCAAAACCAATTATACAATTAATAGTTGACGGCTCTAATGTCAATACGGCAAGTGCCTCTATTGCCTATCTGCAAGAGATACTGCTCGGCAGAGCATCACAACAGGCGATGTTCGAAACCAGGATGCTTTTCAATCCGCAAATGAAGAGCGCCTACAACTTCGTGCCCGGTACTATGGGCCTGATCTTTATCCTTGTTTGTGCAATAATGACTTCAGTATCGATTGTACGTGAAAAAGAGGTCGGTACAATGGAGGTACTTCTCGTTTCACCCGTGCGTCCGGCGAAGATTGTCTTTGCCAAGATGGTCCCCTACTTCGTTATCTCATGTGTGGTATTGATAATGATACTGCTTCTTGCCTATTTTATGCTTCATGTACCCATATCGGGCGGCGTTTGGGGTATCTTTACACTGTCGCTGCTCTACCTGTTATTATCGCTCTCTCTGGGACTTCTTGTCTCAACCGTAGCCAAAACGCAGACAGCCGCACTTCTTATCTCGGGTATGGTGATGATGATACCCATACTGTTGCTTTCGGGCATGCTGTTCCCTATTGAAAATATGCCCAAATTCTTTGAAGTGCTGTCAAACATAGTCCCTGCCCGTTGGTATATAGATGCCATACGCAAAATGATGATCCAGGGTTCACCGCTTATAGCTGTATGGAAAGAGTCTGTAATATTGCTAGGAATGACCGTCGCATTTTTCGGCTTGTCATTAATAAAGTTCAACGATAAATTAGAGTAGTGCCATGAGACCGTTTATCGTATTATTACAAAAGGAGTTCACGCAGATTCTTCGCGATACGTTTCTGACCAGACTGATGATAATCCTTCCGATGGCTATAATGCTCATTGCACCGCTGCTTGCTACAATGGATGTGCGTAATGTCAATGTTGCGGTTGTTGACCTGGACTGCTCGACAACGTCTCAACGCATTATGTCGCATATCAAAGCCTCCGAATATCTGACATTGATTAAAGCAACTGATAAATTCGACCTTGCCATGCAAGAATTGGAGAGTGGTACGGTTGATATTATCGTGCAGATTCCCGACCATCTTGAGCGTGATATGACGGTCTCCACCCCTGAAAAAATAAGTATAACAGCCAATGCCGTTAACGCCACCAAAGGTTCGATAGGCACACAATACGTTATACAAACAATTGCCCATACACTTATTGAATTGCGCAACGATAAAGGTCTAAATCGGTTATCCGAGGTATTAACGGTGCAAAATCGCTTTAATCCGACGCTCAATTACCGCCATTATATGATTCCCGCTCTTATGATTTTGATCTTTATCCTTGTGTGCGGTTTCCTGCCTGCGTTGAACATCGTAAAAGAGAAGGAAATCGGTACAATCGAGCAGATAAATGTAACACCCGTGAGTCGATTTACATTTATTCTGTCAAAGCTGATACCCTATTGGATCATAGGCATTTTAGTGCTTATAGCTGCAATGATTATCACATGGCTTGTCTATGGGCTTGCACCTGCCGGCTCAATTTGGGTTATTTTCTTTGGGGCAGTGCTGTTTATTCTGACCATTTCCGGATTCAGTCTTACAATTGCAAACTTCTCGGATACGATGCAACAAATAATGTTCGTACTCTTCTTCTTCATTATGATTTTTATACTGATGAGCGGACTGATTACACCTATTGACTCCATGCCCGGCTGGGCACAGAAGTTTACATATATTTTACCGCCGCGCTATATTATTGACATTTTGCGTTCAGTCTATCTTAAGGGAACAACCCTTGCCGAGTTATGGCGTGATTTCACAGCTCTCGGAAGTTTTGCAGTCTTATTCAATATCCTCGCTGCCGTCACCTACAAAAAGCAGGCGTAAGAGGTACCCCAATAGGTGTGGTTAACAACTTCACCGGTTTTGTGAGGTAAGTTCCGGTTTAAAACTAAAATAAGGACATAATAGAACCCAAGGTTGTAATTTTGCAACTTTAAAATTCCGCTGCCGATAATTCATAAGAGAGCCGTTCAACAAGACCGCCACTATGAAGATAAGGCGGTTCATGTATCAGGAGAATTATAAAAATGACATTAAACAGAGCAACAATAACAAGAGTAAAAGAAAATGAGCATAAAAAAAATCATTAACCCCTGGATTGACACTCAAGGATTCAACTGTATAGCATGTTGTCCTACAAACAAGCACGGACTGCATCTTGAATTTTTTGAAGAAGACGACGATATTCTGACCCGATGGAAACCCGACAACGATTTCCAAGGATGGATGGATACCCTGCATGGAGGTATTCAGGCCCTGCTTATTGACGAGACGGCAGGATGGGTGGTGTGCCGCAAATTACAGACCACAGGTGTGACATCAAAAATGGAAATACAGTACCTGAAACCCGTATCCACCAAACTTGACCATCTTACGGTACGTGCCCGAATAGCCCGAACGATGCGCAACTTGGCATTCATCGATGCCGAGGTCTATGACAATGACGGAACCTTATGCACAAAAGCATCGCTGTTATTTTTCTGCGCCTCAAAGGAAAAAGCCGCCAAGGAATTAGGATTTACCGCCTGTGAAGTGGAAGAATAATGCGATGATAAAAAAATAAGGAACGTGGGGTTTTCCCACGTTCCTTACTGTTTTCAACTGATCTCAGGAATCAGAAGCCACCACCAAAGCCGCCACCAAAGCCGCCAAACTGTGAGGCATCAAATTCCTCAACCTCCACACCTGCGGGAACAGTAAACATAGCAGCATCAACTGCCTTCTCCTCGAACTTCTTGCAAGTCTGTCCAAACTCTCCCATCTCGGTTGACATGAGATTCTTAAGCTGGATGCCTTTGTATATCCATACGGTCTGCTCCATCTGATTGCCCATCATATCAATGGTCATCGTATATTTGGTGCACTCCTTACCGGCAACAGTCTCCTTGCCAACCTCTTTGATATTGTTGTCTTTCTTGACCTGATCGGTCAGATTGTTCCAGTTGATTGTAGATGTGGCACGACCGGCACGCATACCTCCGCCGGGACCTCCGGCAGGAAATTTAGTAGCAGTCTTAGCCTCATCGTTAATACGGATCTGGGCGCCGTCTTTGTCAGTGATAGTGCGGGTTTTACCCTGACCGCCAAAACCGCCCTCCGACACCTGAGCGACCTTCAGACCGTAATCATCAAAATAGGTCTCTGTGATCATCTCCTGACCCATCATGTCCATTGACATAGTGATAACACCCGACTTTACTCCATAAGGGGCATTGGCCGGTACTTGGGAACTGGCCGATACCTGAGCACTGGCCAAAGAAACTACTGCCAACAGGGCAGTTACCATAAACATCTTTTTCATTTTTACTTGTTTATTTATTAAAAATTAAAGGTTATACATTTTTTGATATTAACACACCATTATATAGATATAATAGTTATACCTCAAAGTTAAAACCGTATGAAAAAAATTATACTTTATCAAAAACTTTTACTGCTGATGCTTCCGGTACATCTATAAAATCATTGGTAAGACCAATCAAGCATGTTGTCTTCGCTGTTAAGTTCTCTCCACAAAATATCTTTGAGTTGCTCTATTCCGAGTCCGCTCACGCTCGATATAAAGACATATGGAATGTCGTTCGGCAGTTTAGGTTCAAGCATTGAGATAAGTTCCCCGTCAACAAGGTCGCATTTGGTAACAGCCAACACACGCTGCTTGTCAAGCATCTCGGGATTAAACTGTGCCAGCTCATTGAGCAAAATATCATACTCCTTTCTTATATCCACAGTATCGACAGGTATCATGAAGAGCAGCAACGAGTTACGCTCGATGTGCCGCAGAAAACGGAGTCCCAGACCCTTGCCTTCACTGGCGCCTTCAATTATACCGGGAATATCGGCCACAACAAATGATTTATCCTCATGATAAGAGACTATGCCCAGATTAGGCTCAAGCGTAGTAAAAGGATAGTTGGCTATTTTAGGTTTTGCTGCCGATATGACCGAAAGCAGTGTTGACTTGCCGGCGTTGGGAAAACCCACCAGGCCGACATCGGCAAGCAGCTTGAGTTCAAGCACAACCATACGTTCCAGAGCCGGTTCGCCGGGCTGTGCAAAACGCGGTGCCTGACGTGTAGGCGTACGGAAATGCCAATTGCCCAGTCCGCCGCGACCGCCGCTAAGCAACACCTCCTGCTGCCCGTCTTCGGTAATGTCACAAAGATACTCTTCCGTTTCGGCATCATAAGCCACGGTACCGCAAGGAACCTCAATAATAATATCCTCGCCATCTTTTCCGGTACGTCTGTTACCGCCGCCGTGGCCGCCATCCTCAGCAAACAGATGACGTTCATAACGTAAATGCAACAATGTCCAGTAGTTGCGGTTACCCTTTAAAATAACACTGCCTCCCTTACCGCCGTCACCGCCATCAGGCCCCCCTTTGGGAACATATTTATCGCGACGCATATGAACCGATCCTCTGCCGCCCTTACCCGAGCGGCAGAGGATCTTCACATAATCGACGAAATTTGATTCTGCCATCTATTAAAAGAATGTGTCAAAGCGACGCCACTTTATCTATTATCTCCTTAATAATCAAGTTCGTATCACCCTTAAAAGTAAATTCTGACAATACACCCTCATTTTTAAACCACTCAATCAACGGATAGGTCTGGTTATAATATACTTTGAAACGTTTCTTAATAGTCTCCTCATTATCATCGGCACGTCCCTCTATCTTGGCACGTCTAAGAAGGCGCTCCATAAGTACATCTTCGCTCACATTCAGATTAATGGTGATCGTAATCTTCTCGCCGCGCTCCTGAAGCATATCCTTAAGTGCCTTGGCCTGAACTATTGTACGTGGGAAACCGTCAAAAATCACACCCGGTCCGTCAAGCATGGAATCATAGACACCGGCCAGTATATCAATCATATGTTCATCGGGAATAAGTTGTCCCTGATCAATATAGCCCTTAACTATTTTTCCAAGTTTTGTACCGGCCTTTATTTCTGCCCTCAGCACATCGCCGGTGGAAATGTGATTGTAACCGAATTCCTTGACTAAAGCAGCGCTGTAGGTTCCTTTACCTGAACCCGGAGCACCGAAAATTACGATGTTGTCCATTGTTGAGTTTGTTGTTTTTTTATTTGATAATCCTATAAATGTCTCGTGTATTCCTGCCAAAACCGTCATAATCCAAACCATAACCTACAATAAAGCCGTTAGGAATATTCATGGCGACATATTTAAGGTTAATGTCAACCTCGAGTTTATCAGGCTTGAACAACATTGTACATACCGAAATTGATGCCGGATTCTTTTTCGAAAGCAGGGAGATAATGTCACGCATAGTAAGGCCGGTATCGACAATGTCTTCAACTATTATAACATGTCTGTCTTCAATCGTTTCGTTTAGGCCTATCACCTCTTTAACCGTTCCCGTGGTGTCAGTTCCCTGATATGACGCCATTTTTATAAACGATACATTACAGGGAATAGTAACGTTTTTAAGCAGGTCCGAAGCAAACATAAACGCACCGTTAAGTATGCAGAGGAAGATAGGATCCTTGCCCTCATAGTCACGGTTTATATCCGATGCAACTCTCTTGATTTCAGCCTGAATATCATTCTCAGGTATAAAAATTCCAAATGATCTATCCTTGACTTTTATGATCTCCATACTATACTAAGATTATAATTTACAAATGTAGTTAAAAAAACGGTTTTCTCATACAACCATGAGACTGAATTTTAGGTCAGATATCCGATAATCATGGCATTTTAACAAAATAAATGTACTTTTGTCAAGTTAGAACCGAGACTTATGGAGAGCTCACTGATAAAAATGTGTCTGAATGAACTTAGTGGATATACGTCCGCTGAAAAGATTGAAATTGACTCAGAGTCATCAATCCGGCAAATGTTGCGACCACGTGACCCGCAAGCTCATAAGAAATGTTTCGGACATGCATTGTTGTACGCCGGAAGCATGGGAATGGCCGGCGCTGCAGTACTGTCAGCAAAAGCCTGCATGCGGTCCGGAGCAGGACTGCTCACGGTTTGCTCACCCTTATACAATAATGCAATCCTGCAGACTACAGTACCTGAAGCTATGACCATAACTCCGAAAGAGGTGTCGCTTACAGATTTTAGCACATCCCGTTTCAATGCTATCGGAGCCGGTCCCGGACTGGGCTGCGGAGAAGATAGGACCAGACTGCTTGCCATACTTACAAAATCTGCAAAGCTTCCTATAGTGCTTGATGCCGACGCACTGAACATCATTGCTAAGAATCCCAAAATGATGGAATACCTGCCTCAAACAACAATACTCACACCCCATGTGGGTGAACTGGCAAGACTGACCGGTACCTCTTTCAGCAATCGTACCGACATAGTTACGAAGGCGTTGGAATTGGCATTAAAACACAACGTTACAGTAATAGTGAAAGGAGCGCCCACGGTTACCGTATCGCCCGACGGGAAATTGTTCATAAACACCACAGGAAACGCCGGAATGGCTACAGCCGGCTCAGGCGATGTCCTGACCGGTATAGTGTTAGCCATGATCACCCAAAGTTACCCGGGGACCGAAGCCTCACGTATTGCAACATATATACACGGACTTGCAGGTGACATTGCAGCCCGAAAATTCAGCCAGACGGCTATGACATCGGCCGATATTGCCGACTGCCTTCCCGAAGCCTGGCTTAAAATGACAATGGAATTATGAAAAGAATATTTGGAATTACTGTCCTGACATTGGGCAGCTGCCTGATTGCATCATCAGCATTGGCACAGGGTCTCTCGGAACCCTACTCCCCCGGAGTAACAAATGACGCGGTTTCGTACTGGTTACCGCGTACATGCCTGAGTATCACTGTCAATACACGCCGTACCACCTTCACGCCGGGTGAATTCTCACGTTATGCCGAAAGATATCTGCGACTGAACAACGTAAAGGATAAATCTGAAGAGAGCTGGGAAATAGCCGGAATCACGGTAACGGAGTATGGTGCTCCTGACAAAGAGCATCTTTATACACTGGTTTTTCCGAATAAAGGAGCCAGACCCTATATTGAACTGACTGACGATGGCATAATATCGGCGGTGAACCTGCATACCGACATTGGCAAACAGGAAGATGAGGTCCCAACCAGGACCATCGAAAATAGCACCACACCTTTTTCCGATGCTCAACTATACATGACCGAAGAGATCATTATGGCCGGATCAATAGCCAAGATGGCCGAACTTACAGCCAAGGAGATATATAGCATACGTGAAAGCCGAAACCTGATAACCAGAGGACAGGCCGAATATATGCCGACCGACGGCGAATCGGCTAAAATCTTCCTTGAACATCTGGATAAACAGGAAGTAGCCCTGCTTACACTGTTCAGCGGCAACACCGAGGTGTATGAAGAGTCGTTTACCATTAACATAAACCCCGAAACTTCTGTTTCTAAGCTTATGGCGTTCAGATTCTCTGCCAAACTAGGTGTGCTGCCGGTGAATAATCTGGCCGGAGAACCAGTCTGGATTGACATTGAGGATAAGGAGATGATGTCCGGCGGGCAGAATCAAAGCCAAAAAGGAAATATGACATCAACATTGGAGAAAGGACGAAATAAAGACGGTTTCCTCTTCTGCCGTATTCCGGGCAGGGCAATAGTGAGAATCTATAATAATCGCCAATCGTTTGTGACTAAGGAGATTCCCTTTGCTCAGTTCGGCTCCGTTGAAGTCGTTTCACGGAATATCATGGGTAAGAATGCCGATACGAAGATCACATTTAATACTACGACCGGCGGGATCACGGGAATAAACGAATAAACTGTTCAGACAATAAAAAAATCCGGACGGAACTTTACGGGAACCATCCGGATTTTTTACATCTTATATTCTCTCAGTTATAGCTATAGGAAGATATAACGCAATACAAATAGTATTGAAAGAACCCACATCATAGGATTGATCTTTCCAAATCTGCCGATAAGTATATTGAATATAACGGTTATCATCTTTTCATCCTTATCCTTAATCTTCTTAATTATGCCACAAACTAAATTGATAACAACATAAGTAATAAGACCCAGCATTATACCATCGGAAATACTGTAAGCCAAAGGCATAACGATAAGGGTGATGTATGCCGGGATAGACTCGGAAAAATCGTCAAACTCTATATCCTTGACCGTTGACATCATCATAACGCCCACAACTATCAGTGCAGGAGCTGTTGCTGCCGAAGGTATTGCAAGGAATAACGGAGCAAAGAACAGTGCTATCACAAAGCAGATAGCGGTAGTGAACGAAGTTAGACCGGTGCGTCCGCCGACAGCAACACCAGCCGCACTCTCAACATATGTCGTTGTGGTGCTGGTACCGAAAGCGGCACCTGCAACAGTAGCTACGGCATCGGCCATAAGGATTTTCTTTACACCGGGAATAGTGCCGTCGGGATTCATCATATTGGCCCTCTTTGATACGCCTATAACCGTACCTATGGTATCGAAAATGTCAATAAAGAGGAATGTAAATACCACAACCAACATATCTAGAGAGAATATGTGAGTCCATTCAAACTTCAAAAATATAGGTTTGATTGAAGGAACCGCACTCATAACACCACCAAACTGTGTAACAGCTTCGGGCACAGCACCGGGAGCAGCATCGGCAGGAAGCGGCATTTTAAAGAATATGCCCAATACTGCAGTTATAAGGATACCGACCAATATTGCGCCCGGAATCCTCAGAACAAGCATTATCGAAGTGATCAGCAAACCTATAACAGCCAGCAGAGCCGGACCGGAAGTTATATTACCCAAAGTTATGATTGTACCGCCGTCATCTACAATAATGCCTGCGTTAACCATACCTATAAATGCAATAAACAGGCCGATACCCACACTGATAGCACTCTTCATGGATGCAGGAATAGCATTGATGATTGCTTCACGCACATTTGTAAGAGTCAGCAGAATGAATATGAGACCTTCAATAAATACAGCTGTTAGTGCAAACTGCCAGCTGTAACCCATGGTCAGACATACGGTATAGACAAAGAATGCGTTAAGGCCGAGACCG
>Ga0255341_1004335_pt1 | contig 15014 bp, 12 predicted proteins | sample wastewater_treat_8_FD_192418 | JGI IMG/M metagenome (GOLD analysis project Ga0255341, IMG submission 192418) | Wastewater microbial communities from Lulu Island WWTP, Vancouver, Canada - plant12 | ecosystem: Engineered > WWTP > Wastewater > Unclassified | place: Canada: Vancouver, British...
GGCTATGACACGGACCATGCGGGCGACTGGAAAAATGTTTCCGCGGCTTTGTGGATTCCCCACACGCAGGGCAATTATCTGGATTTGGATGGCGATGGACTTTCCAACGCCGCAGAAATCGCGGGAGGGCTTTTCCCACTTGAGGGCGGCACTCGCATTGACGAGGTGGATAGCGATTTTGACGGCTTGAGCGATGCCGCGGAAACGGCGCTGGGTACCGACCCGAACAACGTGGACACCGACGGCGACGCCTTCCCATGGGATACAAACTATCCGCCGCGTGGCAATGACGCCGACGAAGTGGCCAGCGGCACCGACCCGCTCGATCCTGATTGCGACAACGACGGGATTCCTGATGGATGGGAACTGGCGAGTCCGGTACCTTCAGGGCAAAAATCAACGGACGGCATCCTCAATCCGCTTTCTCCCGATAGTAACGGTAACGGCATGCCCGACGGTGACGAGGATTCCGACGACCCCGAGGGCGACGGCATTCCCAACGCTGTCGAAGTGGACAATCTCACCAATCCTTTCGATGCTGACGACGTGGACCCGCGGCCGTATCTGTGGCTGAAAAACGGGGATATTGCGAATGGCACTATTGATGAGGATGACATCGGCTACGGCACCATCCTTATCTATCATATAAAGGCGCGGACCAATTGCCCGCCCATCATGGTCCGGGTTATCGAGGGCGGTCATGTGATTGAGAAGTTCAGTGTTTCCTGTACCGCTTCCTATCAATGGCTCAATCCCGATGAGTTTCCTTATACCAACCGCGTGTACTGCATCACGCCAAACGGCAAAACCAATTTTATGTTTAAGATTATTGACGGACGGACCACTTGGGAAAACGAAAACCCCTCGGAATATGGAGCGGACATCGTTTTGCGCAACGTTCCGGCCATTCTGGACCTTGATGCGGACGTTCCCGAAGCCTCGGAGGAAAGCGTTGGCTTCCTGCTGGCCGATAAAAGCGCCCACCCGGATGCCTCGCGGCACCTCTTGAGTATCACCGGGCCGGAAAACACCTGGGGTTACGCCAGCAATATTGTCTTGAGCTACGACACTGTCCGGTTGCGCATCTACGACTTGGACGGCAACGTTCTTGACTCCGGCACCCAATTCTACGAGGGCGACTACATTCCGGCGATGAAGGTCGAAGGCCTCACCCACAGCGAAAGCATGCGGGATGCCTGGATTGAGGTCGAAGCCACAGGCATCCCTCTTTCCGACCGCGTGACCGCCACCGTCTTAAAGGCCGACATTGGCACGGTTGCCCCCTTGGCGAATCGCACCCTGCATCCTGACGCCGCGCGGGAGCCTTTGCTTTTGAAACAGACCTTGCCCGCCGACTGGAACGGCCTGATGCAATTTGAACTCACCGAAGCAGCAGCCTTTTGGACGCCCACCGGCGGCATGCCCATCGTCTTGAGCGAAACGGTCTTTACCAATGCCCAACTGCCTCAGACCATCTATCTCGAAGGCGACGGCTGCGGAATGGGCGAAGCATCATTTTCCGTTGTCGGTCTCTCCGACTGTGTGACGAGTATTCCCCTTCAAATCTTCGGCGCGAACGCCACACTTGCGGGCGTGGCCGAAGCCGATGAAGAATCCCCCGGCGGATTTATCGCCGACCGCACCGTCCACACCAACGCCCCCCGCACTATGCTTACGCTGGAAGCTTGCGGCCCATACGGTGCGCCGGGCAATCTGGTTTTGACTTGGGATCCCTCCCTTGTGAACATCTATACGGCCCCGTCCGGCGGAACTGCCTTGACGCAATTTGTTACTCCCTTCCACGGTTTCAACGGCACGAATCTTTACGTGGAGGGCGTTGCCCCCGGCACCACCGCCTTGAGTTGGAGCTATTCCGGACAGACCAACTGCACCGACAACATTCAGGTGAGTGTCTTTAAGGTGGATTTGACGAACATCAAGTTCAATCACGACACGGCGTCTTCGGCGAGTGATGCCATCAACATACGACAGGACTACACCACACCGATAGACATTTCGAATGGAGAATGGGTCAAAGGTGGGGCAAATCATCCGGTGGTCTATACGGCCGACAATTCGGTGACGATCAAAGCTCGGTTTACTGTGCAACCCGATAGCATAACGAGTGTCGACATATGGGCGGTTTCGATAGATTCGAATGGCTCTCTTGGTGATGTTGTCAAGACAGCGGTAATATTCTCCGGTGGAGTTTCTCTGGGAGATGCGAATGGCTACGTTGAGTTTCCTGTTTCCGGGAACACGCCCAATGTTGTTAAGAAGACCACTGTCGATGCATGGCAATGGAAAGCGGAAAATATTAACGGCGCAAGCGTGGCTTGCAACTTCGATGCTTCCGGTCCGCATACCGTATACACGGTTTTGAACGAGCCGATGCCCCCATGGAACAACACATTCGGGAATCAGCGAAACGCTTGGGTCAAGGCACTAATATTTGCGATCGAAACGGCTGGTGGTCAGAACAAAACTGATTCCGATGCTTTAGCTGCCATCACGAGCTATTTGCACACTGGTCACGGCTTAACGTACGATATTGTTGCGGGAGATAGCACCTATGCGTCGAGTTACCTTGGGGGGACCATGCAACTGACTAAGTACATGGATAAGTCTCTCGGTAACATTGTCAACTGCTACGATCAAGCTTCAGGGGTATGCGCTTTAGGCACATTGCTTGGCATTGACGTTACATATCGCTTTATGGATCCTTTTGGTTATATCAACACTGTTAATCTTGTAGGAGAAGGCAACTGCAACAATCCATTTTATGGGAATCCCAACATCACTGGCGGAAAAATAGCAGATTCCAATCAAGTCGAGTATGTTAGAGCTGCATTCGGCAATCATGCGTTTGCCAACTATAAGGGGTGCACCTATGATGCATGTGTAGGGCCTCATACAGGCACGAAAACTGAGGCTCAATATGTCGCTGATACCGTTGATACGTCGACACCTGCAGAAGCTAATCCGCCATGGTGTGCACCAAAGTCAGCGGGTGATATAGCAAACATTATCGGGGGTTCTGTAAGCAATCTGCAATGAAGCTGTTGGATTGAGAAAGGAAAATCGAATGAAGACTGCATATATGGCATTATTAATAGGTGTATTGATGCTCTCCCCGAGTGAAGCTAGAGAGGAATTTATGTCAAAAAGAGCATCTGCACTTATGTCGGCTTTGAATGTTGAGGCGGCTAGTGATGAGATTTTTTCACCTCGTCATGGTAACGATTTAACGGCGCTAAAGCACACGAAGACGGGCAACCTTACGGTGAGGCGCTGGCAAAAGGAAGAAGGCAACGATAACAACCAAGATGAAGAGTTGACCTTTTTGAATGATAAGGACGTAGTCGAAGCCTTTGGCAGAGTCAAATATCGGATGACACCCAGAGCAGCGCAATCAGCCTTGTTTGAAGAATTAGCAATGAACTCCTTGCCAATGCCCCTGCTACTTGAGCGATATGAAGTTGATAAAAAGGGGCCTGGTGATCTTTGCATAATTGACAAGTTGAAAGAGAGAGTACACTTCATTCGTGCCAATGTGACGGTCAGTATTCGCTCAATAGATACGCGGGTAGAAACCATGAAGCTGGCACAAGAATTAGATCAGATTCTTGTTGGGGAAAATGAATAAGAAGAGGCTCTCCGCTCGTAATAATCGGGTGTAATGGGCCTGTTGCGGGGAATCGCGATTTGCGGAAGTCGGTCGTCGAGCGACCGTACCTTGCACCCGGATGCCGCACGAACACCGCTGGTCTTGAAGCAAACTCTGCCCGGCGCTTGGCATGGCCAAATGCAACTGAATCTCACCGGCGCAGTGGCCTACTGGACACCCACCGGCGGCGTGCCGATTGCTTTAAGCTCAACGTTCTTCGCCAATGACCAACTGCCTCAGACCATCTATCTCGAAGGCAACGGCTGCGGAATGGGCGAAGCCAGTTTCTCCATTGCTGGTTCCGGGGGCTGCGCAACCAATACCCCCCTTCAAATCTTCGGTGCGAACGCCACCCTTGCGGGCGTGGCCGAAGCTGATGAAGAATCCCCCGGCGGATTCATCGCCGCTCGCAGCGTTCACGCCAACGTCCCACGTACTATGCTCGCCTTGGAAGCCTGCGGCCCATACGGCTCGCCGGGCAATCTGATTTTGGGTTGGGATTCTTCCGTTGTGAACATTTACACGACTCCGTCCGGCGGAAGCGCCTTGACGCAATTCGTCACTCCGTTCCATGGGTTCAACGGCACGAATCTTTACGTGGAGGGCATCGCGCCCGGTGCCACTACCCTAAACTGGACCTATTCCGCGCAGACCAACTGCACCGACAACATTCAGGTGAGCGTTATTAGAGTGGAGACCATTCAGCCGGACTCTATGCCCAATCTCCAAGAAATCGACGATGGCGATGGTAATTCGAAGACACGGATTTTTATTGTTCCCATTGCCGAACCGATGGAGTATCCCGTTATCCCAGTCACGGTGCGTGCAACTATTGCACCCAGTCTTTCCGAGAGTCAGCTTCCTGCCGATTGGACTCTTCAGGGTGGCATCGGTACTGAAAAGCTAACAAGAACCATTAGCCGAGCTGGTTCAGCAGGAGCTTCAAAAACAGAATTTACCTTTACCTGCGGCGGTACAGATTCGGGACTTAAGACAACCGTTTACGTCTATGAAGCAAAAGTAGGCCTCTTTGCTGACGAAGGAGATTTACAAAATATTGACGTGGGGCATAGTTGGGGGAGATATTCATTAGATGCCTACGCGAGGGAACTTATCCCTCAACATTTGAGGCCGTATTTGCAGGAAATAGGTTTCTGGCCTTCCATAGCAGGAAATGCAAACTGTGCGGGTGATGTGCGTTTAGGTGCCGGCGCGGTGGGAGCGCACTGGCCATCCGGCTGGAAAGAATACCCTATCTGTTTTAGTTCCTTGGCGCTTGCTTTGCCACAGGTCAAAGCTAGTGATGACAGTCCGCCTTGGTACAATCTTTTAAATTACAACTGTACCGACTACGCCATTGGCATTGGCGAGATTGTCAATATCTACACGATGGACGCTTCCGGAGTGAGTACTCCTTGGGTCTTTTCAAGTTGGTTAAACACACATTGAGGATTATTAATGAAGGTCAAACCCAAGTTATTCGTAGTCGCCCTGTTCCTGATGGGCCTACTGTCAGCATTTTTCTTTGTGGGGCACTTGGCCAGAGAGTCAGGGATACGTCCTCCGGCCACTCCACATCAACAAGAAGCAGTTGGGGGGGGAGCCGTTGCTAGAGCAGAGATGGTGCGCGAATCGTCTGCGCCCAACGCTCCCCCTGTGAGGGATACTCGCAGTGCCGCCGTCATGCAAGAAAATTCACCGTCGCAGATGATACCCACTGGTATCACATTCATGCCTAGTGCATTGAGCATTGAACATCCAGTCCTCCTGCCGCTAGTCGATGCCGTGAGCAATGCTGTTTTGTCAGTAAACCGAATTTTGAAGGCTAGGGATTATAGAGTAAACAGGTTCAGTCGTTCGATCTGGTTGACGCATGAGGATAAGGCCCAGTCCATTGTTTGGGCTATCTTTCCATACAAAACAAACGCAGTTGTCGGTTCCGTTGAGGCAATCGCTTATCTAGATGCGGCACTACAGCAGAGGGACGTTGCGCGTAGCTTTCGAATGAGTTTTTATCCTGAAAGTGGAGTGCTCCGTGATTTTTGTTGGGCTGATTCCCGCGAAGTGTTATTCGTGTATACAAATGGTCCTTTTTCCATTGACTATGCAAGACGTCTCGAAGGAACGCTGTCATTAGAGATGCGATGGGATGCAAAGGGGGATCTGACTTCGAGCAATGTTTATGATTGGGCGACGCGGGGGCGTATTATTGACGGCGCATCCCAAGGGAGTCAAACGCGCTGATGGAGTCTTGGCATGGTCAAATGCAACTTGAACTCACCGGAGCGGTAGCCTTTTGGACACCCACCGGCGGCGTGCCGATTGCTCTAAGCTCAACGTTCTTCGCCAATGACCAACTGCCCCGAACCATCTACCTTGAAGGCAACGTTCTTGACTCCGGCACCCAGTTCTACGAGGGCGACTACATCCCGGCGATGGAGGTCGAAGGCCTCACCCACAGCGAAAGCATGCGGGATGCCTGGATTGAGGTCGAGGCCACAGGCATCCCTCTTTCCGACCGCGTGACCGCCACCATCTTAAAGGCCGACATTGGCACGGTTGTCCCCTTGGCGAATCGCACCCTGCATCCTGACGCCGCGCGGGAGCCTTTGCTATTGAAACAGACCTTGCCCGCCGACTGGAACGGCCTGATGCAACTTGAGCTCACCGGAGCAGTAGCCTTTTGGACACCCACCGGCGGCATGCCCATCGTCTTGAGCGAAACGGTCTTTACCAATGCCCAACTGCCTCAGACCATCTATCTCGAAGGCGACGGCTGTGGAGTGGGCGAGGCATCATTTTCCGTTGTCGGCCTCTCCGACTGTGTGACGAATATTCCCCTTCAAATCTTCGGCGCGAACGCCACTCTTGCGGGCGTGGCCGAAGCCGACGAGGAGTCCCCCGGCGGGTCCATCGCCAACCGCACCGTCCATACCAACGTACCACGCACCATGCTTACCCTGGAGGCATGCGGTCCATACGGCTCGCCAGGCAATCTGATTTTGACTTGGGATTCTTCCGTTGTGCAAATTTACGCGGCCCCGTCCGGCGGAACTGCCTTGACGCAATTTGTTACTCCCTTCCACGGCTTCAACGGCACGAATCTCTATGTTGAAGGCATCGCGCCCGGCACCACCACCCTGAGCTGGAGCTACTCCGGACAACCAAACTGCACCGACAACATTCAGGTGAGCGTAGTCAAAGTAGGCACTATTCAGTATAAACTGAACGGCATTTGGACTGATGTACCAGCCTCATTTTCGGACATAGGTAAGGATACAAGTATTACGTTTCGAGCGTTGCCTTCTCCTGCTGGCGCAGGCTGGCCTGCTGGATTTCCACAATGGGGGGGTGATGCGACTGGTTCTGGGCCTGAAAAGCAGGTGACATTTTCCACATCTGGAAGCCGCATGGTTCGTGTGATGTGCGGCAACACAATATCTGTACCCGTTGCTGTCGATGCCGCGAATACGGCAATAACAATAACATGGGATGCTGCTGGGTATCAGAGTGATAGCAGCACAGGTGCCTCAACATGCGTTGAGCGCAATTACACAGTTACATACATCGCAAGTGCTGACATTGATGCCAATAAGTGGTTGCTACGAGTCTCAAAAATCCATGGAGGTGTCGATATTACTGTGCATACGGGGGGATCTCGGTGTCCAATTGCCAATCCCCCAACGACGGAAGCAGAGGCCGTTGACGCTGTGACGGTTATGAAAGGGTACTATGATCGCGGAAGTAGGGGGGCGTGGCATACCGAAGCCGCTTCCAGAGCGCATGAGGAATACCACTATATGGAATGGTCCAGTATAGGTGATCATTATTGGCCACAGACTGAAGCAGCCATAGAGTCCATTACAACCACATATCATGATCATGCTACGGAAGCTCTGGCTATTGCGGCCATGCGGTGTGGCGCAAATGGTGCTGATGCTAAGATCGCCGCGCATAATGCGGTATGTCGGACTTACTGGTTTACGCTTGGCGATAGTGCTGGCGATAGGCCTTATGCGGCTGGTCAATTGAGCCTGAATGCCGCGATTATCAGCGTTCAGAATTTGGCTGCAGCCAACGGGTGGGTTGTGCCTCAAGGTGTTGATACACCAAGCACAGCGGACCCATGCTATCAGCCATGGACAGCATATGATCCTTAAAGGTAAAATAACAGGAGTTACAGATGAGAACCCATAATAACCTAGTGAAGGCAAAGTTGATGGTGTGCGTGGTTTTATTTGTCGCACTGGAAGGTGCTACGGTGAAGGCTGAAGGGCTTGGATTATCTCTTCACACCGTTGACACCAGCAGTGTCATATACACAAGCAACAATATTGAAGTCGCGCTAATCTTCACGAATAATAGCACCGAAACGGTTGCTCTGTTAAATCATTTTGCACCGATTCCGGTTTTCTTTGAATTCAAGCTAGTGAAGGCTGACGGAACAGTCGTCGCCGTACCGGGTTCAGGGAAAGTCTCCTTTTACGAGAGTTCTATGCAATACGTTGAGTTGGGGCCGGGCGATGTTCATGGGATTCCGCTCAACCTAGCGGATGTATTAAGGGAGCAACTTGAATCGGGGACCTACAGCGTGTCAGTTATTTATAAAAATCAGTATGGCTCAAACTGTTTTAAGGGGAAAGTGGAGAGCAATCAGATCAACATTCAAGTGGATATCGGTTCCGAATAGACTGTGAAGTGAATCAGGGGAGATTCCTTTCCTTTGACCCGCTCCATGCCCGTGTATGAAAAGAGCTCGACAAACCCGCGCCTACAAGGTGCTCGTTTCCGGAAAGGATGCCGTGTGCATAGGCGAAACCATATCCGTGACGGCATCCGGCGGGAGTGAATCCAATTACACTTGGTTCGGTTATGGCGGGGTGTCACTTTCTGGAACCACAAGCAATTCGGCTCTTGTTACAGGAATAGCTCCGGGGTTTGCATCCGTCTCCGTGACCGATGTCAACAGATGCAGGGGCGTAAAAGAAATCATTGTCCTCCAGCCGGACATCGGCAAGGCAAGCCCGCTTGCCGACCGTACCTTGCACCCGGACGCCGCACGAAAACCGCTGGTTTTGAGGCAAACCCTGCCTGGCGTCTGGCATGGTCAAATGCAACTGAATCTCACCGCGCGGGGGCCTATTGGACGCCCACCGGCGGCGTGCCGATTGCTTTAAGCTCTACGTTCTTCACCAATGAGCAACTGCCCCGAACCATCTATCTTGAAGGCGATGGGTGCGGGATCGGGGGCATGACTGGAACGATGTCTGCAACGGTCCGGAAACTCGACGGAGCCGTCTTGGAGGTGACATACAGCGGTTCTTTCGTGGATTCTTACGATTTTAACATTAAAAGCCCGTATAACACGGCGGGCGCAATTGTTCAGGCTGGGTATAACACGTTGGGGGCCGCGGGAAGAACCTTCCAGTCCGGTCTTCAATTTGAGCGTACGACAGATAACATCCATTATAACTTCTCTATCGGAGAATAGGAGGCACAAGTGAAATTCAGCGGCGGAGTTAAGACCATTGGAGTATTGGTGGGTCTATGGGCAATGGCTGTTCAGGCGGGATCGTTTTGGACTGTCGATAAGAATGTCAACGGAGAGGATATTCTTATATGGTTTTCCTCCCCGGAGGCATTGACAGAATGGCCCGAGGATCTCCGTTCTGACCCGGAAGGGGTGACCGCAGGTCAAGCGGCACTTGATTTTTTGCGAAATTATGAAGACCGCATTTCCGGCTGGCCGGAACCTTCGTCAGAGGGAACCATTCAACGAATTGGCCAACTTCAGGACATGCTTGATGTGCTTGCTACGAAAGGCGGATATCGCAATCTCGCTTTGGCTGACATGACCGCCCGAGTCATATATGTTAGTTTAGTTCGGGCCGTGTTGACGGCTCCAGAAATATCGGACGAACTGGAGCAACGATTCTCTCGTGCCCTGAATTATGAAATTCCAATTGCGGCATGGAGGGGCTCGGTTGAGGAAGAAACGGGCTGGACAAGCTCTGAACTTGAAGAGAGGGAGAGGTTGTGGTCCGAACAAATTCAAGGGGTTCAGGCTTCCGTGTCCAAAGAGGAGGCCCATCGGATTCAATTTTATGCCCTTGCATATGCCGCTACTGGCGCAAATACGATGGAAGACGAAGCTTTCGCCTCCATTTTTAGGGTTTTCCCCGACTACTATTATTCCGCAAAAACCTGCAATTTGATGCTCATGTATACCAAAATCGAGTATCTCTTTCGGTATTCTTTGCCTGCCATATTCGCCTATGCAAAAGCCGACACCGGGAAAGAGCACACCGAAGATGACGCATGGATTCGTGCCAATATCGGAACCATTCAACATGCGATGCTTTCGGAACCCAATATGGGGGGAGTCGAGGAGGAAATTCGGGGAGTGGTGCGAGCCGCTCGTCGGAAGAATGATTTAGATGCTCGCGCTGGCATCGTATGGAAGGGACAATCAGGCAATTCGGATACGCCGTAATCGAGACGGTGGCGGGCTGATCAGTTTTTTTGTGGCGGATGCCTTGTCCTACGGTTTGACCAAGGAATAGGCGGGGGTGTTCTTTTCGCTTTTCGTGGGGGTGGAGGGGGGGTAGGATGCGCGGTGTTTATGCGGAAAGAGTGAGATGATGAGAATTTTATCGGGTATTCAACCTTCGGGCAAGTTGCACATTGGCAACTATTTCGGAATGATGCGGCCGGCTTTGGATTTGCAGGAGCAGGGCGACGCTTATTTGTTCATTGCCGATTACCACGCGTTGACGTCGGTGGCGGACGCGGAGGCCATGCGGCAGGGGACCCGGGATGTGGCGCTGGATTTTCTGGCGTGCGGGCTGGACCCGGAGCGCACGGCTTTTTACCGTCAGAGCGACATGCCGGAGGTGCATGAGCTGGCCTGGTTGTTGTCGAATGTGACGCCGCTGGGTTTGCTGGAGCGGTGTCATTCCTATAAGGACAAGCTGGCGAAGGGGATTGCCCCGAATCACGGCTTGCTGGCGTATCCGGTGCTGATGGCGGCGGACATCCTGATTGTGCAATCGAATGTGGTGCCGGTGGGGAAGGACCAGAAGCAGCATGTGGAAGTGACGCGGGATATTGCGATTAAGTTTAACAACACCTTTGGCGAGACGTTTGTGATTCCGGAGCCGCAGATATCGGAGTCGGTGGCGGTGGTGCCGGGGCTGGACGGCCAGAAAATGTCGAAGAGCTATGGCAACACGATTGAGATTTTCGGGGATGCCAAGGCCACGCGCAAGCGAATCATGAGCATTGTGACCGACAGCAAGACGCTGGAGGAGCCGAAGGACCCGGACGCGTGCAACGTGTTTCAGTTGTACAAGCTGTTTGCCACGCCGGAACAGCAGGCGGATTTGGCGGCGCGGTATCGCGCCGGCGGTTTGGGGTATGGCACGGCCAAGAAGGAGCTGGCCGATTTGTTTGAGGCGCATTTCGCTCCGTTGCGGGCCAAGCGCGAGGAGCTGGCGGCGAATTCGAAGTATGTCGAAGAGGTTTTGCGGGCGGGCGCGGAGAAGGCGCGCAAGCTGGCGCGGGTGACGCTTCAGAAGGCGCGGCGGGCCGTGGGGTTGGAGTAGGGTGGCGGCGCGGATGTTGGCCTGCCCATGCGAATGAATCCATCGTGATGCAAGAAGAATACAAAGTCCGCCTGGACGTGTTTGAGGGGCCGCTGGACCTGTTGCTCTACCTGATTAAAAAGGACGAGCTGGATATTTACAACATCCCGATTGAGCGGATTACGACGCAGTATGTCGAGTATCTGGAATTGATGCAGATGCTGGACTTGAACATCGCCGGGGAGTTTCTGGTGATGGCGGCGACTTTGATGATGATTAAGAGCCGTCTGCTGCTGCCGGTGGAGGAGCGTCCTGAACTGGAGGCGGAGGAAGAGGACCCGCGCTGGGATTTGGTGCGGCAGTTGGTGGAGTATAAGAAATTCAAGGATGCGGCGTTGCATCTTGAATTTCTGGAGCAGCGCCGCGAGGATATTTTCGGGCGCGACGGGGCGGACCCGGTGTTGAGCAAGGAGGCCGACCTGGCGCTGCGGGATGTGGGGCTGTTCGACTTAATCAGCGCGTTCAACGAGGCGCTGAAAAAAGTTAAGAGCGAAGAGCTGCTGGAGATTTTCGCCGAACATTTCACGGTGACGGATAAGATTGAGGTGCTGGGTGAACGCCTGCGCCGCGAAAAGCGGTTTTCCATTTCGGAAATGTTCCGGGATATGCGCTCGCGGCACGAGATTGCCTGCACGTTTTTGGCGCTGCTGGAGTTGATTCGGCTGCATCAGGCGCGCGCCGTGCAAAAGGAGACGTACGGGGAGATTTTTATTGAGGCCGCTTCGGGCATGGCGGAAGTCATCCCGCCGGTGGTGGATGGGGGTGCCCCGTCCGCTCCGCCCAACTGAACGGGGCCTGAACGCAAGGAAAGATTGAAATGAACGATTTTGTATTGCCGGAACTGAAACAGATTATTGGCGCGATGCTGTTCGTGCGCAAGGAGCCGCTTACGGTGGAGGAAATTCGCCGGGTGTTGACGGCTACGGCGGAGCGGCGCGGGGGCATCACCAGCGATTTCGCCAAGGCCAACGAGGCGCTTATTCGCGAGGCCGTGGATGAGCTGAGCCGGGATTTGGTGGAGCGCAAAGCAGGATTTCATGTTACGGAGGTGGCGGGTGGCTGGCGGCTGGAAAATGACGCCAATTGCGGCCCCTGGCTGCGAACGCTGCTCCAGAAGGGGCGCGGCACGCGTCTTTCCCTGCCGGCGCTGGAAACGCTGGCGATTATTGCCTATCGGCAGCCGTGCGTTCGTTCGGAAATCGAGGCGGTTCGCGGCGTGGCGGTGGATCAGATTTTGCGCAATTTGATGGAAATGCAACTGGTGCGCGTGATTGGGCGCAGCGAGTTGCCGGGCCGCCCGTGGATGTATGGCACCACGCAGAAGTTTATGGAGCATTTCGGGCTGAAGAGTCTGGATGACCTGCCCGGCACCGATGAATTGCGCCGGATGGAGGCCGAACAGCAGGCGCTCCGCGCCACGAAGGCGGCGGAGGCGGCGGCTGACGAGGCGGAGGAGCCGACGGAGGTTGAGGCGGCGGAGGACGCTGAGGGGGAAGGGGAAGAGGGTTCCTTCGAGCGCGAGGGCATGACCGAGGAGGAAATTGTCGGGGCGGATGACTCGGAGGGGGAGGAAGATGAATTCGCCGATGAGGAAGAAGACGAATTCGACGACGAAGATGACGACGAGTTTGACGAAGATGATGAAGATGATGAGGAGGACGAGGAATGAGTTTATTTACCCCTTTGGCTAATTCCTGGATTGCGGCGCAAAAGCCTTACCAGCCGGGGCGTCCGCTGGAGGAAGTGGCGCGCGAATTGGGGCTGGATAGCATTGAAGGCATTGTCAAACTGGCTTCCAACGAGAACAACCTCGGCCCTTCGCCCAAGGCCATGGAAGCCATGCGGGGGGCGATTCCGCGGATGCATCTGTATCCCGACGGCGGCAGTTTTTATCTGCGTCAGGCGCTGGCGCGGAAGTTTCAGGTGGCGGATGACATGGTCATGCTGGGCTGCGGCTCCAATGAGCATTTGGTTTTGCTGGCGCATGCGTTCATGCAGCCGGGCGACAACCTCGTTTGCTCGGCCAGGTCCTTTGTGGTGTATAAGCTGGTGGCGGAGCTGTATCACTGTTCGTGCGTGGAAGTGCCCGCGAACCACATGACGCACGACTTGGATGCGATGTTGCGGGCGATTACGCCGCGCACCAAGCTGGTCATTGTGGCGAATCCCAACAATCCCACGGGTACGATGCTGGATCAGGCGGCGATTGACAGCTTTGTTGAACAGGCGCCGCCGCATGTGGTGATTGCCTTTGATGAAGCGTACATGGAGCTGGTCGAGCCGGAGGCGCAGGTGGATACCGTGAAGCACGCGCGCGCGGGCAAGAAGCCGGTGGTGACGTTGCGCACTTTCTCGAAAGCCTATGGTCTGGCCGGCCTGCGCGTGGGTTATGCCATTGCGCAGCCCGACGCGATTGACTTGCTCAACAAGGTGCGCCAGCCCTTTAACATTACGTCCATGGCGCAAGCGGCCGCGGTTGCCGCGCTGGAGGATGAGGAGTTTCTCGCGGAGTCCCGCCAGATGTTGAAAGCGGGGCGCGCGCAACTCATGAGCGGCATGCGCAAATTGGGGCTGGACCCGGTTGAGTCCGTTACCAATTTCATTCTATTCCAGTTTGCGAAGGCGAATGAGTTGGCGGTGGCGCTGACCCGGCGCAAGGTGATTGTTCGCCCCATGGCCGGGTTCGGCTTGCCGGATTATGTGCGCGTCAGTGTCGGCACGGCGGCGGAAAACGCGCAGTATTTGGCGGCGCTGGCCGAGGCGTTGGACGAGCTGCGCTGAGCGCGGGGCGTCGGCTTGAAGGAAGCAGCAAACGCCGATGGCGCCTGAGTTCGCCGAGCCATGAAGATACTTGCGCTGGATTTTTCGACGCCCAACGCCAGCCTCGCGCTGATGGAAGATGGCCGTTTGCTGGCCGAGCTTGCCGTGGATGCCGGCCATCGGCGCAGTCAGGAGTTGTTCGCCGCCGTTGAGTCGCTTTTGCTGCGGGCGGGCTGGCAATTCGGCGATTTGGATGCCTATGCCGTCGGTTGCGGGCCGGGTTCCTATGCCGGTTTGCGCGTGAGCCTCACCGCCGCGAATGGCTGGGCGTTGCCGGAGAAAAAAACGGTTTGGGCGGTGCCGAGTCCGGCGGCGCTGGCGGCGGAGTTGTTCGCCGAGGCTCCTGAGTTGCGCTTTGTTGTGATTTCGGGGAATGCGCGCCGGGGGACGCTTTGGGCGGGGTGTTTTCAGCGTGATGGGCAATTGCTGGCGCGTCAGGTGGATGATTGGAGGCTGTTGCCGGCGGATGGCTCGCGTGCGGGGGAATGGCCGGGGGTGTCGTGGGCGGATGCGGGGCGGGTGCCGCGGGCCGAGTGGGTGGGGCGATTGTTTTTTACGGGGCGGGTGAGTCAGCCGTTGCAGCCGATTTATCTGCATCCGGCGGTGAGTATTCCGCCGCGGTTTGATGCTGCGGGGCGGCCGATTTGAAAAATGCGGCTGGGGCCGCATTTTTTTGGGGGGCAGGGTTCAGGGTTCGGGGTTCAGTGGGAGACGCAAGTGGGCGGCGAGCGGGCGTTGTGAGGCGGTGGGGGATGGCTGGGCGGGGGCTATCGAGAGAGGCTTTCGTTTGGATTTTGCCGGCGCAAAAACCAACCGCCGTCTTTTCCGCGCTGCCGCTTCGAGGCCGGTCACGGACGGACACGAGTCCAGTCCGGACCGGCCGC